>Ga0316231_1004097_pt1 | contig 12328 bp, 10 predicted proteins | sample TBH18027metaG_FD_206002 | JGI IMG/M metagenome (GOLD analysis project Ga0316231, IMG submission 206002) | Freshwater microbial communities from Trout Bog Lake, Wisconsin, USA - TBH18027 | ecosystem: Environmental > Aquatic > Freshwater > Lake > Hypolimnion/Profundal zone | place: USA: Wisconsin...
CCTGACGGCAGCAAGAATTTCAATTACCACTATAAATATGCCTCACTTTTCAGGAATTCTTATTGTTTTAGCCGCATTTTTAACTTTAATTATTGTATCATGTGCAAGCATCATCGCGAATCTGATCACAGGATTTGCGATCTTTCGCAGCATGGACAGACCTGACGCTTGATGCAGTCAAGACCATGCAAGCCTCCATTTCCCTTGGATCGCCTGCGATGCAGGACCCCAGCCCACGATCCCCAATCACCGCCATGCCAAGGAGAGCCCCATGGGTTCAGAAGATGAGCACCAGGCCACACCCCGCTGGAGCCGGTTCGTGGAGACGTTCGAGAAGGTGGTCGTGGCGGGGCTCACGCTGCTGCTGGTCCTGATCGTCACGGCCATCCTCGCCGTCGTGGTCTACATCTTCGCCCGCAGACTCGAGGAGGTCGTCACCCACCTCGAGCAGATATCCGACGTCCAGGAAACCGCCCTGCGGGCCTTCTCCGGAGTCCTGCTGGTCCTGCTGGGCCTTGAACTGCTGGATACGGTCAAGGTGTATTTCCAGGAGCGCGAGATACGGGTCGAGGTGATCCTGCTGGTGGGATTGATGGCCATGGGCAGGCACGTACTGGAAATCGACCTGCATCATATCAATCCGCTCACCCTGTTCGGATTCGCCACCCTGATCATGGTGCTTGCCGTCAGCTACTACCTGGTGAAGCGGGCCGATTCGGTTCCTTACCTGGTCAAACTGGGAAAGCGGGGGACAACGACCAAAAGCTGATCGTAAAGCATGAGGAAGGCCGGGATGGCACACCATCCCAGTGCCGTCGTGCCTTTTGGATTGGCAGCATCGTTACTTGGAACGAGGCTCCCGATCATGTAACCTCTCATCCATGATCACCAATGAATCTCATCCTTCAGGTGCTGGCGACAGGTGCCGACGGACGGCAGCCAGATGAACTGGGTCACCATCCTCTGGTCGATGACCGCTTCCGCCTGTCTGACGCTGGCAGTGATCTATCTTCTGGCCTGGGCCCAGCAGCGTTCGAATTGGAGCCACCTGCTCTTCGCCTTGACCTCGCTGATGGTTGCCGTCTATGCCGGGATGGAACTCCGGATGATGCTGGCGCAGACGCCCGCCCAGTTGGCAGCGATGCTGCGCTGGTTCCAGATCCCGATCTGGGTGATCGTCGTTTCCCTGGTCGCCCTGGTCCGGACCCACCTGCAGGCCGGACGGACCTGGCTCGCCGTGGGCATCTGTTCCCTGCGCACGCTGGCGCTGGCGATCAGCTTCCTTGCGGCGTCAAACCTCCACTACCGAGATATCAGCGCCCTGCGGCAGGTCGTCCTCCTGGGCCAGTCCATCGCGGTCCCGGTGGGCCCGCTCAGTCCCTGGATGCTGGTCGGCCAGTCGAGGAGCCTGTCAGAAATTTTGTGTGTGAGCCATTTCCGCAGGAGCATGGAACATGGCCATCACACCCGAAATCCTCAAAGAGCTGCTCAAGGGTTATGAAAAGCCCGAAGACCTCATGGGCAAGGACGGGATCCTGAAACAATTGACCAAGGCATTGGTCGAAACAGCAATGGGTGCAGAGCTTACGAGCCACCTTGGCTATGAGAAGGGGGACCGGTCCGGAAAAAAGTCGAGCAACCATCGGAACGGGGCGTCGAAAAAGACTCTGATAGGGGAGGACGGCCCTGTTGAGATCGAGGTCCCACGGGATCGGGAAGGCACCTTCGAACCTCAGATCGTCCCCAAAGGGCAACGGCGGTTTGAAGGGTTCGACCAGAAGATCGTGGCCATGTACGCCCGGGGCATGACGGTGCGGGAGATCCAAGCCTTCCTGGAGGAGCAGTACGGGGCCAAAGTCTCGCCGGACCTGATCAGCGAGGTGACTGATGCCGTCCTGGAGGAAGTGAGGAACTGGCAGGTCAGGCCCTTGGACAAGCTCTACCCGATCGTTTTCCTGGACGCCCTGCGGGTGAAGATCCGGGATGAGGGGACGGTGCTGAACAAGGCGGTCTACATGGCCCTGGGGGTGCGCAGGGACGGGACCAGGGACGTCCTGGGCCTGTGGATCGAGCAAACCGAGGGTTCCAAGTTCTGGCGGGGGGTGGTCACCGAGCTCAGGAACCGGGGCGTGGAGGCCATCCTGCTGGCCGTGGTGGACGGCCTGAAGGGCTTTCCCGAGGCCATCCAGGCCGTGTTCCCGGAGACGGAGATCCAGGGGTGCATCGTCCACCTCCTGCGCAACAGCATGGAATTCTGCGGCTCCAGGGACAGGACGCTGGTGGTGAACGAGCTCAAAAGCATCTACAAGGCACCCAATGCAGAAGCGGCCGCGGGCGCCCTGGCGGCGTTCGAGGCCGGACCGCTTGGCAAGAAATACCCGCCAATAGCCCGCCTCTGGCATCGGTCGTGGGAACAGGTCATCCCGTTCCTTTCTTACCCGCCGCAGATCCGGAGGATCATCTACACCACCAACGCCATCGAGAGCCTGAACGCCCGGTTGCGCAAGATATTGAAAACACGAGGCCATTTCCCGAACGATCAGGCTGCAACCAAGCTGATCTACCTGGCGCTGCGGAACCAGGCTAAGAACTGGCAGCGGTGCATCGTAGGATGGAAGCAGGCCCTGAACCACTTCGCGATCCTATACCCCCAGCACTTCGATAACCCTCAGCTTTGACCCGCCGGGGAGCTTTGATGAAAACCGCTCACACACAAAAAACCTGACACTCCCTCGCGGACGCGATCCTGAGCCTGGTTTCGAGGCCCGGAGAGGCCGCCGCCATGGGCCGCAACGGCCAGAAGGCGGTGCGCGAGCGGTACAACTGGGAGGGCGAGGTCGTCAAACTGGGGAATCTATATGATGGTCTGCTGGGCCGGGGGCCGAACGGCACCGCCCGGTCCCGCGCGATGGAGCCGGAGTCCGCGGCGGCCTGCGACACCGCGCAGAACCTGCCGCGCCGCATGGAGCGCTGCCGGGCTCTGGGGATTCCCTGCGAGCTGCTGCGCGGCCAGATCTTCAAACGCTCGGGCGCCATCGTGGAGACCGGCCTGCCCGAGGGCATCGCCCTGAAGCCGGCGGAGTGCCGGAACCTGCTGGCCACCCTGGGCGGAGCCATCGTGCTCTGGACCGACGGCCGGCGCCCGGCCAACGAACCCAGCGAATGGTATACGGTCATCTGCCGGCGCTTCAAGACGATGCCGGAACATACCAGCAAGTTCCGCCGGATGATCAACTACGGGCTGCGCAACTGCCGGGTGCGGCGGATCTCCCCGGAGGAGCTCGCGGATCGGGGCTACCCGGTCTACCGTGCCGCCGTGCTCGGCTACGGAGGACAAGCCCCGGTGGACGAGGCCGATTTCAGGCGGGGGGTGCTGCGCGAAGCCCCCTATCCGGACCTGTGGCAGAACTGGGGCGTGTTCGCGGAAGAACGCATGGTGGGATATGCCCAGGTGGAGCTGTTCGGCACCGTGTGCGCCGGTTTTTCCTCGATCAAATACGACCCCGCCGCCCTGAAACTGTATTCCGGCTACGCCTTGATCCATACGATGAACCAATACTACCTTGAGGTCATGGGGGTCCAGTATGTGTGCAACGGGGCCCGATCCATCTCCCATGAGACGAACATGCATGAATTCCTTGTCCGCAACTTCGGTTTCGAAAAGGTTTATACCAATCTGAATCTGTACTATCGATGGCCCCTGGGCTGGATCGTGGCCTTGGCCTATCCTTTCCGGGGCGCGCTGGGCCGCGCCGTTCCACCCCTGGAGAAGATCCTGCGGCTGGAACAGTTCAGGCGGGGACCGGTCAAGGCCTGACCTGGAAGCACGCTTCCCAGCGGGCGACGTTGTAGAGGCGCCAGAGCACCTTGGGGTCGTCGAAATGGTCCGGGATGGTCCGGGCGACTTCGGCCAGGATGCTGGAATCGGCCAGTCGGCCGCGGACCGCCCGGCTGTTCTTGTACCAGGTCTTCTCCGGGCCCTCGAAGCTGATCTTGCGGGTCCGCCAAGCCACGCCGGCGGGCAGGATGTCCTCGCAACCCTTGCGAAGGACGAACTTGGTCCAGCCGTCCTTGATCTTGAACGGGTTCTTGATGGACAGGGCCACCTGGACCAGCTGGTAGTCCAGGAAGGGCAGGCGGCTTTCCACCGAGTTGCGCATGGAGTTGCGGTCCTCGTAGCGCAGGAGGTGGGGCAGTTGGGTGCTGGTGAGTTCCTGGATCTGGAGCGCGGCGAGGTCGCGGTTGTTGGCGGCGAGGGTGTGGAGCAGGTCGCCGTCGATGAGATCCATGTGCGAGTCCCGGATGAAGCGGCACTTGTGCCGGATGTGCCGGTAGCGGAGCCGGCCCGACAGGAAGTAGGCGCAGAAACCCAGGAGCTCGAGACTCGACAGCTGGCTGGCGTGCAGCGCGTCGCGGAAGCCGGACCCCTTGCGCCGGAGGGGCAGGGAAAGCAGGTAGGCGGGATAGTAGCGGTCGTAGCCGAGCAGGGTTTCGTCGCCCCCCTGTCCCCCCAGCATGACGATGCATCCGGCCTCCCGGGCCTTCTGGTAGACCATGTGCTGCAGGAGAACGGATGGGCCGCCGAAGGGTTCCTCCAGGGTGGCGATGGCCTGGTCCATGTGCCTGTCGAAATCCTCTGCGCCGACCGGGAAGGGATGCCATTCCAGGCCGCAGTGCGCCACCATCCGCGCGGCGTACGCCTCTTCATTGTTGCCGGGATCCGCGGAGAGGGCGGTCATGGCGGACAGAGGCCGCGGGGACCCCTCCCGGCAGAGCTTCGAGGCGATGGCGGAAACGGCGCTGCTGTCCAGCCCGCCGCTGAGGGCGACGCCCACCTTCACGTCGGAGCGCAGGCGCAGCCGCACGGACCGCTCCAGTTCGGCCCGGTAGAGGCGGCTGGATTCCGTTTCGTCCAGCTCGCCCACCGCCGGGTCCAGGGTGAGCCTGAAATAGGGAGTGATGTCCACGCGGTGCGTCTTCAGGTCGTAGACCAGGTTGTGGGACGCGTCCAGCTTGCGCACTTCCTGGAAGAACGTTTCCGCGCTGCAGTCTTCCAGGGCCAGCGCCAGGTAGTTCATGAGCACGGGCATGTTGACCTTGACCGATGGCAGGAACGGCAGCAGTTGCTTGATCTCCGATCCGAAGACGAAGCGTTCGCCCAGGGCCGCGTAATAGAACGGCTTGATGCCGAAGCGGTCGCGGCTGCAGAAGATCACCTGCCTGCGGCGGTCGTAGATGGCGAAGGCCCACATGCCGTTGAACCTTGGGACGCAGTCGAAGCCCCAGTGGGCGTAGGCGGCCAGGACGACCTCCGTGTCGGTGCCGGTCCGGAAGGCATGCCCGGCCCTGGCCAGTTCCTCCCTGATCTCCAGGTAGTTGTAGATCTCGCCGTTGAGGATGATGCAGGCGTCGTCCCCGCGCCACATGGGCTGGCGGCCCTCGGGGCTCAGGTCGAGGATGGCCAGGCGCCTGCTTCCCAACGCGAACTGCGGCCCCAGGTAGAATCCCTGGTCATCGGGACCGCGATGGCAGACCAGACCGGTGATGAGCTCGATTTCCCTGGGATCTGGAGGCCGGTTGTCCCGATAGATGATTCCACTGATTCCACACATCCACCCTGTCCTTTTCCGAGGGATGGCGCCCGAGGGCCGTCCAGATGATGTACTGCAGGTCAGTCCAGATATTATAGTTGTTAAGATATTCCAAGTTCATCCTGACTTTCGCGGGAAAGACCACGAACCTGTTGTAGCTCTCGGGGTCATCCTGCTCGGCCAGGAGGCGCTCTTCGTCCCGGTAGAAGAGCGTCGCGGGGCCGGTGATCCCGGCCTTGAGGCAGAGGACCGCCCGGGCGTCTCCCTCCAGCTGGTCCGCGAACCCCGGGACATCCGGCCGGGGCCCGACGAAGCTCATCTGTCCGGCCAGCACATTGAACAGTTGCGGCAGCTCGTCGATCTTGGTCCGGCGCAGCCAGCGGCCCAGGGGGGTGATGCGGGGGTCGCCGGCGGTGGTGACGGTGGTCCCCGGGTCCGCGGAAACGACTTTCATGGTCCGGATCTTGATGATCTTGAACGGCTTTCCCCACTGGCCGATGCGCACTTGAAGAAAGAAGCCGTTCCTCCCCGTCGACAGGCAAGCTCCGGCCCAGGCCAGCAGGATGATCCACCAGGTCAGAGCGAGGAGGATGACCGCCAGCACCATGTCGAGCGCGCGCGTCAGCGCGCGCTCCCCGAGAGTCAGTGAAGTCTTCGTCATGTGCCCTCCCATGCGGGGCCCGCGGCAGGTCAGCGGGCATCGGGCCGGGTGGCGGATTCCAGGACCTTGCGGATCCGGACCGCGCACTCGTCCATGTCTTCCATCGTGAAAGTGGGGTGGATGAGGAACATCAGGCTGGTTTCACCCAGCTCGCGGGCTGCCGGCAGCGGGGCGGCAGGGCCGCGGCCCATGGCCAGGAAGGCCTTTTCCAGGTAGATCTCGCTGCAGCTGCCGCAGAGGCAGGGCACCCCGGCCCGGTCGATCTCCACCATGATCCGGTCCCTGGACCACCCCGCCCGGAGGGTTTCCGGCCGGACGTAGACGTAGGCCTTGTAGGCGGCATGCTGGAGGTGGGCGGGCGCCCTGGGGATGCGCAGGGCCCGGAGGTCAGACAAACGGTCGAACAGCCGGTACATGCGGTTCCGGCGGGCCCTGCCCCATTCCGGCAATTTCCGCAGCTGGATCCGGCCGATGGCCGCCTGGATCTCCGTCATTCTCCAGTTGGTGCCGAAGGATTCATGCAGCCATCGGTAGCCGGGCGGATGGGTCCGGGTGTAGACCGCATCCCAGCTCTTGCCGTGGTCCTTGAACTCCCAGGCCCGGCGCCAGACCGCTGCGCTCTGGGTGGTCAGCATGCCGCCTTCTCCGCCGGTGGTGATGATCTTGTCCTGGCAGAAGGAGAACGCTCCGGCGTGGCCGATGGAGCCCACCGGCCTGCCCTTGTAGCTGGCTCCGCTCGCCTGGGCGCAGTCTTCGATCACCTTGAGCCCATGCCGGTCGGCCAGGGCCATGATGGGATCCATGTCGCAGGGCCAGCCGGCGAGGTGCACGACGATGATCGCCGCGGTGCGGGAGGTCAGGACCTGGGCGATGGCCGGCGCGGTGATGTTGCCGGACTCCAGGTCCACGTCCGCCAGCACCGGGACGCAGCCCCGGGCCACGGCGGCGCTGGCCGAGGCGATGAAGGTCCTGGGGGTCGTCACCACCTCCGAGCCCGGCGGAATGTCCAGCGCCAGCAAGGCCGCTTCCAGGGCCACGGTCCCGTTCATCAGGGCCACGGCGTGGGCGCAGCCGGAGGCGGCCGCGAACTCCTGTTCGAACTGGCGGCATTCCTGGCCCGTCCAGTAGTTCACCTGGCCTTTGCGCAGCACCTCCGCCACCGCCTCGCACTCGTCCTCGGCGTAGAACGGCCATGGGGCCTGGATGGTCTTGGCGACGGTCATCTCTGTGGTCATGACGGCACCTGTGTGATGGCATCCAGAAACCGGGCTGCCAGTTGCGGGTAGGTATGGTTGGCCAGGATGTGGGCTCTGCCCCGGAGGCCCATGGCCAGGCGCTCGCCGGGGGAGGCGCGGTGGAGCGCCAGGATTCCTTCCGCCAGGGCTCCGGGGTCGTCCGCCGGGACCGAGACGCCGCAACCGGCTTCCGCGACCGGGTCATTGCCGGCGCTGATGGCGCAGATGATGGGTTTCCCGGCCATCATGTAGTCGAACAGCTTGTTGGGCGAAACGCCGAACATATACAGGGGGCTGGCCCGGAAACCCAGGAACAGGCAGTCCATCTGGACAAGCCACTCGGGCACGACCGCCTTGGGCAGCGCATCCAGGAAGGTCAGGTTGCCCAGCCCCAGTTTCCCGGCCCTGGCCATCAGCCGTTCCCGCTCGGGCCCGCTCCCCACCAGGGCCAGGTCGATGGGTTGCTCCCTGAGCCGTGCCGCGGCGTCCACCAGCACATCGAGGGCGTTGGAGATCCCATGGGCCCCGGCGTAGCCCACCAGGAACCGGCCGGTTGAGCGCTGCCGGTCCAGGAAGGCCCGGTGCCCGGGAGGCAGGGGCGGGGAGGCCTCGGCCCATTCGTCGAGATCGATGCCGTTGGGCACGTGGACGAACTTTTCCGGACGGAGGCCCCGGGTGCGCAGGTGCCGGTCCGCGTACGGGAGGATGGAGACCGCCACGTCGCAATCCCGGCACCAGGCGTCCTCCGCGGCCTGCATGACGGCGATGAACGGGTTGAACCGGGACATGCGGCCCAGTTCCTTGAGGGTCAGGGGCCACAGATCGTGCAGTTCGAACGCCAGCCGGGCATGGTGCCGGCGGGCGATCCAGCGGGCCGGATAGAAGTCCAGCGGGTAGGTGGAGGATGCGACCACCACCTGGGGCGCCCAGGGCCGGGTCAGCTCCGCCAGGTGGCGGAACAGGCCGGCGACGAAGGAGGCCATGTTGAGGATGCGCCCCGGCCCGTTGCCCTGGTAGGCGGGCGTCCTCAGCCAGGCATATTGGATGCCGTCGATCACCTCCAGGGTGACCGGCCCGAGCGCTTCCGGATTGGCGCGCCGGGTGTGGGCGAAGGAGGCGGCGACGATGGTCACCGAGTGCCCCGCCCTGACCCATTCCCGGGCCAGGTAGTAGGGCCGGTAATCCATGCCCAGGTCCGGGGACCCGGCGTAGTGGTTGATGAGCAGGATGTTCATTGTGCCCGATGCGTGAAGAAGTAGTGGGACTCGGCGGCGGAGATCGCCGCGCCGGTGACGGCGGTGAAGGTGGGCAGGATGAGGCTCATGACCCGGTTGTAGCGGACGAGGGTCCCGGCATCGACGTAGACGATGTCCCGGGGCTTCAGCGCGAACCGGTCCGCGAGCACCATGGCGGTGGGATTCCGGGCGTCCAGGTGATAGACGTTCACCGCGTCGGCGGCCGCGCCCTGGCGGATCACATAGATGGAGCGCGCGTCGGCGCTGGTGCCCAGGATGCCTCCCCCGTCCGAGATGGCCTTGGCCAGGCTGAGATTGCCGTGGGCCAGCGGGGTCGATCCAGGCTTGACCACCTCGCCCATGAGGTAGACCGGATCCTCGAGGTTGTTGGGCACCACCAGGGAGTCGCCGTCCTTCAGGTAGATCCGCCCGGCGATGCTGCCCTGGCCCATGAGGGCCTGGAAGTTCAGGATCCAGGAGCGGGTGCCGCGGGTGAGGATCATCCTGCTGTCATCCGCCGCCGGCGTGAACCCCCCGGCACGGTTCAGGGCTTCGGCCAGGGTGAACGGCACGTCGGTCACGGCGTACACCGCCGGCATCTTCACCTCGCCGCCCACATAGATCTTCTTCGAGCGGAAGGCGAGCACCTTCACGTCCACCTGGGGATTGTGGAGCACCGCGGCCAGGCTGGAGGTGAGGCGGTCGCGGATCTGGGAGGCGGAGAGGCCGCCCACCTGGACCCGGCCGACGTAGGGGAAGAAGATGAAGCCGTCGTCATCCACCAGGTTGCCGGCGGCATTGTCGGTGCGGTACTGGCCCAGGGCCAGGGTGATCTCCGGATGGTCCCAGACGGTCACCAGCAGGACATCCTGCGGGCCGACCAGGTAGGGCTGCGACTTTTCGGAGACGAGTTCCGCCAGGGACGGCCCGGCCCCGGCCTGCCGCGCCTGGTCCGCCAGAGCCGCGGGGTCGAGCCTGCGCAGGGTGACCTTGAGGTCGCCCATCTGCTCGACGGAGCCATGGCTGGGGGGATCGGCGGTGAATTTCATTCCCGGCGCCGTGCAGGAGGTCAGAGCGAGGGCGGCGCACAGGGCCAGCCTGAGGCGGGCGGCGCCCTGGAGTGGATGAAGGTCCGGGAAGGAAGGCTTGAGCATGAGGGTCTCCGCAGTCGATGGAACGGGGCGGTCAGGACAACGAGGTCGCTCAGCGCATGGTGGGGGTTCTCCGTTGCAGCAGGTCCAGGCCGGTGGCCGCGGGGCTAGGCCACGCGATGCCGGCATTCTTCGTGGTCGAAGGGCCGGGGTCCCGTCCGCCGGTCCTTCACATGGCCCCCGTAGCGGCCTACCCCGAGGGGGGACGGGCGGTAGGTCGGGACCAGTTCCTTGAGCAGGCGCACGAGTTCCGGCTGGCGCGCCTCGTAGGGCAGGGTCATGGCCGCACGGAAGGCGTCCAGCACCGCTTCCAGGCGGTCCGGGGGAATGCGGTGGGGCAGAACTTCCATGAGCTTGGGGTGGACCCGGGTCTGGCTGCGCTCCCCTTCCATGAAAAGCTCTTCCTCGATTTTTTCGCCAGGCCGGAGGCCGATGAACTCGATCTTGATGTCGCGCCCGGGGGTGAGCCCCGAAAGCCGGGCCATGTCCAGGGCCAGGTCGACGATCCGCACCGGCTTCCCCATGTCCAGGACGTAGACCCGGCTGGTGTCGCCGAACAGGCCGGCCTGGATCACCAGCTGGCTGGCCTCCGGGATGGTCATGAAGTACCGCACCATGGCGGGGTGGGTCACGGTCAAGGGGCCGCCCCGTTCGATCTGCTCCTTGAAGATCGGCACGACGCTGCCGCGGCTGCCCAGGACATTGCCGAACCGGACGCTGGAGAACATGGCGCCGGGGCCTGCCTGCCCGGCCATGTGGAGGACGATGCCTTCCGCGATCCGCTTGGAGGCGCCGAGCACGTTGGTGGGGTTGACGGCCTTGTCGGTGGATATGTTGACGACCTTCAGGGAGCCGAAGTCGCGGGCCGCCTCCATGACGTTGAAGGTGCCGAAGATGTTGTTGTCCACCGCTTCGTGCGGATGGGCCTCGAGGAAGGGGACATGTTTGTGCGCGGCGGCGTGGAGGACGATGTCGGGGCGGTGGCGCTCGAACACTTCCCTCAGGCCGGCCCGGTTGCGGATGTCCATGAGCTGCAGGGTGAACGGCTGGGCCGGGAAGGCGTCCATCAGTTCCCGCTGGATCTGCCAGAGGCTGTTCTCGCCCCGGCCGAGCAGCACGAGCAGTTTCGGCCTCAGTTCCGCCATCTGCCGGGCCAGCTCGCCGCCGATGGAGCCTCCGGCGCCGGTGATGAGCACCACCTTGCCGTCCACCGCCTCGCTCATGGCGCCTTGATCCAGATGCACCGGCTCACGCCGCAGCACGTCCTCGATGGAGATCTCCTGGAGATCGGGCTTCCAGGTCCGGGCCCCGAGCAGGTTGAAGATGCCGGGGACGGTCCTGACCTTGACCTTCAGCCGCTGGAACTCTTCGTTCAGCGCCCGGATGGTCTGCCCCGGGGCCGTGGGCATGGCCAGCACGGCGCAGGTGATCCCGTACTTCGCCACCACGGACCCGATCTCCGGACTCCTGCCCAGGACGGGGATCCCGTCGATATGCGCGCCCTGCTTTTCGGGCGAGTCATCGATGAAGCCCTTGATCCGGTAGCCGAGTTCGGGGTGGAGCCGCAGTTCCTGCGCCACCAGGGAGCCGGCCGCGCCGGCGCCCACCAGCAGGGTCCTGTGGGCGGGGCTGGCCGTCCGGAAGGCGGCCGTCAGCCCCTCGTTGCGGGCTTCACAATAGGACCGGCGGCCGACCCGGAGGGCGGTCCAGGCCATGCCGGTGAGCAGGCTCGCCATGATGGCCACATTTGGCACCTGGTGGGAGCTGCCCAGGCCCCAGGGCAGAAACTTCAGAGCCAGGGACAAGCCCATGAGGGTGATGGTGCCGAAGCCGATGCGGATGACATCCCGGATGCCCACGAGGCGGTACAACGGGCTCGTCAGGCGGAACATGGAACTGACCGCACAGGCGCACACCGTCCAGAGGGTCAAATCCATGTAACTTCGCTGAGGTTCGAACCACAACCACTCCGCGGCCATCCAGGCCATGGCCGCCAGGGCGGCATCCGAAATGTGCTTCACGGTCTGGCGCAGCAGATAGACATTCGGCCGGAAGAACGGAAACGAGATAACGGTTCTTTCTGAGTGGTCCATTGTGTTTGTTGGGCTCCTTGCCCGGATGAGAGGGATGACGGTATCATGAACACCCGAATGCAAAATATTTTTTTAGGGTATTTTTTGGGGCTATCTTGGTGCAGTTGTCCTCAAAAACACGGGTTTTCAGGCAAAAACCATTAATAAATGTGACAAATTATTAATAAACGACTAAAAAGTAATGTTAATTATTACATGGCCATTCAAGTGAGCGCCTTCGGACTGGGTGTTTCCTCAAATGGCTTCACTTAAAACCCCCGGAGGGGGCGATGGCGGCCCCGGAGAGGGATGCCTCGACTTTTGGATTTTTCTATTAAATTTTTAAGTCACCCGGGTTCCAGGCGCCGCCCGGCAGCGCCAGG
>Ga0316231_1004100_pt1 | contig 12313 bp, 10 predicted proteins | sample TBH18027metaG_FD_206002 | JGI IMG/M metagenome (GOLD analysis project Ga0316231, IMG submission 206002) | Freshwater microbial communities from Trout Bog Lake, Wisconsin, USA - TBH18027 | ecosystem: Environmental > Aquatic > Freshwater > Lake > Hypolimnion/Profundal zone | place: USA: Wisconsin...
CGGTGGCGGCGTGGTAGACTGCGGATCGAATGTCACCCTCTGTGCCGCGGCGAATCCCTGTTACACCTTTGCCAATTGGTCGGAAGGCGGCAACCTTGTTAGCACTACCCCTTGCTACTCGTTTGTCGCAAACACCAACCGGACGCTGACTGCGAACTACACGCTGAACAACTATGCCATTAACACCAGCTCTTCCCCTTCGGTCGCCGGCACCACCAGCGGCGGCGGTGTGGCGGCCTGCGGCTCCAATGTCACCGTGACCGCAACCCCGACCGGGTGCTACACCTTTGCCAACTGGACCGAGGGCGATACCGTTGTCAGCACATCCGCGAGCTACAACTTCAACGTGGCCGGTGCCCGGACACTCGTAGCCCACTTCAGCGCCCCCCTCGTCAACATCAATACCAGTGCCACGCCATTGACGGCCGGTTCCCTCAGCGGCGGTGGCTCGGTCCAATGCGGTTCCAATGTCACCCTGACTGCGACTCCCTCCGGGTGCTACACGTTTGCCAATTGGACCGAGGGCAGTACCGTTGTCAGCACATCACCCGGCTACAGCTTCACCGCCGCCGGTGCCCGAACGCTGGTGGCAAACTTCAACGCCCCGCTCGTCACGATTACAACCACGGCCCGGCCGTCGGTTGCCGGGACTGTCAGCGGCGACGGATCCATCCCTTGCGGTTCCAATGTCACCGTGACCGCAACCCCGACCGGGTGCTACACCTTTGCCAATTGGACCGAGGGCGATACCGTCGTCAGCACATCGCCCAACTACAGCTTCACCATCGCTGGGGGCCGGTCGCTCGTGGCGAACTTCAACGCCGCGACCGTCACCATAAATACCAGCGTGATTCCCAACGGCAGCGGGAGCATTGGTGGTGGCGGCCCTGTGGCGTGCGGTTCCAATGTGACTCTGCTGGCCACGCCAGCCGACGGGTACAGCTTTGTGAAGTGGACTGAGAATAACCTGCTGGCTGGCACCTTTGCCGGTTACTCGTTTACTGCGGCGACCGATCGGAGTCTGGTTGCCGTCTTTGATCGGGTGCCCATCGTGACCGGCGGTCCCGCCATCACCAACGCGCTGCTCGTTGTCAACCGCCACTCCATTGTGGTGGCCGGCGAGACCAACATCTTCACCGTCACCGCCACTGATCCGGATACCGATCCGCTGTCGTACCACTGGTCCTTTGGCGATGGCGTTACCAATGATTGGTCGCTGCTCGCCTTGGCGTCCCATGCCTATGCCTCCTCCAACTGCGGCCTGTACCAGGCGACCGTGACCATCAGCGATGGCCAATTGAGCACCACCAAGAACCTGATGGTCGTCGCTGCGTGTGATTTGACAATCACCAAATTGCAGGTCGGCCTGAATTTTGCCAAGACGAACTCCGACAGCATCACTCTCAAAGCCAAGCTCATCTTGCCGGGGCTGACGGCGGTTACCCAGCTTGCCAGTGTCCCCGTTATCGTCGACGCAGGCGATGTGCAGCTGCCCTTCACGTTGGACAAGAAAGGTCATGGCGTCAGCGCGAACGGCAGCGTCGCCCTCGCGTACACCAAGGCGACCAACAAGGCGGCGGCCTTCTGGACTGCCAACATCACCCTGAGCAAAGGGACCTGGAGCGTGCCGCTCGCGAAATACGGATTGGACGCGCAAGCCCACAAGAGTCCGGGTGTTTTGGTAACGGTCCCGGTGGTGCTGCTGATTGGCGCCGAAGCTTTTGCCGCTGAACCGCAGTTGCATTACATTTCCACATTGAACAAGACCGGTACCGCAAAATAAAAGCGGTGTGATCCGGCCGAATTCATGGAATGACTTATCACCGGGCTAATACCGACTGGCTGGCCGCGTGTCGACTGGGGCTCAGCGTCCATTGGACCGCAAAATCGGCCCCGCGTCATGACGCCGCCTGTATTTTTCAGGATGCGGTGGACCGGTTCCGCCTCGATGACTTTCTTGCGGCGGTCGACCGGAGCGGGGTGGATTATGTCATCTTTACCGCGACGCATGCGCTGCAAATGCTCCCGTGCCCACACCCGGTTGTTGATGGCATTCTCTCGGGGCGAACGGCGAAACGCGACCTGCTCGGCGAGCTCGCGCAGGGGCTGGCCGCGCGCGGCAAAAAATTGATCGTGTACTACAATCACTCCTGCAACCAGGCCGATGATCCGCCTTGGGAACGGGCTGTCGGCTATCACGATCCATCGAAAGACCGGTTCGCGGACAATATCCTCGGCATTGTCCGTTGGCTGGGGGAACGGTATGGGCAGCTCATCCAGGGGTGGTGGTTCGACAGTTCGTACTCGCTCGATGTCCGTGGGCCGGGCAATTCTGTGAGCACGGACATGACCGGGTTTGCATTTCCCTGGGAACGGTTGACGGTGGCGGCTAAAGCGGGCCATGCCGACCGGCTCGTGACCTACAACGCCGGATATAACACTTTCCTTTATACCGAACATCAGGATTACTGGGCTGGCGAAATGACCAATCTCGACACACCCCCGACCAGCCGGTTTCTGCCGAGTGGCATTCAGTGGCATGGGTGGACTTGTTTGGACGATCGGAGCTGGGTCTACAACGACAACAGCCGCCCGCCGCATCCACCGTTGTACACCGATGCTGAAATCCTGGCGTTTGTTTCAAAATGCCGCCAGCAGCAAGCGCCCATGTGTTTTAATGTGGTTGTCTACCAAGACGGCACGCTCCTCGAAGAGTCGGTCCAGCAGTTGCATCGGATCACAGCGGCTGTCGGTGCAACGTAGTCGAACGAGCGTCTCCCTCGACAATGCTCGGGACCCTGAGCCTGTCGAAGGGCCGCTCGTTTATTAGTTGGACAGGCGTCCCGCCTGTCTGTGTTAAATGCGCAACTGGGACGCTTGCGCGACGAGTACCAACAGGTGGGACGAATCGGATGAGACGTGGTTCGCCCGAAATCAGAACTGCAAAAGAACGCCTGTCTTGACTCGCCGCCGCTACGGCTCCACAATCACCGCAATGAGGCCGAACGGCACGGCGTGTGTAATCAAGTTGAGCGGATTTCTTGGCGTTGCGGTTCTTTGGGCTACGCTGACCGTGTCGATGGGGGCATTGGGGCAACAGACGGCCCAGGATTTTCTCAACGGTGGCAATGTTAAGATGGACAAGGGTGATCGGGTCGGTGCGATTGCCGACTTCTCAAAAGCCATTGAACTTGACCCAAATTTCGTCACCGCCTACTACCGGCGTGGTGATGCAAAGATAATGAAGGGCGGCGATCTGGACGGTAGCATCACTGATTACTCGAAAGCCATTGAACTCGACCCCAATTTCGCTTCCGCCTACTGCCGACGTGGCAATGCCAGGATGTATAAAAAAGATTGGGAGGGTGCCACTGCCGACTGGTCGAAAGCCATTAAACTTAATCCGACATCCACCGAACCTTACCTCAGCCGCGGCATTACCGAGATGAATAAAAAGGATTGGGAAGGTGCGATTGCCGACTGTTCGAAAGTCATTGAACTCAATCCGACATCCACTGTCGCCTACTTCAATCGTGGTAATGCCAAGATTGAAAAGGCGAACTGGATGGTGCTATTGCCGACATCACGAAAGACATTGAGCTCGAACCGAAAAAAGATTTTCCCTACATTACCCGTGGGGTTGCCAAGAAGGCAAAAGACGATCTGGATGGTGCCATTGCGGACTTCTCAACAGCCATTGAACTCAATCCGAAATTCGCTCTCACCTACATCCACCGTGCAAATGCCAGGAAAGATAAAGGGGATCAGGCGGGAGCGGACGCGGACTTCGCTCAAGCGGACAAACTCCAACATCACCGGGAGCTTTCAGAGGCAGAGACGCGCGTGCTTCTTTCCACCCTTGGCGGTGTGGGAGTCCAGATTACACCCGTCGCCGAAGGCGTCGTTGTCCAAAAAGTCCTTCCAGATACGTCCGCCTGCGCAGCAGGCGTTAAGTCAGGCGACGTCATCACGGAGGTGGATTCAAAGCCCCTGCGCGAACTGAAGTTGCTCGATGTCGTGCATCGGTTGCGTGGCCCGGTGGGGTCAGAGGTCGCGTTGACATTGTCGCGGAAGGGACAGGTTGAGCCGGTCAAGATGAAGCTGGTGCGCAAAGTGATTCCATATTACAAGGATCGTCCGAACTGTGAGGGAAGTCCTTCGAGCGTGTTTTGAAAGTCGAAAATTTTGGCTGGCAGCCCTACAACCGGATTCCTTGGCAATTGTAGGGCGCAAACGCCCGCAAGGCTTCGCGCCGTCTGCCGGAGGGACTTTTGAAACACGCTCTTAACAAATCGGTTAAGCCAACTCGCGCTCTGTCGGGAGCTCGGAGGTCACCTTGAGCGTTCGGCAGCCATTAATTTTACACCACATGGCGTGGCGTAAGACATGGATATTCTTGGTGGGTGGCATTGCTCTGGCTGCTTTGTTTGTGTTCTGGCGGGCGGACCACCGAGTTGCGAGGTTACGTGAAGATGTCCGTCGTTGTGAGGCTTCTTGCTTATCGTTGAGCAACTCGCTTGTGGATGCTCACACGAAACTTGATTGGAATCGGTTGCAGTGGTATTACGCGTTCCGGGAGATCGAAGTCGAAGATCACGAGGCATGGCGGCAGGCATGCCGCAAGATGGATTCTGAGATTGCCAGCATTTCTAATTCGCTTGGCCTCGCTCGCGAACGGTTAGCCAGCCAGAAATCGAAACTTACAGTAGCGGAGCAATGAGAATTAAGCCAAACCAAGCAGTCGAACCGCCAGCCAGCCAACCGGCCGGGTTGTCGAAGTCGACGTCAGAGGCGGCTGGCTCGCGTTCGCTCACTTTTATTGATAGGGGACAACGCCGCTATCTGATTGCGCTGTTGTTGCCTGCCTTAATGATCACTGAGAATGTTATTCAATGGGCCCTCGCTGTCATAGTCGGTGGGTATAGTCTAGCCGGAGGATTTCATGATGCCTTCAAGTACTTCAGCGTTTTCGGGTATCTGTTTTTCACGGCATTTAGGCTTGTGCCATACGTCTGTCTTTGGAAAATCCTCATCTTCCTCTCCAAGACGAACTTCAGGGACTATATTCCCTTTGTGTTCGCAGGTGGACTTATTGGAATCGTCGTAATTATTATTCGGGGGTTATGGGATGTTCAGCGGCCACTTTACACGGGCGGGCACGTGTCATCGACAACAGCCGTCGCCTTTTTATTCATCCCAATATATGCAATTCCCGCGGGAGGCATTGGTGCGCTCCTGTTTGCTGCCATATACACACCGTTTCGATACATATTCAGGAAAGGAAAGGTAGAACAATCCGCTGGAGACACTTCGGTCCAATCACGCGATGGGGATTTCCAGTATGGTGGAAGGAGATGACTCCGAAGCTTTATCCGAGCTACCGGTATAATGGACTCCGGTTATTGATCAATTCAGGATTGTGGAGCATTCCGCCGCTTGGAGGCTTGTTCTGGCTCGTTCGGCGACCAAAACGGAAGAAACTCTAAACTCCCAACGTAGCCGGCAATGTTGGAGAGCGAGCCTCCCGGCGATCCGTTCGCGCGGCAAGGACTCACAGCCATTCCGTAAGAGTAGAACGAGCGTCTCGCTCGTTTAATAGTAGGACAAGCGCGTGGTATTATCAGGGGAGAGTCAGCGGCACACGCTCGACAAAAGAAATTGCCCCGGGGATGAGGACGGAGTAAGTTCGGGACGACATGAGCATTGCCGAAATTCATCAGTTACCCATCGAAGAAAAGTTCCAGATCATGGAAGCGCTGTGGGAGGACCTCCGCGAGCGGTTTGACCAAATGCAGATCCCCGAAGCCCACAAGGCGATGCTGGATGAACGGCGCGCCCGTGTGCAAAATGGCGCGGCGCTGCTGCGCGATTGGGATGCGGTCAAGACCACCATCGGTCGCGCATGATCCATCTCCGGATTTCGGACGATGCGTTGCACGATCTGAATGATGGTTTTTGTTTTATGATGCCCAGCAGCCGGGGTTGGGCGACTACTTCGTTACCTGTCTGCGTTCCGACATTGAGAATCTGCGTCTGACTGCCGGCATCCATCGGATCGTCTATCGGGACTATTACCGGCTATTGAGCCGTGTCTTCCCGCATGGTGTTTTCTATACCCGCCAAGCCGATGAGGTCGTGGTGTGGGCTGTGATCGACTTGCGGCGTGATCCAAGCTGGATTCGCGGCCGGCTCCCCCAATGAACACCGGACCATCCGCGGAGCCGAACGCTGACACGACACCACGTTGGCGATCTTGTCTGTGTTAAATGCGCAAGCGGGACGCTGACGCTACGATATGAACGGGCAGGACGTCCGTTTCACTAACAAATGGGTAGGGCGGCGGTGTCCCGACCGCGCCATTTGGGGATTACCCGGGTCGAAGGCGGGCTAGGGACAGCCCGCGCTACCGAGGCGTGGCGTTTGAAAGGCCACTTTCATCCTTTTGGGAGATGGGGTCACCTTCAGATGTTCCCACTGGCCACCCTGAAAGTTGCCTTCCACCGTGCTGTTCCTTGGCGCATGCAGTTTAAATTCGACGTTCCATTCATTCGGCCATGTCGGTAGGACTTGAATCGTGCCGTCGATTTCTTGGACGAGCATGGCTTGTACCGCCAACATGCCCACGGCTCCGTGATCCTGATCCGGTACCCAGTCGCAGTTCGGCCCCCAGAACGCCGGAAAACGGCAGTGCGGATTGGTAGTCGCAAAACGTTCGCTGACGGCGCGAGTGGCTTCCTCAGTCAACCCCAGCAAAGCGGCTTGGACGTCGTCCTGAATCCAGCCAGCGTAATCCGTTCGGAAGCCCAGCGGATACCACCACGGCAAGGGCACGAGCTCCTTCCGCAGGGCATAGGCCGTCCGGCCAGCCTCCAGGTCGGGGCGACCGATCTGCAGCAGGCGATAGGGAAAGATTGCGTAGAGTTCGGGTGATTCCCAGTTGGAGATGGGGCCGCGAATCTTTTCCGCCGGGTAAAGTGTCCGCCGTGAATCGGTTCCGGGTGCGGGAATCGCGCGCGGTCCCGGCGCGGCAATGCCTTCGGTTGCGGGCGTCTTGGAGTTGGCGGCCAACGGCAAATGTTCAGGGGCGAACCGTTGGCTGCGCTCATCCACCCGGCCAAAGGGCAACGGAGGCAACTGCGCCAGCAATGCGCGCGCTTGTTCCAAGAGTTCCGCCGAAACACTGTCGGCTGGCAACTGGAGCAGCTTCTCGCAGCAAAATTGTAGTCCGGCGATCTCCGGTACAGGATTGACGGTGTCTTGCCAGGTCTCGAGGGCCTGGGAAGGTTCAATGCGCAACTGTCCGTTTTTGCCGCGGGGATAATGCCGGTCAAAGAAGGTCAGGACGCCGCGCGCCATGGGAATCAGTTCACGAGCGATAAACGCTGTGTCGCCGGTATAGGCGATATAATCCAGCATCATCGCCAGGGTCTCGAGATTGCCGGAAAAATGCAGGCGGATACACGGATTGGGGGACTCGCCCGGCTTGAGTCCGGTCCGGTCCCAGCCGTAATCATCACCGGCATACGTTCCAAAGAAGGTCATGGTTTCCGGGAAGATCGCACCGGCATGCCCGAAACTGAGGCCCACCCGGTGTTCGGCCATTGCCAGGTTGTCGGAGTAAAGCCGGAAAAACGGCGGCATCAGATCAAAATCACCGGCCGCCAGCATCGCCCAATAAGTCAGGCGCGTGTTCTGATGCCAGTAATGTCCTCCCCACAACCGGAAGTCAGCATCCAGGGTGGCCGTCTCAGCGCTATGCTGCAGCGTGCCGGGATCGACCGTGAAAAGGGATCCGTTGAACTTGATCGGATAGCGACCACGACCGGCACAGGCCGAAATAAAGCGTTGGAGCGTGTAACCGCGGGTGACGACCCGCGCCGCCTCGCAACCATCCGCAAAAATATAACTGCGTTCCCAAAAACTCTTCCACCACTCCTGATGTGCCTGCCAGGCCGCCGACCAGTCTCTCGCCGACAGTCGCTCCGACAGCGCAGCGATTTCCGTCTGCCACACCGCCAAGGTTGTGGGTTGCAGCGTGAGCAGAGTCACCGTCAACCGATGCCGGTTGGCCGGCGACTCCGACTGAAGTACACCCGGTGCTACCTTTTTCAGCCCTTCTCCGCGCAGGGCAGCGCCGAAAATTCGATTCAGCAACGGATCTGGCGGAAGCCCCGGCATGTCAGTGAGAGATTGTTGCTGTAACAGCGCATCCCGGCAGGAAGTGATGTTGAGGTGATACCAAAGAACGGTATCGCCGCTGTCCTGAACCAGTATGTCGGGCATGGACACAAGAAATTCCGGCGCCCCTTTTAGTCCATAGGCGCTGTGGGCTTCCGCGGGTAGTAGTGGCCGCTCCTGCGTTCGCCAAATCTCACTGCGAACCAGCAGTCCGACGGGTTGATCGCTCTCGACCTCCAACCGGACCACAGGCGCACCGGCATCCACCCAGAGTCGCAGACGGACTTCCTGTCCGGATGAGCCGGACCGAATCAGGACTGCACCATCCCGCAGCGTGAGTTGTTGCGAGAACGGCTGGAGGGGGCGAACCAGCGACGGTGTCAGCCGAACCCGGACCCGGCCGATCTTGAGCAGGCGGGCGGCGTGATCCCACGCATCAGTCTTGGCCAGATAGAACACCAGGTCGCCATTGGGTTCGACCCAGAGATTGACGCCAATGTCGCCGTTGCCCAAGGGCATGGAGCCGGCCGCGTCGGCGCTCGGTGACGGCCAGATCACATCACAGGCATTCAGCTTATTCCAGTTCATCAGAATTCTTCTCGCAGAAGTATGGTGTGAGCGGAAACCAGACGTCAAGCTCATCCGGGAGGGAATCATCTTGCAGACTCAGTCACCAAGGATTAAATGACGGCCAATGAAATTTAACACTCCGCGAAGGTAGTGGGCAGAAGTCAGATGGGAAATGTCAGCTTAGTTGGAGCACCGGCGCGGGGCGATTCGGCCGCAAGTACAGCGAGTCGCGCCAAACCCAGCAACGGCCAGCCCGCCACGCAGTGGTTGTACGAGGCGGGGTGGGGCGTGTGGTTGCACTATCTTGACCACAGCCTGCTCAATCAGTACCAGCCGTGGGGCCCAGAGTTCCAGACCCATTGCACACCCGAGAGTTGGCGGGAGCTGGCGAGCAACCCGGCCATGCTCCAGATTGCCGTCCGCGAGTGGAACCAGATCGTCGATGGCTTCGATGTGAAAGGGCTGGTCCACCAGTTGCAGGAACTCCAAGCGGGATTTCTGGTTTTCACCCTGGGTCAGGTCGGTGGGTTCTATTGTTCGCCGAACGCGACACTGGATTCGATCACCACCGCCGTTGCCCCCGGCATCAGCTTCTGCAGCCGACGCGATCTGGTGAGCGAATTGGCGGATGAACTCGCCCACGCGAACATCCGCTTGATCGTCTATGTGCCTGCTGAAATCCCGCCGTGGAATCCACTAATCTGTCAGGCGTTTGCTGCAACCGGTGCCACAGCGAACGTGGCCGCCAACCAACCCGCTTACGCGCGCTGGGAAACCGTCCTGTGCGACTGGTCCCGACGGTTTGGAACGAAAGCCGCCGGCTGGTGGATCGACAACCCGAACGGCATCGCCGGCTACCAACAAACGAGCGTGGCGGGCCGGACCGAGCCACCCGTGTGGTCTTCGCTGGCGAACGCGTTGCGGGCCGGCAATGCACACGCCATTGTGACGCTGGCCGAGTGGCCGCCTGCACCCGGCAGCCGCTGGCCGATCAGCGATTACGGCAGTGGCGAATGCATGCCCGGTGCAAACCAGTTCGCCTGCGGCGGTCGCTGGATCGACGGTCGGCAATGGTTTTCCGAGAGCGCGCTGTACGCTTTTGACTATCAGACACGGACTTTTTCCGCCACTCCAGTCATGGCCGGTGATCAGGCCGCCGCGCAAACGCGCGCCATCATTGCCAATGGTGGAGTCTGCGCGTGGGATGTTTCCTACAACCGCGACGGCACCATCGCCTCGGCCTACTTCGCCGCGCTGAAAACCATCAGCCAGACGGTCAACGCCACACCGGTCGTGCGCGTGTATGCGGAAGAATTCGGCGACCGGTCTGAGCCATCTCACCGGCAACTCGTCTTGGACCTTTACCAGTCGAAACCGGGGGTGAGGCTGCGTTATACGACGGATGGCACAGAGCCGGCGGCTGACTCTGCGCTTTACTCGGCCCCGGTGCTGCTGACGGACGAGATGCGGCAGCAGGGATTCACATTGAAAGCCCGGGCGTTCGCAAAGGATGTGCCGGTCGGCGGGATATGCATCCGCACATTTACCCCACGTGATATGATGGATCTCTGCGCATGACTTCAAAAGAAAGAATGCTGGCAACGCTGCGTTTCGAGGAGCCGGATCGTATTCCGCACTTTGAAACGGTGTTCCAAATGACGCAGGAGCCATTTGGTGAGGGCTTTCTTTCGCCCGATATCCTGCTATTAATGCATGCTGAACGAGTACCGGATGTTCAACGCCGAGCGGGCCATCAAGCGGGAGCGGCTCGGCGCAGCCGCGATTTAATTAACAACACAAAATGGGAGAATGCTCGATGAATGATCGACTCAAAGTACTGGTGATGGGTGGCAAGTCCGAAGGCTTTCATGAATTCAAGGTCATGGAGCCGATCTATCGGAAGTTTCTGGGCGAAGCCGGGTTTGATGTCACACTGTCAGAAGATCGCGATTTCTTCACGCCCGAGAAGATCAAGCCCTTCCACGTGATTCTCGATTACACCACCGGCGATTCGTTGACCGAACCGCAACAGCAGGGTCTGCTGGGAGGAATCTGCGGCGGCAAGGGATTTATCGGGGTGCATTCGGCTGCAGATTCCTATCACAACTGCCGCCGGTATGAACGGATGGTGGGTGGCGTGTTCCTGACCCACCCGGCAATCCAGAACTACACCTTCAAGGTCCGGAACTACACGCATCCAATTATGCTGGGCGTGACCGATTTTGTCGCCTCCGAAGAGCTGTATCTGATGGACCTCATCGGTCGTTTTGAAGTCCTGCTCACGACCTACTACAACGGTTTTGAACGCGAGTGCGCCTGGGTGAAGCCGTACGGACAGGGCCGCGTTTTCTTTTGCGCGCTCGGCCACGGCAAAGAACAGCACGAAGGCGCCATGTTCCAGAAGATGATCGTCAACGCCGTGCACTGGACCGCAGCCAGCAAGCCGTAGTGGCATTTGATCTCGACGAGCTTTTCAATATCCGGTGACAATTTCATCAGCCCGCGATCGAAATATCAATTTTCATCAATTTGCCCTAAGGCCATTCTCCCCGTATGAACCAGCCAACATTACAAATCACTCACGGACTTTTTAACCACATGGTTGTGCAACGCGGCGGCGCGGCAGCATTTGGTGGAACATGTCAGGCGACCGGCCCCGTGCGCGTCGTCGTTCGTCGCGGCAAACAGGTCGTGCGGAGTGCGGTGGTCGCCGTTGTTCGCGCCGGCAAGTTTGTCGGCAAGCTCCCCCAAGTTCCGGCCGGCGGACCGTATGAGTTCGAAGTCGGCATCAACGGCGCGCGGCTGGTGGTGCGGGATGTGCTGGTCGGCGACGTGTGGCTGCTGGGCGGGCAATCGAATATGCAAGGCGGGGGGCAGTCGGGCGATGCTGCAAAACCAGCGGCGCAGGTCCGGGCTTTTTATATGGATGACCGCTGGGCGGTGGCCCGTGACCCGATTCATAATATGTGGCAATGCGTGGATCAGGTTCATATTGATCTGTGTGGCGGTGGGCGGCCGCCCCAGTCCAACGGCACCGGGCCGGGGGTGACGTTTGGTTTGGAGATGCAGCGGAGAACCGGCATTCCGCAAGGGCTGATTGCCTGCGCGCATGGCGGCACCAGCATGGCGCAATGGAATCCGGCGCACAAAAAAGAGGGCAGCCGGAGTCTCTACGGGGCGTTGGTGCGCCGGCTGCAGAAAAATGGTGGACGCGTGGCCGGTCTCGTTTGGTACCAGGGGGAAGCCGAGTGGCATGCGGAAGCCGTGACGGCCTACACCGCGAACATGCGAGCCCTGGTGCGCGCGCTACGGCGCGATGCGCAGGACGCCGAGTTGCCGGTCGCCATCGTCCAGATCGCCCGGCATGTGGACGCATCGCCCAATGATGCGGTGCATTGGAACAGCATTCAAGACCAGCAACGCCGCTTGGCGAAGGTAATCCGCCGGCTGACCTGCGTGCCGGCGATTGATCTGCCGCTGGATGATCCCGCTCATATCAGTGGCCACGGTGCGAACCGTCTCGGGCGGCGATTGGCGGGCGCGATGGACGACTTGTGTCATGGCC
>Ga0316231_1004101_pt1 | contig 12311 bp, 5 predicted proteins | sample TBH18027metaG_FD_206002 | JGI IMG/M metagenome (GOLD analysis project Ga0316231, IMG submission 206002) | Freshwater microbial communities from Trout Bog Lake, Wisconsin, USA - TBH18027 | ecosystem: Environmental > Aquatic > Freshwater > Lake > Hypolimnion/Profundal zone | place: USA: Wisconsin...
CGACTACCTCCACGTTTACCGGCACCATCATGATCCGACCGGATTATGGCTCCACAACTCTTGCTGTTAATGTCGCGGATGGCGCGGCGGCGACCGACTTGCTCTTCAGCGGTGGTATCCAGGAGAGCGGTCTTTCTGGAAACGTCATTAAGTCTGGCTCCGGAAAAATGGTGTTTACCGGCCAGACTTATTATAGTGGTGCGACAGAGATCGACGGAGGCACGCTGCAAGTTGGCAACAACGGAACAACTGGTAAACTCGCCAGTAGCAGCGCTCTCATCAATAACGGCACCGTGGTTTTCAACCGCTCCAATGCGGTCACCCAGGGCACGGACTTTCCGACGAGCGTCTCCGGCTCGGGAAGTTTGATTCAGGCGGGTGCGTCAACGCTGACGCTTAACGGAACCAACACCTTTACGGGCGACACTATAGTCAGCAGCGGCACTCTGGTGCTGGCCAACGCTCTGGCTCTGGGGAAAAGCGCGCTCAATTATGATAATCAGGGCGGAAGTATCAGCTTCGGCTCGCAGACGGCGATCACCCTCGGCGGCCTCAAAGGCGCACAAAGCATTGCCCTTACGAACACCGCTTCCGCCGCGGTGTCGCTTACTGTCGGCGCAAACAATAGCGACACTACATACACTGGCGTTCTCAGCGGCTCCGGGGGCGCCCTCGTCAAAACCGGCGCTGGCACGCTGACGCTAGGCGGCAGCAACACCTATGGAGGCGGCACTACCGTTAGCGGCGGCACGTTGCAAGTCGGCAACGCGAGCGCTCTTGGCACTGGTGGGCTGACGGTCAATAACGGCACGCTGAATCTGGGCAATTCCAGCCTAAACGTGGGCGCACTGAGCGGTTCGGCGGGCATAATTACGAATACCGTGGGCGGCACGAGCGTGTTGACCACAGCCTTGGCTGGCGGAACCTCCACTTTCAACGGAAACATCGCCAACAGCACGGGAGCTGTCGTTTTGACACAAACTGGCTCTGGAACGCTGATTTTGGGCGGATCGCTTACCATGGCAGGACTTAATGCTAATGGCGGAGTCACGCAGATTCGGCAGTCTGGAAGCATCGGCGCATTGAGCGTTGCAACCGGAGCTGTTGTATCCCTGGCAGCGAATAGGGATGGGAACCGTAAAGTGCTGAACCTGTCTTCACTGGCGATATCGGGATTTTCATCGGGGCTGGCGCAGCCGTCCGGAGCTATATTGAATGCAGACGGGCTGGGGACCTCCACCATCAACTTTCAGTTGAGCGTCGCCGGCCAAAGCCTGGGCAATGCCGGAACGACGGTTAAAACGCCGACAGAGTCGGTTGCGCCAGAGGCTGTTCCAGAACCGGGCGTCCTTGGATTTTTCATGGCTGGAATGCTAGGCTTGTTAGGGGTCCGACGCAAGGTTCGTGCTTAATGGAAACGGATGAATTTGGGGGATTGCGCGTTTTGGCGATGGGGGTCGCCTTGGGGGCGCGCGATCGAAAGAGCCGCCGTGGAATTTAGGGGTTCCACGGCGGCTCAACAACTTCTTAGCCTTTAAACATGAAGACACACTGTCTCTTGAATCTGTGCGCATCGCTTTTTCTGCTGGCGAGCGCGTTTCGTTGTTTGGCGGTTGACGTCGATGTTTACCTTTTGGCCGGCCAATCCAACATGGACGGGCGGGGCAAGGCTACCGACCTGACCGAAGCCCAGCGCAAGCCGCCGGAGCGCGTAATGATCTTTTACCGCAACCCGCCGTTTAGTTCGGAGGGGTGGAAGCCGCTTGCGCCCGGTTTCAGCGTTCCGCCGGGATTCAAGGGCGGCACACTTCCATCGGGAACTTTCGGCCCCGAGATTGGATTTGCGGAGGCGATGGTGAAGGCGCAACCGGATCGCCGGTTTGCATTCATCAAAGGCTCCAAGGGAGGGACCAGTCTGGCGAAGGACTGGAACCCGGGGGTGAAAGGCCAGCCTGAAACCCAGGGAGCGCGCTACCGGGATTTCCTTGAGACCGTAGCCATCGCCACCGACGCGCTTAAAAAGCAGGGAGGCGCTATTTCGATTCGCGGGCTTCTATGGCATCAAGGCGAATCGGATCAAAAGAGCGCCGCAGCGGTTTACGAGCGGCAGCTAACCACTTTCATAAACCGCCTTCGCGAGGATCTTGAACAACCGAATCTTCCGGTCGCGGTGGGCGAGATTTTTGATATCAAAGAACACGCCAGCGTTCGCCAAGCCCAACGCGCCGTGGCCGGAGCGGTCGCGAATGTGGCATTAGTCAGCGCAGAAGGAACCACCACTTGGGACAAAGGAACGCACTTCGACGCGGCAAGTCAACTCTTGATGGGAAGGCGTTTTGCCCAGGCAATGCTGAGCCTTGCCACAAACAGCACATCGTCGATTTTCCGCGACCCGGCGCAACCGATGGAAAAACGCCTTGCCGATTTGGTCCAGCAACTCACGCTGGAAGAGAAGGCAATGCTGCTGGACCACAGGGGACCCACGCTGGAACGGTTTAATATACGGTCCGACCAGTGGAACCAGTGTCTTAATGGTGTAAAGTGGAACCGCCCCACGACCCTGTTTCCAAGTTGCATCGCAATGGCGGCGTCATGGGACACAGAGCTTGTCCTGGAAGTCGCAACGGTGCTCTCCGATGAGGCGCGTGCAATCTATAACGGCTGGCATCTCGATGCCAATGCGCCCGGCGAGCACAAAGGGCTGATCTACCGCGCTCCGGTGATCAACATCGAACGCAATCCGTATTGGGGGCGAAATCATGAGGCGTGGGGCGAAGATCCATTTTTGACAGGGCGCATGGCGGTGGCTTATGTGCGCGGATTGCAGGGAGACGATCCCAGATACCTCAAGATCGCGGCGACGCTAAAACATTACGCCGTGAATAACGTGGAGGCCGGCCGCAAGGAATTGAACGCAATCGTCTCGGAGGCGGCTCTTCGCGACTACTGGCTGCCGCATTTTCGAGATGCCGTCATCGAGGGCAGTGCTCAGTCGGTGATGGCCAGCTACAACGCGATCAACGGCACGCCGAACAATATGAATCGCTGGCTGCTTACGGACGTGCTGAAGAACGAATGGAAGCACGATGGCTTTGTCGTTTCCGATCTTGGCGGAGTTCGTACAATGGTAACGGGCCACGGCAAGGGACAAATGGCCTACGTGGACGCGGTGGCGCAATCGGTGATGGCGGGGTGCGATTTCTCCGACAAGGAATATCGCGAAAACATCCCCGCCGCCGTGAGGGAGGGCAAGCTCACCGAGGCGCGTCTGAACGACGCCGTCTCGCGCGTATTGCGCGTGCGTTTTCGTCTTGGCGAATTCGATCCGTTCGAATCGGTGCCTTATAGCAAGATCGCGCCGGGCGTTGTGTGCAGTGCCAAACATCGGGCAGTCGCGCTTAGAGCGGCACAAGAGAGCATCGTGCTGCTCCAAAACCGCGGTCAATTGCTGCCGCTGGACAAGGCGAAGATCAAACGCATCGCCATTCTCGGCCCGCTCGCGGATCGCGTTGTTTTGAACAATTATAACGGCAAGCCCGATGCTGTGGTGAGTGCGCTGAAAGGAATTCAAGACAGGGTCGGCCCCGGGACAGAGGTGTTGTATGAAAAAGTGGGCGGGACGACCGGCAGCGACGGTGAGCAATCTGGGGTCGCTCGTGCGGCCGAACTTGCCCGCACCGTTAATGTGGCGATAGTTTGCATCGGCACGGACGATCGAGTTGAGCAGGAGGGTCGCGACCGAAGAACACTAGGTTTGACGGGCGTCCAGGGGGCGCTGGTGAAAGCCGTGCTTGCCGCGAATCCGCGCACGATCGTCGTGCAAATGAGCGCCGGTCCACTCACCGAGCCATGGCTCAAGGAAAATGTCCCGGCCATGTTGGAAGCGTGGTGGGGCGGCGAAGAGACGGGGCACGCGCTGGCGGGCATTTTATTCGGCGAGGTTAATCCCGCGGGCCGTTTGCCCCACACAGTCTATGCCGGCGAATCGCAGGTTCCGCCGCAGAATGAATACGACGTCAGCAAAGGGTTCACCTACATGTATCTGAAGGGCGAACCTCTGTATCCCTTCGGCCATGGCCTGAGCTACACCACCTTCGAGTATTCGGACCTGAAAGTTTCCGCCGCGCCATTGGCAATCGATGTAAATGTAAAAAACACCGGTTCGCGCGCGGGCGATGAAGTCGTTCAGTTTTATCTAGTTCCGCCGAAATCGGAAGTGCCGCGCCCGCGCCTGATGCTCCGCGGATTTCAGCGTGTAAAGCTGGAGGCGGGCGAGTCGAAGAAGATCCGTGTCGTCGTACCCGAAGAAAAGCTCGCATTCTGGAACGTCGCAACGAAGCGCTTCGAGGTGCAGCACGGTAGTTGGGGGGTGCTGGTTGGCGCTTCTTCGTCGGATATTCGTCTCAAGAGTCAAGTTACAGAATGAATCGATATGAAATGAGAGTCAGAGCGGCAATCTTCACGGTCCTTCTTTTTGCCATGGCGGCCAATGCCGCGGAGATCGTCGTCCGCCTCGACGGCCCGATTCGCACGCTGGCTCAAGCGCAACGCGAGGCGCGAAAGACCAAAGCAACCGTCGTAATCCACGCTGGAAGTTACTACCTGCCCGAGACACTCGTGTTTACCGGCGATGACTCGGGGACGGAATATCGGGCCGCCGAAGGCGAGAAGGTTGTCATCAGCGGCGGCAGCAAACTCGACCTGAAGTGGCTTCTTTACAAGGACGGCATCATGCAGGCAAAGACACAGCCAGGGCTGGCAATCGACCAACTTTTCGTCAACGGCCAGCTTCAACACATGGCCCGGTATCCAAACTTTGACCCGAAAGCGACAAAACCGAAGCGTTTTGGGGCTGGCGCCAATGGCGATTCTGACGCGCCGAAGTTTAACGGTTGTTCAGGGGATGCAACGTCCCCCGAGCGCGTAACCCGCTGGGCCGATCCTGCGGGGGGCTATCTCCACGCCATACAGGCAGCCCTATGGGGTAGCATGCATTACCGAATCCTGGGCAAAAAAGCCGATGGGACACTTGAGTTGGAAGGCGGTTGGCAGCACAACCGTCCGGACAAAGGCCCGCACAAGGATTTCCGGTTTATCGAAAACGTTTTCGAGGAATTGGACGCACCGGGCGAATGGTTCCACAACGCAAGAACAGACACACTTTATTTTTATCCGCCCAAGGATGTTGACTTGAAGACTGCGATAGTCGAGAGCGTCCGGCTGCGGCACTTGATCGAGTTTGCCGGGACGAAAGAACATCCGGTGAGATCCGTGTCGCTGAGGGGGATGACGTTTACCGCCGCGGGTCGCACATTCATGGAGAATAAAGAATCGCTGCTTCGTTCGGACTGGACGATCTACCGTGGCGGAGCGTTGTTCCTGCATGGCGCGGAGGATTGTTGCATCGAGAACTGCGATTTCGAACAACTTGGAGGCAATGCCATTTTCATTAGCGGCTACAACCGCAACGTCGCGGTGCGCGGCTGCCTGATCCGCGATTGTGGAGCCAACGGCGTGGCAATCGTCGGCGAGCCAAAAGCGGTGCGCAGTCCCATGTTCTCATGGGGCCCGGGCAACCCGTGGAGCGGTGGCAAGCCGCAGTTGGAACCCCACGAGATCGACCGAACACCTGGTCCGCTCACCGATGATTACCCGGCGAAGTGTCTGGTTGAGGATTGTCTGATCACGCGCATTGGACGGCTGGAGAAGCAGTCGGCCTGCGTGGAAATTGACATGGCGAGGGAGATCACGGTGAGGCACTGCTCTGCCTATGAGGCGCCCCGGGCGGGAATCAATATTGGGGATGGCTGCTGGGGAGGACACGTGATCGAGTTCTGCGATGTCTTCGATACCGTGTTCGAGACTGGAGACCACGGAAGCTTTAATTCGTGGGGCCGGGATCGCTATTGGGCTGGATCGCAGAGCTTCACAAAGAAGATCAATGCGGCCATTCCCATCGTAGAATTTGCGTTTGCCGACGCGGTTAAACCAAACATCCTGCGGAGCAACCGCTGGCGTTGCGACTACGGCTTCGACATCGATCTTGATGACGGCTCCAGCAATTACGAGATTTATAACAACCTCATGCTGGGACGCGGTCTGAAATTGCGTGAAGGTTTCCGGCGCATCGTGAGGAACAATATCTTCGTCAACAACACCCTGCACCCGCACTGCTGGTATCCAGCCAGCGCGGATGTCTTCACCCAAAACATTGTGATGCAGCCTTACTTGCCCTCTCACATGCAGACCGGTTTATGGGGCAGGGAGGACCAGCGCAACAAGTGGGGCGAAGAGATTGACCAAAACCTGTTTACCACTTCCGAGGCGGATCGCATCAAATTTGCGGCGAACGGATGCGACGCCCATTCGCTAGTTGGAAACCCGATGTTCGTCGATCCGGCAAAGGGAGGCTATCGCGTCCAGGCCGGCTCTCCGGCTCTGCAACTTGGGTTCAAGAATTTCCCGATGGATCAATTCGGTGTGACTTCGCCGCGGCTAAAAGCAATTGCGCGCATCCCGGATTTCCCAAAAATCAACCAGCAGCATATTTCGGCGGCGCCCACCAAGAAGCTCCGCGACTGGCACGGGGCAAAACTTCGGGAACTGGAGGAGATGGAGTTCTCAGCACTCCAGATATCGGAAAGTGAAAAGGGTGTGATACTCGCGGAGTGTCCCGCGGGCAGTGCAGCTTACAAGATGGGCTTGCGGGCAGGGGATTTTGTTCAAAGCGTCGATGGTCGTGCAGTGCGAAACGTCGATGATTTCCTCGCAGCAGCGGCCAATCTCGGTTCGGGGAAAAAGCCAAAGATTTCGCTGCGGCGAGCGCAACAGGAAATGCTCATCGAACTAGGAGATTACGGAAAATAGAGGGCTGTTGACTTTTGCCATTGTTTTTATGAAACCCACCCTGCTTCCATTGCTCGCCCTGGCGGTTTGCCTGGCCGGATCGGCCATGGCCGACTCTGATGTGCTCGGTCCTCTGCCTGCACCCGGCTGGTATGGGCGGCTTATCGAGCCTTCCGAATATCCCGCATTTAACCGGCGGGCCTTCCGCGTGCCGACTTGGAAGACGTTCGAGAATCGTCCCCAATTCGTTGCGGGCCGGCATATTCCCGAGCGGGACATCACGGCGCAGCAGATCACGAAGCTTCCCGACCCCGACGCCATCGTGCCACAACATACTTCGCTAACGTTTTTCGGCCGGGTATGCCGGGCGGATGCGAACATTGTGCTAACACCGGAACCGGCTTTTTCGGAAGCCTTGCGGCATGTGCGCGATCTTGGAATGTACTTGTTCGACCTCGCCGGCTACGGTCCCGGATTTCCTCCGGGGAGCTACGGGCAAATCAAAGTGACGCCCGCACAAACGGCCACGATCAACGACATCCTTGGAGACCGCTGGCTCGGCTTCAATCTCGGCGAACAGGATGGACGTTACCATAATGGATTTGCCGGCAGGCAACTTCCATCGCCTCGCGACCGGGTCGGGCAACACCGCATCTTTCACGACTGGTGCGACCGCATCGTTGACGACCTGGGAGGCAAGGTGTGCCTGCTCACCACGCTTTGGGGGTGGCATTACCCCGTGCAGGATGGCGCTGTCTCTCTGATTGGCGCGGAGTGCGAAAACCGGTTCGGAATTTGCGCGCCGCAGGTCCAGTATGCCTTCCTGCGCGGCGCCGGCAAACAATACGGCGTGCTCTGGTACGGCGATCAGTCGATTTTTAGCACATTCGGTCTTTCCTATTGGGGGATCGACCAGGCTGGAAACCTGGTTCCCCACCCGGGAGGGCCGAGCGGCAACCTGCTCCGCCGCATCTTTCTCAATGAATTGCTCTGGAATTCATGTATTCTCGGCTTCGAAGGGGCAACGGTATCGGCTGACCGTGGGAGGACACGCGGTCGCCCGTCACCGATCGGGCGGGTGGAAATTGCGACGGAAGCACTGATTCGGCAGGGATTTACGCCGGGCGTAATGCAGACGCCGGTGGCGATTTTGCAGGACTATTTCAGCGGGTGGATGCCTCCCCGCACCAACTGCACCCAGTTTACTTCGTTCAACGCGCTTCCGTACCGGCCTGGGGATTATCTCACTGACAACCTGCTGGCCCTGTTGTTTCCCGGCTACGAACACTCCGGGTTCTTCTTTGACGAAAGCGGCGCAATGTGCCCTACTCCATACGGCGATCTGGCCGACTGCCTTCTTTCGGATGCTTCCGGCGAGGTGCTCTCGCGCTACAACCTGGTTCTGTGCAGCGGCATCGAAACAGACCTCGAAGGCACGCGCGACCGGCTCGACGCATTTCTCGCATCGGGTGGGATCGCGATGGCCGTCGGCGACGATGCCGCGCGCCTTTGGCCGGAATACTGTCGCAAGGAGACCGTGACCATCCCCGCTGGCACAGCCGTGGAATGGAGCGGGACCACCGACCGGGAGTTACAAGATTTCGCGCTGCACGAAGCGACTTTGCCCGCCTCCGCGGAGGTGCTCGCGAAATGCCAGGGCCGCCCCGCCGTGGTGCGGTTGCCGCGCAACGGCGGCACGTTGATCCTGGCATTGTGCTCCACCGGCATGAACCGCTCGCCGATGAAATGCGCGCCGAGCAAGAGCCCCATGATGGGCGGCGGCGAGAATACCGGACTGGAGCGTCCGTTCCGGTTCCTTGGCCACGTCCAGCGAGTCTGCGATGAACTCTTGAAGGCGCAACGGTTGTTCACCGCGGGCGAAGGAGTGACCGTGACCTCGTGCCGCCGGGCCGATGGCCATTGGGTTGTCGGCGTGTCGAACCCCAGTCTCACGAGCCTCCCGTTTTCAATTAGATCGCACATCGGCGAAGCGGCGTCCGTTCGAGAAATCGATCTCGGCTCCTCAATTCAGAACCTGCCCGGCTACTGGCCGCATCGGTGGGGGCCAATGAGAATGAATTCCAAAACGAAAGGTGGACGAACCAATCGCGAAGATCTTGGCGAGTTGACCGGCGAGGCGGCGCCTTCCGATCAAAGCCACATCGGCGGCGGTGACATGCGCTTTTTTGAGGTCACACTAAAGTCCTGCACCGCCCGCCAGCGGCCCGACCTCAAGCCTGCTCCCGCCCCTCATAATCGAATTTTGCGGGTGCCCGACCTTGTAACTCTCCGCGAACGACTGTTGGCTTGGCCCCGGTTTGACGCTTATTTCGACGGTGTGTTGCTGGATGCAAACACGATTCTCGACACCGATCCCGCTTGGTTGCGCGAGCATTCCAACTGGTTCAAACGGCACGGCCTTCGGATTCTCGTCGCGGCTCACGGATACCCGCAAACCGTGACAAACGCTGTCGCCGAACGGTTGGCTGCCTTTGGCGGCGGCCCTGAACTGATCGTCGGCAACCCTTCGGATGCGCTGCGCACCGCCGCATCCAAGGCGGGACTGCTGTTGGTACCCCCGGCTCAAATCCAAGTCTTCGCCGCGGGTAAAAACATTGAACGGAACGGCGGTGGCATTCAGATTCTCGTTGGCGATTGGCGCTCATGGGATGCTCTTTACCGAGACGTCCGCGCCGCCTGGCTGGACGAAGTTCCCGGTCGCATCGCCGGGCCCGGCATTCCCCCTTCACCGCCCCAAGCTAAAGCCGCCGCATCCAGCCAACACCGTTGGATTTCGTTGCATGGCGTCGCGGACCCGGTCCAAGCGGTCGCGGAACGTCCTGGACTGCTGGATCGCTTTGACGGCGTTGTGCTGGAATCCGCCTGGCTGGAGGCGCGCAGCAGAGAGGCGCTCGCTCGCGACCGCGTGTTCTTCGAGAAAACGGGCCTGAGCGTGGCAATCGACTTTTCCCGTTCCATCAATAATTTCCCGGACCTGACTTTTGCCAATACCGTGCCGCATCGCCAGGAAGCCTCGCAACGCATTTTCGATGAAGTGCTCGAAAAAATGCGGGCGCTGGGAGCCAAGCGCGCCATCGCTGTCAACCACTCGATCGAATATCGGGATCCGAGCAAGGACGAACAGACTAAAGGGATCGAACGCTTTCTGGACAAGGCTGCTTCGCTCGGCATCGCCATCGACTGGCGCACCTGCGCCGCGCGCCCGCCGCGTACGATTGAGGCTCAGGCCACATGGGTGGCGGAATTGAAAAAACGGCACCCGAATTTGCGAATCGCCGCATGCGTTGTGGATGAACCGGATGCAAGCAAACTGTTGACCGCGCTTGCCCCGTCCGGGAAACCGGATCTGTGGCTGCTTGCCGCCCCGGCGCCGCGCGAGGGTCGTTTCGGCGTGCAATTCCGCCCTCTTGCCGAACTTCAAAAGCCGCAAGTCAACGCCATTCTCACTGCCTCGAAAGATGCGACTGTCGTCTTCGATGCGGACTATCTCGATTGGCGTGAAGCGCTTGCGGATTTCGATGCCTCACTATGAATAAACTCGCCTGTTACTTTTTCCCGTTGGCAATCGCCGCGCTTCCAACCGCCGTTTTAGGTGCAGTTGACGACTCCACTGCGCCGCCCGTCCCCTTTAAATCGGCAGTGCGTGTTACGCCCGAATCTCAAAGGCGCTTGCAATGGTGGCGCGAGGCCCGGTTCGGCATGTTTATTCACTGGGGGCTTTTTTCGATCACAGGAAAAGGAGGCTGGGATCTTTGGAGCGAAAAGATGAGTGTCGCAGATTACTCGAAGCTTGCGGACCAGTTCACCGCGTCGAAATTTTCGGGCAAAGCCTGGGCCAAGGCGGCAAAGGACGCCGGAATGAAATACATGGTCGTGGTAACCAAGCACCACGACGGGTTCGCCCTGTTCGATTCCAAAGCCGACCCCTTCAACGCGATGAACTCCGCGGCCCATCGCGACTTTGTGAAGGAATATGCCGATGCGGCACATCAGGCCGGGCTCCGCGTGGGCTTTTACTATTCGCCACTGGACTGGCAATTTCCGGGCTATTTCTTCCCGGATCTTTACCGCGAAAGCGCGGAGGCCATGCGCCAGAAATACCACCGCCAGATACTCGAACTCGCAAGCAATTATGGTCCCGTCGATATTCTCTGGTACGACGGCGGCGGATCGAACTGGCTCTCATTTGGGGGCTTGGAGTACAAAGGCAGCAAGTGGCAGGCACGCGACCGCACCAAATCTTATTCTGGCAGATTCGACTGGCAGGATGACGCATTGAACAATCGCGTGCGAGCCTTGCAGCCAAACATCATCCTGAACGACCGGACCGACACACCGGCGGATTTCGAGACTCGCGAAGGAGAAAAGCGGATGGGTGACTTTAACAACGAGAACCCTTGGGAGCTGTGTACGAACTTCGCCGGCGGCTGGGGCTACATGCCCGGACGCGCCGCGCCGATGCTTTTGGAACACGCAATCAGTCTGCTGGTTAACACAGTGGGGCGGGACGGCAACCTGCTCCTCAATCTCGGACCGCGCCCGGACGGCGAGATGGAACCCGCGCAGGTTGCGCGCTTGACGGAGATCGGTCAATGGCTGGAGCGCTATGGAGAGAGCATCTACGGCACCCGTGGCGGTCCTTACCTTCCCCAAGGCCAGTGGATGGTCAGCACTCGGAAAGCCAACACGGTGTACCTCCATATCCTCTCGTGGCCACACGACACCCTCACGTTGCCGCCTTTATCCGCACATATCGTAAAGAGCACCGTTCTCACCGGCGGCTCTGCAAAGATAAGGCAAAGCGCCGCGGCGCTGGCAATCTCCGTATCGGCTGGCAGCCATCACCCGATCGATACCATCATCGCGATGGAACTCGACAAGCCCGCATTGGAATTGGCGGTGATTCCGGCATCCATCTCCGATGAGACCGATTCCGACAGGAAAACCGCGGTGAAATAGCTGCTCTCAATCCCCCCTCCCCTTGCACACCTCATTTGAGAAGGTTTCTCTCGGATCTATCCGAGAACCCTCGTCTTGGCGATCTCCTTCGCCCACGATTTCCGTTTCCGGCTGCGGCTCCAACCCGGTCGTTTCGCCCGTTCTCGTAGGGCTTCATGCACCCGAAAACCGGTTTCCGCCCCCGCCGCCGAGTCCTCCGCCCCCCCAATTTTAGCCCCTTGCAAAAACCTTGTTCCGCTGCCGCGCTGCCCTCGCAAACTCCGTTTTTCGGGGGTGCTGCTTTTCCTATCGAAAACCGTCCGTTCTCCCATCTCCTTTCCGCCCATTTTCGACGTCCTTCGCCCGCTCAAATCCGCTCCTCGTTTTCCGTTTTGCGAGAATGACGCTGTTTTCTGAGGCTTCCCATTGCTTGTTGAAAACGGGGGAAAGGACTTTCCGAACCCGTTCGAGCAAGATGGGGTCATAGGGTTCGGTAAACCATTGGA
>Ga0316231_1004105_pt1 | contig 12307 bp, 6 predicted proteins | sample TBH18027metaG_FD_206002 | JGI IMG/M metagenome (GOLD analysis project Ga0316231, IMG submission 206002) | Freshwater microbial communities from Trout Bog Lake, Wisconsin, USA - TBH18027 | ecosystem: Environmental > Aquatic > Freshwater > Lake > Hypolimnion/Profundal zone | place: USA: Wisconsin...
CGGGGGAAATCGAACCGCCGGCGCCACAGAAGCTGCGTCCCTCGGCCTGGACCTTTCTAAAGCGGGTCCCCTTGGTCCTGGCTCGGCTTGTGCTGGAGCTGATCCCGGTACTGGGCATTCTGCTGGTCGGACATCTGATCGCGGCCTCCAGCCTCGGCGGTCAGACCATCAGCCAGGTGATCATACTGGCGGTCATCGAGGCCTATGCCGCCTGCACCGCACTGCTGTGCGTGGCGCGCATGCTGCTGTCTCCCGGGTCGTCCCGCCTGCGTCTGTTCTACCTGCGCGACTCGGCCGCCGGTTACATCATGACGTGGGTCCGCCGGCTGACCCTGATCGCCGTGTTCGGCTACGCGATCGGAGAAGTCGGCCTGCTGCTCGGCTTGTCCGACCTCGCCCACGACGCCATGCAGAAGGGCGTCGGCCTGATCCTGCATGTCTGTTTGGCCTATATCGTCGTGCGCAACCGGCGGGCGGTGCGTCACTGGCTGCGGGCGCCGGATGGCTCCACGGGAGCGTTCGCGACGGTGCGCAACCGGTTTGCACGCGTCTGGCACTGGATCGCGCTGTTCTTCCTGGTCGCCATCTGGGTAACCTGGGCGATCGAAGTGCCGCACGGCTATGCCGCCGTCCTGCATTATTTCATCCTCACCGTGCTGGTTCTGATCGGTGTCCGGCTGACGCTGCTGCTGTTGCTGGGCACCGTTGACCGGGTCATGCGGCCGTCACCGGAAACCCCCGGTTTGTATCCTGGCATGCACGCCAGGCTGCTCGCCTATCATCCCGTCGTCAGCACCGCATTGCGCCTGACGATCTATCTGCTGTGTGTCTTAGGCCTGCTGCAACTGTATGGCCTGAACACGCTGCACTGGCTGTTTGATAGCGTCCTGGGCCAGCGTATCCTGTCGGCGAGCGGCACGCTGCTGGTCACCATCGTCCTGGCGTTCGGCGTATGGGAGGTGGTGAACGGCGCCATCCAACGGCATTTGGACAAGCTGCAACGCGACGCCCAACTGGCCAAATCGGCCCGTCTCCGGACCCTGCTGCCGCTGCTGCGCACCACCCTGATGGTCACCATCGCCATCGTCGCCGGGCTGATGATCCTGAGCGAGATCGGCATCAACATCGCCCCGCTGCTCGCCGGTGCCGGTATCCTCGGCGTGGCGATCGGTTTCGGTTCGCAGAAATTGGTGCAGGATCTGATCACCGGCATCTTCCTGTTGCTGGAAAACGCCATGCAGGTGGGCGACACCGTGACCGTGTCGGGCCTGTCCGGCGTGGTCGAGGCGCTGTCGGTGCGCACCATCCGGCTGCGCGCCGCCGACGGATCGGTCCACATCATCCCGTTCAGTTCCGTCAACAGTGTCACCAACGTCAACCGCGGCCTGGGCAATGCGTCCGTCGTGGTCACCGTTCCGTATGACGAGGACACCGATCGCGTGGCCAACGAATTGAAGGGAATCGTGGCCGGCATGCGCACCGACCCCGATCTGTCGGCGAAGATGCTGAGCGATCTGCAATTATGGGGAGTCGATAAACTGGACGGTGCCTCCGCCACCATCGCCGGTCAGGTGGTCTGCACCGATTCCGGCCGTTGGCCCGTGCAACGGGAGTTCAACCGGCGCATGAAGCGGCGGTTTCAGGAGCTTGGGATCAGGATTTACGATCCGTCGCCGACGATAAACTTGTCTGCGCCGGTCCAGCCCCCTACTGAACAGGGTCATGAGCATGGACACGCTGCCGCGGCTGACTGACTCGATTCGGATCGAGGGTTTCACCTTCGTTCAGGCGCCAGAGATGCGCGACCTGCTGGGGCAGTCGGGCTTGCTGACCGATTGGCCGGCATTCGCGGCAAGCTGGGACGATCTGGGGCCGGACACCTACATGGCCGACGGCGGCCGCTACCGGAAACGCCGCCACGCGGTGTTCGCGGCCGGCCCCGAGGGCGTCGTGCGTCAGCCGGCGCAACCGCATTACCAGAGCCGTGACTACAACACGCTGAATGGCGGCATCGAACGGTGGTTCGAACCGGTGACCGAGGCGATCGGGTCGGGCCCGTCGATGACCACCATCCTGACATTCTGCCGCGACCTGTTCGGACGCCTCACGGACGCCACGACATGGCACGTGGAGACACATCAGTTCCGTATCGAGGCTCGGCATGGGCAGCACGGCCGTCCGACGCCGGAGGGTATGCACCGCGACGGCGTCGATTACGTGCTGGTACTGCTGGTGAACCGCCGCAACATCGCGAGCGGGATGACCTCGGTGCATGATCTGTCGGGCAAGGCGCTGGGACATTTCACCCTGACCGCGCCGTTCGATGCGGCACTGGTCGATGATGCCCGGGTGATGCACGGCGTGACGCCGGTGGAACCTCTGGACCCGGCGGAACCCGGGTACCGGGACGTGCTGGTGGTGACGTTTCGGCGCGGGTAATACCCGCGCGTTCGTCACCTCACCGGAACAAGCAGCCGGGCCGCACGGTCGCGGATGTCATCGGGCCAACGCGCGGGACGGCGGGCGTCCAGGTCGAGATTGACTCCGTATTGACCGAGACGGGCGATTTCGCTGCCGGTTCGGACACTCACCATCCGGTGGATCATCCGCAGCGACGAGTTGCCGAGGTGGCCGATGCCGGTTTCAATAAGCCAGGGTTCGTCCACGCGCAGCGCCCCGGAAATTCGCAGTGTCATCTCGAACGTGGAAAAACCACGGCGATTCCGTTGCAGAAACGCGGTGTCCATGCCAAGCGCGGCGGCGGTTTGGCCGGAGGCGTTGGAGAAACGATGCACCATCGCGGACAGGGAGAAATTGCCCGCGGCGTCGAGGTCCCCGGGCTTGGATCGGCCGCGAGCGGTGGCAATAAACCCGTCGGTCGCGGTTGGTTCCGGACGCGGTTCGGCGGCCGGGCCGTTCCAGGTCGCCAGCCGTCCCCCGATCGCGCGGCTTTGGTCCGGGGATAACGGCAGGTCGTAGTGTGTGTCGAACCAGGTGACGACCTCGCCGCTGGTGGACTCGACCACGCGGTGGCCGGCGCGCCATCCGTCACCGATCGCCAGCGGCGCGCTTTCGATATGAAAGGTCGCACCGGCGCGGAGCTCCTTGCTGTAACGCGCCTCGATTCGGCCGGGCATACCGAGCACACCGAGCGTTTCGGCCAGATTGGCGGCGGCTTCCTCCAGGCGATCAAAGTAGTACGCGACCGTAAAATGTTCGGTCACGTCGCATTGCCAGGGCGGTACGCCGCCGCGGTAGGTCTCGGTCCAATGGGTCATGCGCGATCTCCGGCAGCTAAAGTCAGTCGTATCGATGGTTACGGCAATAATGGATTGGCGGTTTCGATTGTCGCCGGAAGATCGCCGGTTGACCAGCCGCCGCCCAATGCCTCGATCAGGGCGACGCTCGCCACCAGCCGGCTTTGCTGGATCGACAGCGCCGATTGCTGATTCGACAGCAGCAGGGTCTGTTCGGTGATCACGCTGGTATAGGGAAGCGTTCCCGCTCTGTATTGATTCAACGTCGCCTCCACCGCCCGGCGCGTGGAGTCCACGGCCGTCGCTTCCGCCCTGGCCTGAAGCTCCAGGATACGCAGATTCGACAATGCGTCCTCAACGCCCTGAAGCGCGGTCAACACGGTCTGCCGATATGTTGCCACGGACGCCTCGTAGGTGGCGCGCGCAGCGGCCACGGCCGAATTGCGTTGCCCGCCGTTGAACAGGACCTCGGTTCCCGTGGCGCCCAGAGACCAAATCTGGTTGCCGACGTTGAACAACTGTCCCAGCGGGTTGCCCGCATACTCGCCGACCGCCGACAAAGAAATATTCGGGTAATAGGCGGCGGTTTGCACGCCGATCAATGCGTTCTCCTGCTGCATCACCCGTTCCGCCGCAGCAATGTCGGGGCGGCGTTCCAGCAGCGCCGACGGCAGACCGGGCGGCAAAACCGGCACATCGGCCGCCAATGGCGCGGGCATGATGGTGAGGTCGGCCGGCGCATGACCGGTCAGCATGGCGATGGCATGCTCATACTGCTGCCGCTGAATATCGACAGCGATCAACTGGGCCTCGGTCGATTGCAGTTGTGCCAACGCCGTTACGTAATCGGTGCTGGCCGTCGTGCCGGCCCGATATTGGTTTTGCGTGATCTGCATGGCGCGGCGGTAATTCGCAACCGTTGCCGTCAGCAATTGCTTGAGCGCATCCTCTGCTCGAAGGTCGAAATAATCGGTGGCGAGAGTCGCCTGCGCGGACAGCCTGGCATTGGCGAGGTCGGCGGCGCTGACCTGAGCGGCGGAGGTGGCGCTTTCGATCTGCCGCCGCACGCTGCCCCAAATGTCCGGCACCCAGGAAACGGTACCACTGATGCTGTAGGTGGTGCCGGAACGGGTGGAGCCACCACCACCACCGGAACTCAGGCCGGAACGTCCGATGCCGCTGCGGGACACCCCGGGGCTGAGATCGGCGGTTGGGAACAGGCTGGCGCGCGCCTCCCCCACCAACGCGACCGCGTTGCGGTACTGCGCCTCGAACTGTTTGATCGTCTGGTTGGAGACATCGACCATGCGTTCCAGGCGATCAAGTTCGGGGTCGTGATACACCGACCACCACGCGCCTTTGTCGATCGTGTCGGCGGGCTGGGTCATCTTCCAGCCGGCGAGTTCCTTGAACGCCACGGGCGACGGTGCCTCGGGACGTTTGTAGTCCGGACCGACCATGCAGCCGGCCAGAGCGATGCAGGCCGCTATCCACGGAACGGTTCGGCGCAATTCAAACCATCTGCCGCGGCACACTCTCTGCAACGTCATGGCGGGCGAAGGTCCGCCATCCATGCCTTGCGATGCTGGTCCGGACAAAGGCGTGGATGGCGGGCCTTCGCCCGCCATGACGGTCGGGTTTCGCAATATTTGCATCACTCAGCAGCCTCCGGTGCAGCCATCCCGGGAAAGGCCCGATGCCATTGTCGTTTAGAGAATAGCCGGAAACGATCCATGTATAGATACACGACCGGCGTAGTGTAGAGCGTCAGCACCTGGCTCACCAGCAATCCGCCGACGATGGAAATCCCCAGCGGCCGCCGCAACTCGCCGCCGTCACCGAAGCTCAGTGCCAGCGGCAGGGCGCCCAGGATCGCCGCGCTGGTGGTCATCATGATCGGACGAAAACGCATCAGGCAGGCCTCGAAGATCGCTTCATGCGGCGGAAGGCCGCGGCTGCGCTCCGCATCCAACGCGAAGTCGATCATCATGATGGCGTTCTTTTTGACGATGCCGATCAGCAGGATCACGCCGATCGCGGCGATCAGGCTGAATTCGATATTGCACAGCATCAGGGCGAGGATCGCGCCGATGCCGGCCGACGGCAGGGTCGAAATGATCGTAATCGGGTGGATGTAGCTTTCGTAGAGTATACCAAGAACGATGTAGATCGCCGCCAGGGCGGTCAGCAGCAGGATCGGCATCGTGGTCAGCGAGTCCTGGAAGGTCTGGGCGGTTCCCTGGAACGAGCCGTGGATCGACGCAGGCATGCCGATCCTCACCATGGCCTGTTCGACCGCGACGGTGGCGTCACTCAACGAGGCACCCGGCGCCAGGTTAAACGATATCGTTGCGGCGACAAACGATCCCTGGTGGTTCACCGCCAATGCCGTGTTGCCAGGTCCATAACTGGTGAAGGACGCCAGCGGAATCATGGTTTCCTTGCTGGTGCTGACGGCGGCTCCGGACGACGCGCTGCCCTTGCCGGTATTCGCCAGCGCATTGGTCGCGGCGTTGCGTGCTGAACTGGACGCGATGGTCGCGGCGGTGGGCGTAGTGCTGGTCTTCGTCGAGGCGGCGACGGTGCCGACCACGGCATTGCTGGTCTGCGTGCCCGAGGCATTCCCTCCCGCCGTGCTGACGTAGATGTCCTTCAGCGTCTCCGGGCTTTGCCAGTAGCGCGGCGCCACTTCCATGACGACGTGGTATTGATTTTGCGCGCTGTAGATCGTGGAGACCTGACGTTGTCCGAATGCGTCGTACAGCGTGTTGTCGATCTGGCTCGCGGTCACACCCAACCGGCCGGCGCTGGACCGGTCGATCACCAGGTCGGTTTCCAGGCCTTTCTGTTGCTGATCCGAACTCACGTCGGCCAGCACCGGATCATGCTCCAGCGCGGTCACCAGCTTTGGCGTCCATTCGTAAAGGTCGGCGGAACTGTCGCCCTGCAGCGTGTATTGATAGGCCGCGCTGCTCGACCGGCCGCCGACGCGGATGTCCTGGATCGGCACCAGGAACAATCGAGCACCGGGGACGACGGAAAGTTTGCGGCGCAGGCGGCTCATGACCGCGTCGATGCCGTCCCGATCCGCGAGCGGCTTCAGCGCGACGAAGACGGAACCTGTGTTGGTCTGTCCGGCGCCCCCGCCGCCGCCCGAACCGGTAAAGCCGACCACGCTTTGCACGGCCGGGTCTTCCTGGACGATGCGGGACAGGTCCGTCAGTTTCCCCTGCATCGCCTGGAACGAGATGCTCTGGTCCGCTTGCAGGCTGCCCATCATGCGGCCGGTGTCCTGCTGCGGGAAGAACCCCTTCGGCACCATCACGTACAAGGCGACGTTGGCCACCACGGTGATCAACAGCACCAGCATGACCAGCGCGGGATGGCGTAACGACAAGGTCAGGGTCCGGCCGTACAGCGACTGTGCCCGATCGAACAAGGTGCGTTTCTTGGGCTTTTCCCGATCGGCGGGCTTCAACAGCAGCGCGCACATCATCGGCGTCGTGGTCAGGGAGATCGCCAGCGACACCATGATCGCCATCGACAGTGTCACGGCGAACTCCCGGAACAGGCGCCCAACGATACCGCCCATCAACAGGATCGGCAGGAACACGGCGATCAGGGACACGCTGATCGAAATGACGGTAAAGCCGACCTCCTTCGCGCCCAACAGGGCGGCCTGGACGCGCGGCATGCCATCCTCGATGTGCCGGGAGATGTTTTCCAGCACGACAATCGCGTCATCGACCACGAAGCCGGTGGCGACAGTCAGTGCCATCAGCGACAGATTATCCAGGCTGTAGCCCATCAGATACATCGCGCCGAACGTGCCGATGATGGACACCGGCACGGCGATGGCCGGGATCAGCGTGGCGCGGACACTGCGCAGGAACAGGAACACCACCAGGGTCACCAGCCCGACGGCGATCAGCAGCGTCCTTTCGGTATCGTGCAGGCTCGCCCGGATTGTCGTCGTGCGGTCATTGGCGATCAGCAGGTCCATGTCGGTCGGCATGGCCGCCATCAGTTGCGGGATGGCGGCCTTCACGCCGTCCACGGTGTCGATGATGTTGGCGCCGGGCTGCCGAAACAGAATGACCAGCACCGCCGGTTTGCCCTGCGACAGGCCGGCGTTGCGCAGGTTTTCGACCGAGTCCTGCACATCGGCCATATCCGACAGCCGCACGGCGGCTCCGTTCCGGTAGGCGATCACCAGCGGCATGTAGTCCGCGGCGTGCGACGCCTGATCGTTGGTATAGAGCTGATAATGCCGGTCGTCGGCCTCGATCGAGCCCTTGGGGCTGTTGGCGTTGGCCGAGGCCAGCGCCGCGCGCACGTCCTCCAGCCCAATGCCGTATTTAAACAGCGCCGTCGGGTTGAGTTCCACGCGCACGGCCGGCAATGCGGCACCGCCGATGATCACCTGGCCGATGCCGTTGATCTGCGACAGTTTCTGCGACAGCACGTTGGTCGCGGCGTCGTACATCTGGCCGCGCGTCAGGGTTTCGAGGTCAGCGCCAGAATCAGCACCGGTGCGTCCGCCGGGTTGACCTTGCGATACGTCGGGTTGCTCCGCAGGCTGGCCGGCAGGTCTGCTCGGGCTGCATTGATCGCGGCCTGGACGTCGCGGGCGGCACCGTTGATGTCCCGGTTCAGCCCGAATTGCAGCACGATCCGTGCCGATCCGACCGAACTGGTGGAGGTCATCTCGGTTACATCGGCGATTTGGCCGAGATGCCGCTCCAACGGACTGGCGACGCTGGTGGCGACGGTGTCGGGACTGGCGCCAGGCAACTGTGCCTGGACTGAAATCGTCGGGAAATCGACCTGCGGCAGCGGCGAGACCGGCAGCCTGAAGAAGGCAAAAATACCGGCCAGCGCGATCCCGACCGTCAGCAGGGTCGTGGCGACGGGGCGCGCGATGAAAGGACCCGAGAGGTTCATTCGGCCGGACTCACCTCCGGTTTGCCCCCACGCAACCTCCATGCGAGCTTGTCGAACATCAGGTAGATGACCGGTGTGGTGAACAGGGTCAGCACCTGGCTGACGATCAGGCCGCCGACGATCGCCACGCCCAACGGACGGCGTAATTCCGATCCGGTGCCGTTGCCCAACATCAGCGGCAGGGCACCGAGCAGGGCGGCCATGGTGGTCATCAGGATGGGGCGAAAGCGCAGCAGACAGGCTTGATGGATCGCCTCACGCGGCGGTTTGCCTTCCTCGCGCTCTGCCTGCAACGCGAAATCGATCATCATGATGGCGTTCTTTTTCACGATGCCGATCAGCAGGATGATGCCGATAACCGAGATGACATCGATGTTGTCGCCGGCGATCAGCAGCGCCACCAATGCGCCGGCGCCGGCCGAGGGTAGCGTCGAAAGGATCGTGATGGGGTGGATGAAGCTTTCGTACAGCACGCCGAGCACGATGTACATCGTAACAATCGCGGCCAGCACCAGCAGCAGTTCGTTCGATAGCGACGATTCCAGCGCCGAGGCGGCACCCTGGAAGGCGGTGACGAAACTCTCGGGCATGCCGATATCTTTTTCCGTCTGCCGGATCGCGGCGACGGCGGCGCCGAGGGACGATCCCGGCGTCGTATCAAACGAAATCGTCGTGGCGGGGAACTGCGCCAAATGATTGATCTGCAACGGTCCCGGCTTCTCGACGATGGTGACAATGGAACTCAGTGGCACCTGTCCGCTGGTGGAGGCGGCGGAGGGCAGCCAGATCGATGACAGGGCATCGAGTGAGGTTTGCAGCGACGGGTCCGCCTCCATGATCACGCGGTACTGGTTGGATTGCGTGTAGATGGTGGAGACGATGCGCTGGCCAAACAGGTCGTAGAGCGCGTTATCGACCGTGGCGGGCGTGATTCCGAAACGCGCGGCTGTTTCGCGGTCGATCACCAGGTTCACGGTCAGGCCCTGCTGTTGCAGGTCGCTGGCGATGTTCTCCAGATCCGGTGATTCGTTCAATTTCGCGATGAGTTTCGGCACCCACTCGTTGAATGCCGCCAGGTTGGGGTTCTCCAGCACGAATTGGTACTGCGTGCGGCTGACCGAGGCATCGATCGTCAGGTCCTGCACCGGTTGCAGATACAGCGACACGCCTTCCACATCAGCGGTTTCCTGCTGCAACCGGCGTCCGATCTGCGTCGCGTTCAGGGTCCGGTCGTTTTTCGGCGTCAGGTTGATCAGGAAGCGGCCGCTGTTCAGGGTCGCGTTGCTGCCATCCACGCCGATGAACGAACTCAGGCTGACCACATCGGGGTCTTTCAGGATCGCGGCCGCCAGAGCCTGTTGGTGTTCGGCCATCGCGCCATACGACACGGTCTGGGCGGCGACCGAAATGCCCTGTAGCACGCCGGTATCCTGCACCGGGAAGAAGCCTTTCGGCACGACGGTATACAGCAGGACGGTCACGCCCATGGTCAGCACCGCCACCAACAATGTCAGAGCCTGGTGGTCGAGCACCACGTTCAGCGCCTTGTCGTAGCGCCCGATGATCCAGTTGAACCCACGCTCGGCTTTCAGATCGAATTGGCTGCGGGTTGCCTCCGGCCGGTGATGCAGCAGCTTGGCGCACATCATCGGTACCAGGGTCAGCGACACCACGGCCGAGATCACGATCGTTACGGACAGCGTGATGGCGAATTCATGGAACAGCCGGCCCACCACGTCGCCCATGAACAACAACGGGATCAACACGGCGATCAGCGACACGGTCAGCGATATGATCGTGAAGCCGATCTGCTCGCTGCCCTTCAGCGCGGCGGCCAGGGGTTTTTCCCCGGCTTCGATATACCGGGAAATGTTCTCGATCATGACGATGGCGTCGTCCACCACGAAGCCGGTGGAGATCGTCAGCGCCATCAGCGACAGGTTATCAAGGCTAAAACCAAGCAGATACATGGCGGCGAGGGTGCCGACGAGGGAGAGCGGGACCGACAGGCTGGGGATGATCGTGGCCGGCACGTTGCGCAGGAACAGGAAGATCACCGCCACGACCAGCGCGACCGCCAGCCCCAGTTCGAACTCCACGTCGGTGACCGAGGCCCTGATCGTCACCGTGCGATCGGTGAGGACCGCGACATCGACGGCGGACGGCAACGTGGCCTGTAACTGCGGCAGCAGCGATTTGATGGTGTTGACGACCTGGATGACGTTGGCACCCGGCTGACGCTGGACGTTCAGGATTACCGCCGGGGTGGTGTTGGCCCAGGCACCCAGCTTGGTGTTCTCGGCGCCGCTGACCACATTCGCGACGTCCTTTAACCGCACCGGCGCGCCGTTTTTGTACGCGATCACCAGATCCAGGTATTGGCTTGGATCGGATATCTGGTCGTTGGCGTTGATCGTCGTCGCCTGCGCCGGGCCGTCGAAATTGCCCTTCGGGGTGTTGACGTTGGCATTGCCCAGCGTGGTGCGCAGATCGTCGATGTTCAGCCCATAGGCCGCGAGCGCGCGGGGGTTGATCTGCACGCGCACCGCCGGCCGTTGGCCGCCGCTGATGCTGACCAGCCCAACCCCCGGCTGCTGCGAGATTTTCTGCGCCAGCCGCGTGTTCGCCATATCCTGCACCTGCGTCAACGGCAGGGTTTTCGACGTGAGCGCCAGAGTCAGGATCGGCGCATCGGCCGGGTTGACCTTGGCATAGATCGGCGGCGCCGGAAGGTCGGATGGCAGCAGGTTGCCGGCCGCGTTAATGGCGGCCTGCACCTCTTGCTCCGCCACGTCCAGGCTGACATCCAGGCTGAATTGCAGCGTGATCAGCGAGGCGCCGGCCGAACTGGTGGAGAACATCTGGTTCAGGCTGGGCATCTGGCCGAACTGCACCTCCAGCGGAGAGGTGACGGACGAGGTCATCACCTCCGGGCTGGCGCCGGGGTAGAAGGTTTGGACCTGGATGGTCGGGTAATCGACCTCCGGCAGGGCGGAGATCGGCAGGAACCGGTAGGCGACGATCCCGACCAGCAGGATGGCGGCCATCAGCAGGGTGGTCGCGACGGGCCGCAGGATGAAGGGGCGAGACGGGCTCATACGGCGTTAATCGCCCTGTGTGGCCGTCGCGACGACTCAACCCCGTCATGGCAGGCGAAGGCCTGCCATCCACGTCTTTTTCGGGCCAGGACAGCAAGGCGTGGATGGCGGGCCTTCGCCCGCCATGACGAGAACTGCTGTCGGCCTGGCGAGTGGGTTGATGTCATCACTGGGCCTGCGGCGGACGGCGGTGTTCTCGGGGTGCGTTCGGGTCCGGCGCCGGGGTTGGTTGACTACCCGCGGCGGGCGGGGATACAGCAGCGGGGGCAGCGGTTTTTTGCGCCGCGGGCAGGCTGACCAGCGCGCCCTCGCGCAATCGGTCAGTGCCATCTGTAACCACCCGGTCACCCGGGTTCAGGCCGGACAGCACGGCCTGGAACTTGCCGTCAACCGGACCCACTTTGATCGGCCGCACGGACACTGTGTTGTCCGGGTTGATCAGGTACACGAACGTCCCTGGCTCGCCCCGTTGCACGGCGGGCACCGGTATGCGAACGGAATCCTGCATTGTGTTGACGAGCAACCGAGCATTCACGAATTGGTTGGGGTAGAGCAGTTCGTCGGGATTGGCGAAGGTCGCCCGTAGTTTCAGCGTACCAGTGGTGGTGTCGATCACGTTGTCCAGCGTGGCAAGCTGTCCGGTCGCGAGTTGCCGCGTGTTGGCTCGGTTATAGGCCTCCACACTCAGGGTCGCACCGCCGCGGGTACGTTGGATAATGTCGGGCAGGTTGTCTTCCGGCACCGAGAACAGCACCGAAATCGGCTGCATTTGGGTAATCACCACCAGGCCGGCGGTGGTGGAGGCTTGAACATAGTTACCCTGATCGACCAGGCGCAGGCCGGCCTGACCATCGATGGGTGAGATGATACGGCAATAGGCAAGGTTCAGCCTGGCCGTGTCCACCGATCCCTGATCGGTCTGCACGGTGCCGGTGTATTGCTGCACCAGGTATTTCTGGTCATCCAGTTGCTGCTGCGCGATCGAGTCCTGCCGACCCAGCGTCTGGT
>Ga0316231_1004108_pt1 | contig 12300 bp, 11 predicted proteins | sample TBH18027metaG_FD_206002 | JGI IMG/M metagenome (GOLD analysis project Ga0316231, IMG submission 206002) | Freshwater microbial communities from Trout Bog Lake, Wisconsin, USA - TBH18027 | ecosystem: Environmental > Aquatic > Freshwater > Lake > Hypolimnion/Profundal zone | place: USA: Wisconsin...
CATGCAGGGGGGATACCGGCGCGCGCAGCGCTAAATCGGGCCCAGGGAAAACTGGGTTACCGCGCTTTTGTCCCCCCCTATGCAAATAGGGGGGAAGCTGAACGCTAGTGAAGCAGGGGGGTCCTTTGCCCGGGGGAAGCCCCCCCTGTCTCGCTGCGCGAGCCTTCCCCCCTGCCATGCAGGGGGGATACCGGCGCGCGCTAAATCGGGCGCCGGTCAAAATTGCCCCTTGAAAAACGGCCCCGCAGTGATTAGGTTGCCAAAAGGCGTATAAAAAAGTGCTGAAAAGGAGAACGAGAAATATGGGCAAAACCGTCAAGAAGTTCGAGACCGAGGTCCAGCAGCTCCTCGACCTGGTGATCCACTCCCTTTACTCCAACAAGGAGATCTTCCTGCGGGAACTGATATCCAACGCGTCGGACGCCATCGACAAGGTCCGCTTCGAATCGCATTCCAACATGGAGCTTCTGGAGGGGAACGCCGACTGGAAGATCAAGCTGCACGCCGACAAGGATGCCGGGACCCTCACCATCACCGACAACGGCATCGGCATGAACCTCGACGAGGTCGCCGACAACATCGGCACCATCGCCAAGTCCGGGACCCGCAACTTCGTGGCCAGCCTCAAGGAGCAAAACCTGGCCGACAACCCGGAGCTGATCGGCCAGTTCGGCGTCGGCTTCTACGCCTCCTTCATGGTGGCGGACAGGGTCGTGCTCACCACCCGCAAGGCGGGCGGCAAGGAGTTCGGCTGCCGCTGGGAATCGACCGGCGACGGCAGCTACACCATCGAGGAGTGCGAAAAGGAAACCCGCGGCACGGAGATCGTGCTGCACTTCAAAGACGAAACGAAAGAGTACCTGGACGAGTGGAAGATCCGCTCCATCATCAAGAAGTACTCGGACTACGTGCAGTACCCGGTCGTCATGGACGTGACCCGCTCCGAACCGGTGAAGGACGCCGACGGCAAGGTCATCGAGGGTGGCGGCACCATCGACAAGACCACCGAGGAGACCCTCAACTCCATGAAGGCGATCTGGACCAGGTCCAAGAGCGATATCAGCACCGAGGAGTACGAGGAGTTCTACAAGCACATCTCCCACGACTACGACAAGCCGCTCTCCACCATCCACTACTCGGCGGAAGGGGTGAGCGAGTTCAAGGCGATCGTCTACATCCCGTCCCACAAGCCGTTCGACCTCTTCATGAGGGATCACAAGAAAGGTGTGCATCTTTACGTCAAAAGGGTCTACATCACCGACAACTGCGAGGCGCTGCTCCCCGACTACCTCCGCTTCATCAAGGGTGTGGTGGACTCCTCCGACCTGCCGCTCAACGTCTCCCGCGAGATCCTGCAGGAGGACGTGCAGATCAAGCGGATCCAGAAGAGCCTGGTCGGCAAGATCCTCTCGACCCTGGCCGAGATGAAGGAGAAGGAGCCGGAGAACTACCTCAAGTTCTACGCCGAGTTCGGGCCGGTCCTCAAGGAAGGGATCCACTTCGACCACGCCAACAAGGAGAAGATCCAGGACCTCCTGCTGTTCGAGAGTTCCAAGACCGAGAACGGCAAGTACGTCTCGTTCAAGGAGTACCTGGAGCGCATGCCCGAGGCGCAGCAGGAGATCTACTACATCACCGGCATGTCCCGCTCCTCCGTGGAGAACTCGCCCTACATGGAGGTGTTCCGCAAGAAGGAGTTCGAGGTCCTCTACATGACCGACCCGGTCGACGAGTGGGTGGTGCAGACGGTCACCGAGTACCAGGAGAAGCACCTGAAGGCGATCGACCGGGGCGATCTCGAGCTCGACAGCGAGGAAGAGAAGAAGGCGCACGAGGCGAAGAAGGAAGAGGCGCAGAAGGAGTTCGGCGGCGTCATCTCCTTCATCCAGGAAACGCTGAAGGAGAAGGTGAAGGAAGTGCGGCTATCCTCCCGTCTCACCGAGAGTGCCTGCTGCCTGGTGGCCGACGAGATGGGACTCAACGCCAACATGGAGAAGATCCTCAAGTCGATGAACCAGGAGGTTCCCGAGGCCAAGCGCATCCTGGAACTCAATCCGGACCACCCGATCATGGTGGTGATGACGGCGATGTTCGATCAGGATCAGACCAACACGAAGCTGGCGGACTACTGCGAGCTCCTCTTCGACCAGGCGCTGCTGACCGAGGGGACCCCGATCAAGGATCCGCTGCGTTTCACGAAGCTGGTGAGCGAGCTGATGGTGGCCGGCGGCAAGTAGTGCTTCGGCTGCACGGCAGGTAACTAAAAGCGGGGCGGATCGATGATCCGCCCCGCTTTTTTGAATTCAAAGCTGAAAAAAGAGTCAAAAGCTTTCACCGCAAAGACGCGAAGACGCAAAGAAAGTCAAAACTTAAAGAATGGCTTTCTTACCCGCACAACTGGTGGAACCCGATGTCCGGGCACCCCTCATTGCAGTTACGCCATCAAAGCTTTACGTTTTTACCCGGCAGTTTGGTTTTCTTGGCGTCTTTGCGTCTTTGCGGTTCAGGCCTTTTCAAAGCTGAAAAACGGTCAAAAGCTTTCACCGCAAAGACGCGAAGACGCAAAGAACGTCAAAACTTAAAGAATGGTTTGGTTTTCTTGGCGTCTTTGCGGTTACGTCATTTGATCTTGGGTCAGGTCCTTCTTTCTTTGCAGTTCGTCTTCCTTAGCGTCTTTGCGTCTTTGCGGTTCAAGCCTTTGTCAGCCGGTTTTGCCGTACAGTCTCTCGCTGCTCTGGAACGCCCGCTGCACCCGGGTCAAAAGGCCGATCTCCTTCACCGGCTTCAGCACGAAGTCGAAGAACCCCTTCTCCAGGGCCTCCTTTTCCTCGTCGGGGGTGGCCGCCGCAGTCATCAGGATGACCGGCATGTAGCGGAACTCCGGGATGTTGCGGATGGCGAAAAGGAACTCGTACCCGCCCAGCTTCGGCATGACCTTGTCGGTGATCACCAGCCTCGGCTTGAGGGTGAAGATCTTGCTGAAGGCGTCCATGCCGTCCACGGCGGTCTCCACCGTGTACCCCTTCCTGGTGAGGATTTTCGCCACCATCTCCCGCACCAGCGTGTCGTCCTCGACCAGCAGTATGGACTTGATCTTGGGGTCCTGCATCGCCTGCCCGAGGTAGTGCCGCGCTATGGCCCGGTGGATTTCGAAGCGGGTGGCAACGTAAAGGATCGGCTTGAGGTTTTGCTGGGTGAGGATTTCCTGGTAGACCTCCTCCTGGGTCGGGTCGGCAACGGCCAGCGCCAGCTTGTCCCCCTCCATCTTCAGGGGGAAGACCGTGTTCTTGACGGCCGTCTCCATCGGGATGCAGCGCAGCGTGGCGGCAGGATAGGCGAACTTGGCGAAGTCCGAAATCTTCTTGCAGCGGTACTGGGTGGCCAGGGCGTCGGCCAACTCGTCCGGGGTGATCAGGCCGATGACTTCCAAAAGCTCGCCCAGCCGGATGTTCTTGCTCTTGGCGTGCGCGACCAGGCGCTGCACGGCGATTTCCGTCAGCAGTCCCCGCTCGAAGAAGATCTGCCCCAGCGGCTTGCGCGTCGTGTTCCGGGGGGGCGAGATCAGGGTCTTGATATCGGCAGTCATGTTTGCCTCCTGCTGGAGTTCCGGCGGGCCTGGCGCCGAATCCGGGTGCGGCGGGCGCGGCCGGCGTCACCCCGAAGTCCGATAATGACGGGGAAAGGGCTGAAAAGTCAAACCTATTTATTGCCTGACGGTCCGTCCACCTCTGCCTCCCGCACCTCAGCTGCTGATCCAATGATAATCTCCCCGGCTGGAAATGTCACCCCGAGGCGAAAATAATTGGCGGATCTCCCCCGGGAATCAAAAGAAATAGCGCGCCTTGTCCTTCAGGGCCCGGTAGGCCAGGAGGTACAGGGCCGCGTTCCAGGACTGGCGCGCCATCCCCATCGGCTCGCCGCTTTGCCCGTGGAACCACTCGTTGAATTCCCAGCCGTTCAGGCGGTTCACCAGCGCGAGCCTCTCCAGCTCCGCCCAGGCCTGCTGCTCCCTGCCGATCCGCGCCAGGAGCAGCACCCAGAATCCCCCGACGAAGGGCCAGATGCCGCCGTTATGGTACTGCCAGGGGAGGTTCTGCCGGTGCCTCTGCATGTAGAGCCGCCAGAGCGCGCTCTCCCGGCGGACCGGGTCTCCGACGACCCGGATCGGATGGGGCTGGTTGGCCTTGAGCGCCAGCAGCGCCGAGACCACCTTCCCCGCGGCCGAGGCGTCGCCCAGGCCGACCAGGTGAGCAAGGATGTTGCCGAAGACGTCGACCTCCTCGCCCCAGCTCGAGAAGTTCACGAAGCTCAGGTAAAAGGGGGACGGCTTGCACCTGTTCCGTATGTAGTGCATCAGCAGGCGGGCACGGCGCTGTTCCGGGACCGCGTTTCCGAAGGGGGCGAACAGCAGGTTGGCGTAGTCGCGGGTTAGCGGGGCGGTGGGGAGGGCGTAGAGCTTCTTGGTCCAGTACCAGAGCGCGTTACTGTAGAGCACGAAGCCGGAGCGCGGCATGATGTCCGCCCAGTCGCTCGCCTCGTTTTGCTGCAGCAGGTACCAGACCTGGTGCTCCTGGCACTGAAGCCAGCCCAGCGCACGCGCGGTCTGCGGCGCCAGATCCTTCCCGAGGCCGGCGCTGGGGAACATGCGCTCCAGGATCCGGACGGCGATCAGCCACCAGAGGGTCGCGTCGATGCAGCCGGCATACCAGAAGTCGACCTCGTCCAGCTCCGGCTTGACGTACTTGGGAATCTGGCCGTTGGGCGCCTGATAGCCGGCCAGGGTCCGGAGGCCGTCCCGCGCGATCCGGATCAGGTCCGGTTCGCCGGAGGCCGCCATGCCGATGGCGCAGATGGAGGCATCCCGGCCAAAGATGCTGGCATAGTGCCGGCCCGTGGATTTCGGGTTGCGCACGGAGGCGAGCACGCCGCCGGGGGAGGCATTCTCGCGCAAAAGCCCGAGCGCCTGGCTGTAGCATTCCTGCAGCAGCTCGCCGTTCATGGCCGGGAGTCGGGAGGGGGATTGCGGGGGCAGCACCGGGGGGGAGCGCTGCCGGTCATTGGGAAGGTTGTAGCGCGCTCATACGGAGATTTTCCAGACAAAGCTTGCACAGCTCTTCTATGGCTTGGCGCTGGCGGGCGGTAAAACCCTCCAGGTCAGGCAGCCGGTAGGAGCGGTAATCACAGCAACAGCAGAGCATGCCAAGGTTCAAGTCATCCATGGAGCCTCCCTCTGATAAACCGGCGCGACATGATTACCGCTTACTAACATATCCGGCAACAAGAAGCAAACGGAATCTACCCCGCGCCCCTCCTGGCTGCCGGAGCCGCCGGGTGCCGGGGGCCGGGAGGGGCCGCGTGGAGCGGTAGAGTGTCTGAAGCTCGCGCGGGTCCCTTTGAGCGGGCAACGTGGGGGAAAAGTACTGGCAGGAGGGTTTTCTTGGGGAGACGACTGACAGTGCGACGCAGGCAGGGGAGATCGACAGCCAGTTGCCGGCGTGCCACCCTGCAGCGCCCGGCGGGGGGGCGGCGTCAAGCGCGCCGATTGCGGGCCCGCTTCTTCTTGGCGGAGAGCGCGGTCTTGTGCGCGCCGGCTTTGGCGCCCCGGGTGAGCCTGCGGGCCTCGATGCCGCGCACGCCGCGGCGCGCTCCAAAGCCGTGCGCCAGAGTCCGGTCCGCCCTGCAGGAGCGCCTCTGCAGGCGGCCTTGGTGCTGCCACTTCCGGCCAGTGAGCGAGGCCAGCTTCGGGGAGCGCGGCGCCGCCTGCACGGCCTGGGTCACCGCCCGCAGCAGTTCGGCGTTGATCCTGGAGATCTCCCAGGGCGGAGCCGTCGCCTGGCCGGCGCCGGGAACCTTGAAATCGGCGGACGCCACGGTGGAAACGTCCCTGCGCAGCTGATTGAAATAATGGGTGTCCCGGTAGTTGACCCGGTTGGTCAGCAGGATCACGAACAGGTCCTGCTGGGGGTCTATCCAGATCGAGGAGCCGCTGTACCCCGTGTGCCCGAAGGAGGCCTGGGAGAAGAAGCTCCCCTTGGGGGCCGAGAAAGGCGAATTCATGTCCCAGCCCAGGCCGCGCATGACGGCGCCGCTATTGGCGAGGTAGGGGGAGGTCATCTGGGTCACGATCCGTTCCGAGAGGATGCGCCGGTTGTCCAGCACCCCGCCCCCCAGCATCATGCGGGCGAAACGCGACAGGTCGTAGGCCGAGCTGAACAGGCCGGCGTGTCCCGCTACGCCGCCCAGCCGGCGGGCGTTGGGGTCCTGCACGATGCCGCAGGGCGCCCCGGATGCGGTCGGGGCGATGGCGCCGGCGAGCTCGCGCGGCGGCAGGAACATGGTCTCCGTGGCGCCGAGCGGGGCGTAGATCTGCTCCTGGCAAAAGGCGTTGAGCGTCTCGCCGGAGACCCGGTGCACCAGTTCTCCCAGCAGGATGAAGTTTATGTCGGCGTAGTGGAAGTGGCTGCCCGGCCGGGACCGGTATTTCTCGGCGGCGGCCTTGCGGATGGCGTTTTGCATCGGCTGCTCGGAGCTCACCCCGACGTCGTCCAGCCCGGAGGTGTGGGTCAGCAGGTTGAGGACGGTGATCTCCTCGCGGCCCGGGTCGGCGAATTCGGGGAACCAGCGGGACAGCGGGTCCGACAGCGCGATGCGCCCCTGGTCCAGCAGCTTCATCACGGCGGGCGCGGTAGCGATGACCTTGGTAAGCGAAGCGAGGTCGAAGATGGTGCGCTCGGTGAGGAGCGGCGAGCCGGCGGCCGAGTTGAGCCGGCCCCGCGCCGTGGAGGAAAGGATGCCGTTATGGTTGCCGATGACGGCGACCCCCCCCTCGATCAGGTTGGCGGCGATGGCGCGCTCCAGGAGGCGATCGATGGTGGCCGAGCGGCGGGTGTCCTTGCTGTCGACGGCGGCCGGGAGGAAGGCGGCCTTCCCCTCGTTGCCGCCGGGGAGACTGGAATTGTTGAGATAAATGACCGGCGAGGCATTGGTGTCGGCAGCCTCGCCGCCGGCTGAGCTGGCGGGTTCCGTTCCGTCCAGCGTGACAGAGACGCCCGACTCGGTGCTGTCGAAGGTAACGGGGCGCCCTGAATCGGTGTGGCCGATGGAGATGCTGTGGCCCGGGTCGCCGCCGGCGCTGGAAGCCGAACGCTCCCCGGCCGCGCCCTGCGAGGCGAGCGAAAGCATCGGGGAAACCAGCAGGCACATCATGGCAATGGTTATGATAAGGCGCATGTTGTACCTTTAAGTTTGAGGACGGGGTAACGATCGCGATCTAGGGAAGATACCGACAAAATGAAAGCAAACAAACTACCAATTCCTAACCACGAACAGGCTCGATTTCGCAGGCAACTGATTATGTGTCAAGTGTACAGTAATAATCAAGAAAGATTTGTGATCCGGGTCACCATTATCAGCAACTTAAGCAGTTTTTGACCATGGAGTCACCGGCGTTGGGAGGATATCGGCAGGAAAGGGATCCTCAGACCTGAAGATGAACGATGTTACGCACCAGGGCAAGGCGGGAACTGATGAGTGATTTTGCGTGTGAAGATAGCTCAACCCAGAAAAAACCGACCCTCCCCCCTCGCGCCAGCCTGCGCCAAGGCTTCGGCTGACAGGGGGGATGGGTCGGGGTGAGGGGGAAGGCGCCATTTAGAACTCGACGCGCGGCACGGATTAAAAACCGTAACGGATACCCGCCGCGAGGTTGAGCCCTTTGTACTGAGAGCGCAGCATGTCGAAATGAAGCGAGGAGGTGCCGTAATGGTGGTAGGCAAAATCGAGAGAGGTCCGGTCGTTTAAGGAGATGGCGAATCCTGCGATCCCCTGGTAGGCGAGCGCGCGGTCCTCCCCCGAGTTCCAGAGTGTCCCCCCGGAAGCGGAGCCCCTGCTGATGGTCGCCACGGCGAGCCCCAGGCCGGCCCCCAGAAAGGGGGTGACGGCGGTCCGGGTCCTGAGGTCGTAATAGGCGTTGGCCAGGACGCCATAGGAGCGCATCTCGGCGTCGACCTGGACCGGAGCGGCGCCGCCGTAGAGCCTGTCAGCCGTCGACCGTCTGAAGTTGGCTTCGACTTCGCAGCGCACCCCGTTGGCGAACCCGTAGCCAGCGACGGCGGCGAGCACGACCCCGGGATTATAGGTGAGCCTCCCCGGTATCCCGGCGGGATCGAGCGTGACCGCGCTTTCCAGCGGCAGGAACATCCCGGCCTGTCCCCCGGCATAGGCCCGCCCGCCCTCGGCAAGCGAGGCCGAGGCCGGCAGCACGACAAGAAGCAGCGCTCCGGCCAGAACCCGTCCCGTTTTGTTCAAGGCTCCCCTCCCCGCCCGGGTCACAGCGCGCCAAACACCCCTGCCGCCCGCAAGCAAATAGGCAAAAAATCTTGTTGCTTAAAACTATTAAATGGGACTAAAGTAATGTATACAGAATCCAAGCTTCGGAAGAATAGAGACATAAAAAAATTGCCGTCAGCACCGGAAGACATTTTACGGCAAAGCAGTAACGCTGTCGAAGGAGGGAGACCAGATGGACCCTCGTACTGAGCTTGCCCGCCAATTGTTGGTGACCTGCCCCCCTGATTCCTATTCAGATTACAGCACCATTGTAGAGGCGCTCGAACGAGGCTGCAGCAAGGAGGAAATCCTTTTCATGCCAGAAGTGTTTCGGTGGCCCAAGACGTACAGATGGCTCAAGGAGAACCTCTGACTACGATCCGGCCCGAATTGAGAGTCTCGGCACTCGCTCGACACTCGACAGGAGAATGCCCACGTGGAGCAGACACGGTATGAACTTGCCTGTGAGCTGACCCAGCAGCTGTTGGCGGCCAGACCTCCGGGAGCGCTCTTCGACCACGACCAGTTTTGCGACTATTGTCGGATCGCCGAGGCCATTGAGCGTGGCGAGCGCCTGGAGGACATACTCAACATGGCCGAGGTCGTGCGTTGGTCCGAGGTGACACCATGGCTTAAGGAGAAGTTATAAGGCCTGTGCCGGCAGGCCCGCCCCTCTGGTAGCCGCAGAGGATCAAGTATGGCTTCCCCCCCGCCAAGCCCAGCTTTGCCTCCCCTGCCGCCCTGCCCTGTTTCCCCCCTACCATTTCCCCCAGTGGATTATATCCTTTTGGTATTTGTCTTTCGGTTTGTCCTCGCCGGTCGGGACACCGACCAAAATGACATTGAGCGGGATGACGTTGACCGGGATGCCGAGCACGCTGCGGACATGCTTCATCTTATCTTCATAGGGGTAGCAAGCGGTCCAATGCCCGCCCAGTCCCATGGCCTCGATAGCCAGCAGGATATTCTCGCTTGCCAGCGACGAGTCGATAATGGCGAAGTCTTTGCTCTGCAGGTTCGCTTTGTCCGGTTCCGCACAGACGACGATGACAGCCCCCGCCTTGTCGATGCCCCGGGCGTTGGGCAGTCCGGCAGCCAGTGCGGCCATTACCTTCCTGTCGGTCACCGCCACGAACGACCAGGGCTGCTTGTTGACCGCCGTCGGCGCGGCCATGCCGGCCCGGATAATCCTATCCAGGTCGTCCGTGCCGACCGCAGCGCCGGTGAAGGACTTGACGCTCTTTCTTGAGTAAATGACGGAGAAGGTGTCTTTTCCCCCTTCGGGCTCTTTCGCCGCAACAGACCCCGCCATCAACACGCCGATCATCAAGCAAGCAAAGGTAGTTCTCATCGACTCAAACCTCCTAGGGTGAATTATTTCGCAATCATTGGAATAACGAGGAGTCAAGCAACTGTGCTTCGTAGACCTTGGCATCTATCAGGACCGAATCTGCACGCCCATTCACCGTCAGCACCAACGGACGGCCGGTTTCGTGAATATGATCGAATTTCCCGTGTATGCCTCTTGAGATCGGTGACCGAGCAGATATCGTCGGCAAAACTGATTGACATAGCAGGAACCCCGCTTTATTTAGCGTTAAATTCAGCACTATTTTGGGTGCATTATGCCTCGACGTCAAACTTATTTCAGGACGATACCCGAAGGGAGGCCCGAAGGGTCCAGGCATTGCCCAGCCGGCTCCGAGACGACGTTGCTGACGATCAAAGGACAGTGTTGTTGTTCAGATGGTAGCCGTCGTCGTTGAGAATGCTGACGCTCAGCCTCCCAGCCACCCGCATCAATTCAGGCAGCAGCCATCTCACCCAACGCGCTTGACACGCGGGGCGTGACACCGTAAAATCCAGAGGTGATAAAGACCTTCGCAGACAAGCACACTCGGCAGATTTACCTGACCGGGAAGACACGGCGCCTGCCACCGGAAGTCATCAGCCGGGCAATCCGCCGCCTGGAATACGTCAATCTGGCGTCAAACCTGGATGATTTGAAAGTCCCCCCCAGCAATAAGCTCCATGCCTTGAAGGGTGACCGGGCCGAACAGTACGCGATATCCGTCAACGATCAATGGCGCATCTGCTTTCTGTGGGAAGACGGTCATGCATTTGATGTAGAAAGAACAGATTTTCACTGAGGTGCTCCATGAGCATAAATAATAACGGGAAGCGTGACATCGCGCCAACCCACCCGGGGTCAATGCTGCGCGAGGATTTTCTCCCTGATTTTGGGCTCACCGCGAGCGCTCTGGCCGCCACCCTGGGAGTGTCCCGTCAGACGATCAACGAACTGCTGCGCGAGCGTCGCGCGCTCAGTCCTGCCATGGCACTTCGGCTCTCACGGCTTTTTGGCAACAGCCCCGAATTCTGGCTCAACGCCCAGCAGGCAGTAGACCTATGGCAGGCCGAGAGGGAGCTGGCCAAAGAACTGGCACTAATCCAGACGCTGCAGGCGGCGTGAAGCGAAAACAGCCGAGCTGACTTCACGCTATTTGGGTTTCGAGCGAAGCCGGCGAGCGAGCTGAAACGGTAAGGCTGTGGCGCTTCCAGAGGGACGAATAACGGTGCCAGCCCCCCTTACTCCGTAGCCTTCTTCAGTATCTTCTGGCAGTAATTGTTCAGGCTTTCACCAGCCCGTAGGGCACGAATCGCCACCTCACGATGCAGTTCCTTATCCACCCGCAGCACAAAGCGCCCGGAATACTCTTTGTTTGCGGTCGCGGGAGGCAGGGGTTTACCGTCGGCCTCGTATATCTCTACGGCTTCCGCCACCGCTGCACATAACTCCTGATAGACCTTTGCTTCGTCGTCTCCGTGCACCCCTCCATAAATCAGCCCGGGACAGCTTCCCACGTAGCAACCGTCCTCTTCCGACCATTCCACAATTTTGAGGTATCGATCGGTCTTCTTCATTTCCTGCTCTCCTCGACCGCAGCTTGCACCTGTCGTTCCTGATAAGGCTTGGCGTCGTCGCCAGGTCTGCCGGACAAAGTTACCGGTCTCGCGCAAGCTCCCCTTCCCGCCCCTATCAACAAAACCGGCCTCCTCGAGGCGCCTTATAAGCTCCCGAATCTTAGGTGGCATGGCACAAAGGTACTATTATGATACTATCATGTCAAACCTTGCAAAGTGGCGGCTCGGCAAAGGGCGGTTCCAAACGAGGCGGTTGGGTCAGAAGATTCAGCCGTTTTGCCTTGCAAGGCTCCCGCGCCGCCGGAATCCCCTGCCGTCCGGCGCGAAAACCCAAAGCTCCCCGCCTCAGCTCACGGTAGCCCCGCCCAAACCGAGCACGACCGCGAAAATTCCAGGTTTTCCCGGGAAAACGAAAATCCGGCGGGATTTCGCAAACCCCCGGCCGGACCTATAGGCTCCCGGCGCGAGTTTCCACGCTCCGCCCGGAACGTAACAAGATTGGCGGCGAAAATATTTTTTCCGGCGCAAACCTGTACGGTTTTGCCCGGAACGTGTACGGATTCCGGCGAACCGTAGCAAATCCGGCGGGAAACCATACAACCGCGCCGGAAACGTGTAAAAATACCCGCAGACTTTGAGAATCGGGACGGGGGCGAGAAAATCCCGCCCCATTTTTTCATTTTTTTTGGCGCACCGTGCAACATCTCGACTGGAATGAAACAGTTTTCCGAAAAGTTTCGCAATCCCGGCCGCGTTTGCGAAATCCCCGGCCGCTCCTGCCAATTCCCGGCCGCATCTGCGAAACTTTGCGCCGGACGTGCGAAATTCTCGGGGGACCTTGCAAAACGCGTCCCTGCGCGTGAAACCAGGCGTCACTCTGTAACGGCAGGGCAGCGCCCCCCTATGATCCGCGCCGGCAGCTAACAGCCAAGCCCTTGACTATCTAGTGTCCGTCCGGAAACTGTATTTTTCTGAACTTCGTAGTAAAAGTTTGGCCCAAAACACGCCAAACTCGTAAGTGCTTGCTAAGACGCCTTCAAGTAGTCC
>Ga0316231_1004114_pt1 | contig 12292 bp, 8 predicted proteins | sample TBH18027metaG_FD_206002 | JGI IMG/M metagenome (GOLD analysis project Ga0316231, IMG submission 206002) | Freshwater microbial communities from Trout Bog Lake, Wisconsin, USA - TBH18027 | ecosystem: Environmental > Aquatic > Freshwater > Lake > Hypolimnion/Profundal zone | place: USA: Wisconsin...
AAGGATCATCTTTGGGAGAGGCATTATCTACAACTATAATTTCGATATTTGGATAGGTGATTTTCCGAAGGGTTGAGAGCAAGTCCAGCGTCACCTCGGGATGATCGTAATTAACTGTTATAAAAGAAACTAATGGATATTTCATAAAATGCTAATAATCAATTTAAAAAAAGATCTTTAGGCTTGATATTAAGATACCTTAAGTTGATTGAACCAATTGCTTTTGATTTCCAACAGATTGTATTTCCGATTCAACGACAGGGGTATCAAAGATCTCTGTGTTTAGCATTAATGCCATAGACATATAAATAGTTACAGCTGTTGGTACTGTACCCAGAACTGCATTGCCGTAAGAGGCTACCATCACGCCAACCATACCGCCCAAAAGAGCAGACATCCTCATTTTTAGTATCGGATCCCTGATCCTGTTCATAATATTATTTCCGGCTTTGATCACCACGTAAAACAGGATAAACAGATGCAGGATAAGACCAACAACACCCTGTTCTGCCCAAATCATCACGTACCAGCTATCAGTTGCTATTTGAGAAAGATATCCATTGGGAATATATTTCTTTGCTTTCACTCCGGCATGTCCGATACCACCGCCTAAAGGTCTGGTAGCCAGATAGGCGCTCAGGATTCGCTGGTTTTCAAGTCTAACCTGAAAAGAAGCATCATTGGGATCGAATGCAGTCCTCATTCTCCGTATCTGTTCATTACCCTGTGCTATTGTGGTATACTTGAAAAACACATAAAACAGGATCAACACAACAAATCCTGAAAACATGACCACCTTGTTCTTTTTAATGACGAAAAATGTCCCGAACCCGGCAAGTGGGATAGCAATTGCTCCACGGGTGCCCGATAACAACATACCGTAAATACCAAAAACAGCCACAACAATATAGAATATCTTTTTGCGAAAATCTTTTTCCACCATAGCTACAATACCGGCTACTACGGCTGAATAAGCCTGATTGGCCCCAAATTGTCCGGCATCACTTAAAAATGAAAAAATGCGGAGTTTTCCGAACAATACGTGAGTAATAGCTGCTCCTCCATCAAGCCAAGCCTGCTCGTAACTATCAACACCCCAAACTTTCTGCATAATACCTTTCAGGGAGGCAATTAACGATAAGAATCCCCAAAGCAGAAAGAAATATTCAAGTTTACGGTTGGTGTCTACTAAAAGCAGCGTCAAAACGACCAGGAGCAACATATACATTGATATTCCCCGTACGCCATTCAACCAGGCAGGAACACTTCTCAGTTCAGGGTTAAACAATTCCAATAGGGAATACCCAAACCAGATTACAGACAATAACGTGATATCTTTATTTGCAAGGCTCCAGTCAACCTTATCATAGAACTTATTGAATATAAGTGCAATAAAGGTGACAAAGAATATCCCGTCCATCAGCAGACCAACCTGGAAGTCAACATATCGAGACAAGCCAAGAATGGTAAATCCAAGAAATACTGAAGTATATACTCCAGTTATCGGATATTTGAATAACAGGTATAAATAGGCAAAAGTGAAAGGCAATATAATCAAACCAAATCCGGGAATTAATCCCATTTTGCCAAAAACTACTGCTCCCAGCCCCAGTAATAAAACCAGTAAAAGTAAGTATATGGGACTTCTTAGCCGGTCTGAGCCTGTTAACTGATCAAATGGATTTATCATTTGAGTGTTACGATAGTACTTTTATAAACAGTTTTTGATTGACTATTATGACCGATTAAATTTGGATTTTAGATTACCAAAGATTGTTTGGTAAAAATCAATCCCATTGGTAAAGATATTTCTGTAATTAATAGAAAGTTCCCTGTCCATATAGAAAAATCCAACCCAAATACCGATGATTGTAAAAAAGATGGATGCAACCGCAACCAGTGACAATGATTTGAAAATAAAGATGGCAATAATATCACCAATTACATTAGCAATAACCATATATAAAACCTTGAGAAAGTTGATATTTGGTTTATTTATGCTGTCCAGACCGATACCTGTCATCCGGTCGACAGGCAGGAGAAGTCCATAAATGGAGAAGATTCGCATAATCGTTGCCGCATTAAAACCAGTTACCGGATCGGTCCCCAGGTACTGTTTGCCTCCCAAAATCAGGATGAAAAGATCAGCAAAGACAAAAGTAACGAGACTAATTCCGATGAAAAGGTAGGTCATTGCACCTGTATAAGTATAGAAAATCTCCTTTACTTCTGCCACATTCTTCTGCATACTGGCTTTGGACAATTTAGGAAAGGCTGTAGCTGCAAAACTTCGTAATGGTATCTGTTGCAATTCTGTCAGTTTCATCGGAATGCTGTACAAGGCTACGGCTGCTGTTCCCAGTGGGCTAAAACTGATGATAAAGGTGTCGGCGCTGCGAAGTAAATTAGTCCCTATCAGGGTAAAAGTGGTGTACTTACTAAAATTGAGCAAAACCTTTGTCGTATGTTTGGTAGCTTTGGGGATGTATTTGAGCCCGTCCCAACCCATGATTACACAAACCCCCGATGCAACTGCATCGATGAACAGAAATGAGATAACCAACTGCATCAGGGTCATCTGGAGGAAAAAATAGTTTACCGCTACTACAAGAAAAAAGCCCACGCTTTCGATAGACCTGATCAGGAGTATTTTCCCAAATTTCAGATCAGCCTGCATGATTACAAGTGCTGTATTCATGGGCAAATTGATTACTGCTAGAAGCGGATACCACTTAAAAAATAACTCGTAGCCGCTGTTATGGATGGAATCATAAAAGGTAAATAGAGAAATATATAGGAGGATACAAATTATAACTGTTGCTATCATACCAATTAATCCATTTGATCCTATGTATTTTACCCGTTCGTCCTGGTCAGCCCCGGATAAGTAGCGAACGATTGCCGTATTTATTATGCCATAACGAAACATCTCAACAAATGCAGCGGCTGAAATGAAGATGACCCACTCCCCGAAAATGTCCATTTGAAAAGTTCGGGCCAGCAAGGCGAACCCGGCGATTCCAAAAAAGGAGATAGTCAGATTACCCAGTAAAGAGAGAAAATTATCTTCCCGAACTATTTTTTTAAGGGTATTTTTCAAATGGTAGAAGTTAAAATCGGTTTTGAATTTTACTTAAAGATTAACCTAAAGTTTATAATGACCAATCAATTTTTAGTTATTTTTTTGCGGCATCAAGCATTGCAGTCCATTTTTCAATTCCGGTTTAAACCAGAACCAACGTTAGGGGCTTACTGATGTAGTCATCCATTCCGGCAGCCAGATATGCCTCTTTATCAGAGCTTAAAGAATTGGCAGTCATTGCGATAATCAATGGCTTTTATCACCCCAGGTCTCAATGATCTTTCTGGTTGCTTCAATACCATTCATCTCCGACATTTGAATATCCAATAAACGATGTCGATATTTATCCAGTCAAGGAATTCCGATACCTCATATCCATTGGCAGCAAGGTGAATTACATACCCCAAACTTTGAAATATCCTCAATATCAGCTTTTGATGGATGGCATTGTCTTCTGCGACAAGAATCTCTAGGGGGTATTTTTCACTTATCTTTATCTGTAATTAGTTGATATTTAGGATTTTGACATCATATTACATTGTTGGAAAATTGTTTCTCACCCCAGAATTTTATCATCTTGATTAAGTTATCAACCCGCAATGGTTTAGTGATATAATCGTCCATTCCAGCATCAATGCATTTTTCTCTGTCTCCCTGCATAGCGTTGGCAGTCATAGCGATGATAATTGGTCTGTCTTCTTTTCTGCGCTCTACAATAATTCTTGTCGCTTCATATCCGTTCATCTCCGGCATTTGAATATCCATGAATATCAAAGTATAATTTTTACGTTTAAGTGCTTCCAAAGCTTCAAGTCCGTTAGCAGCAATATCGGTTTTATACCCTAATAACTCAAAAAGATTTCGAATTAATTTCTGATTGATTAGGTTATCTTCGGCTACTAAAATCTGGAACGGATAATTTTTGGAGATCTCGGTGAGTTTATGAACATGCGGGGAGGTGTTTACTATTTGAACTTTGGGAGGTTCTATTGCCTTAAGCAGCATTTCAGCAAGTAGTGAATGTTTAATTGGTTTATTCACATAGGATGAAAATAATTTTCTTAATTCTTCAGCTTCTGTGTTGAATCCAACAGAAGTTAACATGATTAATGGCAATTGCCCTTTATTGAATTTTTTTCTGATTATACGGGCAAGCATAATACCATCCATTTCAGGCATTTGCATATCAATTATCCCTGCATCGAAATGCTGTTTTTCAATTAAAGCCAGCGCCTGGATTCCAGATTCACAAGCTATAGCCTTTATTCCCCAATAGTCACATTGGAGGGAAAGAATTCTCCGGTTCGTTGCATTGTCATCGACGATCAGAACCGATTTACCCGGTAGACTTTTCAACGATTCATAAATCTGATCGATTTCATCAACGTCCGGATTTGAATTCCGCGTTTGTATTGTGAAATGAAAATCGGATCCATCTCCCTCTTTACTTGTTACCCAGATTTTCCCATTCATCAAACTTACAAGGCTTGAAGTAATTGCCAATCCAAGACCGGTTCCTCCATATTTTCGGGTAGTTGAGGCATCAACCTGAGTAAATGGATTGAATAATGAATCAATTTTATTGGATGGAATCCCTATTCCGGTATCCTTTACTGAGAATTCAAGTACTACAATCTCATCTATTTGTGATTTTAAATTGATATAGATAAGGATATCCCCCTTTTCGGTAAATTTTATTGCGTTACTCACCAGATTGACAATGATTTGACGCAGTCGGAAACCATCTCCGAAAATATATTGATTGACTAGGGGATCAATAAAATAGATGATATCAAGGTGTTTTTCAAGCGCTTTGGAAGCCAATAGGTCCAGTACATCTTCAATGCATAATCGTAAATCAAAGGTACTTTGCTCGAGCTCCATATGACCCGATTCAATCTTGGAGAAATCGAGAATCTCATTAATTATATTCATCAGGCTCTCACCTGAATTCTCAATGATATTGACATATTCACGTTGTGCCGGATTAAGTTCTGAAAGTAGTAAAAGACTTGTCATTCCGATTACTCCATTCATCGGGGTGCGAATTTCGTGTGACATGGAAGCGAGAAATTCCGATTTGGCATGGTCAGCGGATTTGGCCATTTCCATAGCCTCTATTAATTTTTCCTGCGAATTCTGTCGTCGGATGGCACCCCCTATATTGTCAGCAAGCATCTTTAACACTGTCTCCTCTGCTGTAGTCCAGATATGATCACAGGTGCAGTCTGCAAACCCAACAATTCCCCAAAAGTAGTTTGTTTTAGGATCTATGACTGGAACAATCATCAATGAATGAATCATTTGTGGTTCAAAAATTAATTTGATATCATCCCTGAATTCATGTGATATTCCTTTAATTGTTTCCCCCTTCATCAGGGAAGGATACCATCCGTCAACATGATCGGAATATTGAATTTCATTGACCTGCTCGGTATTTACATTTTTCCTTATTTCTTCCGCGATATATTCATGTACCCGAACAGCTTTCATTACCCCTGATTCAAGATCCTGGCTGTTTTTGTAAATGAAAATCCGGTCAATATCCGCCTTGCTGCTAATGATTTCAAGCGCATCACGAATTGCATTGTCAAAGTCTTCATTAGTTAACAAATGATTAGATGCCAAAGCCATCCCCTGAAGAACACTCTTTTGCTGAATGAGCCTTTTTTGCATTTCATTAATCTCAATATTCTCACGCTCCAATTCTTGTTTCTGATGATGGAAAATTGAGATTAATCGGGCCATCTGACTAAACTCATTTTTACCTTTTTCAATTGTTTTAAGTTTTGTAGTATCGTTATTGGAAAGGCTTTCAGAAATTATTTTAAGCGGGCGCCTGATCCATCTGTATAAAATTGAGAAGAATACAAAAACCAGAAATGGCAGTAATAATCCGAGCGAGTTAAAAACTAAATCATTTACTTTGTGGTAATTGGAGAGAACTTTATAAGGTTTTTTAATGATGAGATAACCAATAACCTGCCCGTCGTAACCCAATAATTTCCTGGAGACGGTTATCGAATCATTTTCCAAATCGTGATTTGCTTTTTTTGCTGTTTTCGAGAAGATAATCGTGCTTGCCGTATTTTGTGACATTTCGTTTACAAATTTCTTGTCCCAGATCTGGCAAATAAAGAACATTCCAAAAGATGGGGTTATCCTCGCCGAATCAGAGCTTGGGTGGATTGAAGCGGCCGAGATCTCCAGAAGACCCTCAGGAGCGGCCTCAAAAAAGTGGATATGTTCACTCTTTAAAACTGCTTTAATCATATATTTCCGGGTGGTGGAGTCAGATAGAATGTCATTGCACCGGTGTCCATAACCATAAATCAGTTTATGATCAGAATTATAAACGTCAACTAAATATAGATTAAATGATTTGACAATACTTCCAATATTATCCCTGGCCCATTCAGGATTTGGCTTTTGAATATAGGAGATCTCATCCCAATTGGCATAGTCTGTCACCAACTGGCCAAGATGATCGGATTGAACGTTTATGGCAGTATTCAGGAGCACCCCAAGCTGATCAGTGGTTGACTTGATGATCAAGGCTTGTTGTTGCTCCTGAATACGTCGGAAAAAGAGTAAAAACCCACTTAGCAAAATAACGGTTGCGAAAAATAATAAAAGGATTTTATTTTTGATATTCATAGAGTTCTGGTTGAGATTTCAATTTTTAATGTAATTAATTGAAATCTAATAATTTATATTGAATTTTTTGAATTAAATTGGAAACGGTGGATAAATTTTAAAGCTCGTCGTAAGAAACTTCTTTTTTTAGGAATTTCTCCCAGAATTGATTCCATGACTTCCATTTCAACTCCATTAAGTACCAAAACCGGAGGGTGGGATGTTATTTTGGAAATAATATCCAGGGAACCCTGGTCTGCCACTGACCACTCTCTGTTTGAGCGGCATACAATCAGCGGTAAATCAACAGATGCAATTAGGTTGATTGGATAGGGATAATGAATGATAGATGGTATTTCAATCAATACAAAATCCGCATTGGTCAGTGATGAGTTATTATCTCGTGTTATTAGTTCTTTATAATCACTGACGGATAAGAACTCATCATTTATGATAAACTGGCAACAATCCTCCTCTGCATACAACGATCCATATTGGCATAGAAAAGGGCTTTTATAATCGATTCTATTATCAGAATATCCAAGAATCCAATTAATTATAGAGAATCTGTTGGGCGGACAATATTCTTTCGCAGAGCCTTTGGCCGAGATGTGGACGTGTTCCGGCTTTTTACCCCCAGCATCTTGCATCGCATATCTCAATACCAAAACTTTATTCCCAAGTTTCTTAAGCTGAGATGCAATATTTTGTGAAATGACAGTTTTCCCCTCATTATTTGATGTGCTGAAGATCAGAATTTTAAAAGGTTCATTTTCCAGATTTTTCTCTTTTTTTAATAGTCCAATATTTTGAATGATCATCTCAAGAAGCCTTTGAGTGACATTTGGAAAATTGAGTAATGGCGATTTTAAGTAAATCTTGGGAAAAACTCCAATTAAAGATATTTTTAAAGTCTTTGCAGCTTTCCCGGGGTTTCGGAGAGATTCATCAAAAAATTCCATCGCCATAATAGTTGAGAATACGGTTAGAATACCGAACAAAGCGGCGCCAATAATCAGGAATTTGCGTTTGGTTGGATTTGGAGTGATAGGAAAGAATGGCTGGTCTATTGCTTTCAGATTTGAAGATAGTTCAAGATCCTGCATTTTGAGCTTAGCCAGGTTTAATCCGTGCAATAATTCAAGAAATTCAGACTCAGATACTGAAATTTCACGTTCAATTCTCTTAAGATTTGCTCCTGCAGGAGCAAAAATTTCATATTGTTTTTGAAAATCCTGAATTCGTTTACCCAAAACTATAAGCCCTGCATTTAAATCTTCATATTTTAAAACATTTGCAATCCATTCGTTTAGAAGGGTTGCCAGGGGGAGTCCTTCGGTAGAATTTCCGAATTTGTAAAGTTCTGCAACCGCTTCACGAATTTCGTCTTTCAGTTTTTCAGCTTTAAACTTAAGTAATGGTAAGTTTCTAATTTGGGAGGTATCAGCATAACCAATTGATTCAGCAGTAGCTATTTTTGTATCAATCTGGCTAAGTTGATTTCTTTTTTCGATGATAGGGGCGCTTTTTAACTGAATTTTTTGCTGAAAGGCCAATTTTTCTTCAAGCCGTTTTAAATCTGCTTCAACCCCTGCAAGTTTAATCCGCATATTATTGTAGTCGACATCGAGTGCCTCTTTGGCTCCGGCAACAGCTTTACTCTGTTCGTAATAGTTGATGATTTTATTATCCTTATTGAATGACAGAAGTTTATCTTCACCGGCATTTAATTTCTGAGTGGCCTGATTAACCTGATACTCAAAATATTTTACGACAGCATCTGACCTGTTCTCTTTAAGTATTTTATAGTTTTTTATGCAAACCTGAGTGAGAAGGATTAGTGTTTGCTGGCAAATCCCCGGATCATCAGAGGTGTATTTTAGCTTGACAAGATCGCTGCTTCCAATTCGCTGAACATTGACAGATGAAATAGCTTCGATTGAATAATGGGGATTGTTATAGCTTAAAAGGTGGCTTACAAAATTAGTATCGCTGCTGGCACAAAGTTGGGTTAGATTTTTCACAGTTTGTTCATAGGCTGATTCATCGATCGATGGGGGAAGCATCTTCCTGTTCTGGGATAAAGCATCGAGCTTTGAAAAAGAAAATGTACTGTCCTGAATCGCAATATTTAAGGTTGAGTCTTGTATCGACTTATTTTTTTGTTCATCCAATATCTCCCCAACTTTCAATTTTTGACCAATTTTGATCTTATTTTCTTTGATCCCATTAAGCTTACTAAATTGATCAATGTTCATCCCATATTGGTGCGAAATAGAAAAGGCAGTTTCTCCAGGTTTTACTATATGTATTTGATATTCAGGATTATGAATTTGTTTTGATTCTGCCGGAGAAATTAAAGCTGATGCCTGTTTTACTGGTTGAAGATTACTGACCTCTCTCTTTGAAGTAATAATCAGTGCCCGAATATAGGGAGGTGTAATTTTTTTTAGATAATCGAATGCTTTAATTGAAATATATCTTGGATCAGGCTGGGAAAGCATTAAATGCTGGGCCAATAAACGGATTGCAACTTCTTGTTGAGTTTCCCGTGAGTTGATCACATTGATCAGGTTATCAAAGTCGGTATTTGTCGCAAAATAGCTGATTGCTTTGCCCATCTCGACACTGGATCCGGAAGCGAGCCCGGTGTAGAGGGTAGTTTCTGAAGAATATGTAAAACTTGGATTTTTGGTAAAAAGGATTACCAAAACTGCCAATAAAACAGGCGTTAGTAACAAAAGAACCAAATGCTTGCGCAATAAGCGTAAGAGGCCAATTATTGTCATCGATTAGTTAAGTTTGTTTGTAAGATTAAATTTTATCCCTACAATTTCTTCGAGCAACATATATGCTGTCCGGAATTCCATTTTTGAACTCTCAAAGTCGGCTTCGCTCCTTGAGACTATTTCGGTCACACTTGAATATTCTGAAATATTGATTATTCCATTTAAAAATTGTTTTTCTGCCATCGCCATATTAATTCTTGCTGTTTCGACATATTTTGACTTGATTTTTAGCAATCGTTGTTTTACAATCAAATCATTATATTGTTTAATTACCAACTGACGAACAGCATTACGTTGAGATTGTGATGAATTTTGAGCCTGTTCTATTTCTGCTTTGGCTAGTTTGTTCTGGTTTTTTCGATTAATTAGATCGTATAACGGAATTTTAATAAAAGCTCCGGCACCATAATTAAGTTGAGAGCTTCTTGTTGTAAGCATTGCCGGATTCGATCCTCCATTGGTCGTATTTGATGAAATATTATCAAATGTACCATATAGAGCATCTGTTTGAATTCCCAGATTTCTGGTCCAATCCACCTTATATGCTTTTAATTTGTGCTCGTCCATTATAACTTGCATATCTCTGAATTTTACATCCGGATTTCTTCGAAGTGCTGAATCTAAGATTGTTTCAAGCGGAGGCAATATTAATTCAATATTATCTTTTAATAAATCAAACCCATTACCCTGTTGAGCAATTCCTTTTGATTGAAAAAGAAGCATGAAAAGACAAATCAGAATTGAATGACGATGGTTCACGGAACAATTTTTAAGTAATATCTAATTGGAACAAAATGAGAACTATTCGTTGGAAAGTCAACCGAATTATTCCATTCACTACAAATACATTTAAACCCTATTTATTTATACCGTATCTTTTTGAAAAAGCGCAGGGATAGTTCTTAAAATTAATTTCAGATCATACCAAAAAGAGTAGTTATTTCCAATAAAGTGATCTGCATACTCGTTATCTAACCTCATCCGTTCCTCTTCAGACATTACTCCCCCTTTGCCGCGTAATTCCACTTGCCATAAACCGGTTATTCCTGCCGGAGCGAGAAATCTTTTTGAAACGTATCCGCGGGTTAATAATTCAGCTTCATAAACTGGGAGTGGCCGATTACCTACAATTGACATATCCCCTTTAATGACGTTAATCAACTGAGGAAGCTCATCGATACTGGTATTACGAATAAATTTTCCCACTCTGGTAATTCTTGGATCATCAGAAATTTTGATAAAAGCCGATTTTGTTTTAGCAACTTCCCCTTTTTGAGTATTGTACCAGTAATCGCAAATTTTGTATGGGCCAATATGCAAAATAGGCGAGCATGTTTTTCCATTGTCCAGCTTAGCACAAACCGGACAAGGTTTTGTAAAATCGATTTCAGATTGCTGAGAATTGATTGAATATTGGTTTTTATCCTTTGCAAGCTTATTTAGTTCCTTATCAGCACCTACACGCATGGAACGTAATTTATAAAAATCAAATGGTTCACGTCCAACCCTTTTTGAAATATAATATACCTTTCCTTTTGATTCAAGTCTGATAGCAATCACGATAAGTAATAGAATCGGTGAAAGAACGAGTAGAGCGGAGACTGCAACCAACAGATCAAACAGCCGTTTGGAAATTGGCATTGAATATTTAACATCTTGATTATCAGTATTTACATAGGATACTAAAGAATATTTATTTCTATACTCGACCAGAAATCGGATTCTTCCAACAATACCCTCGGCCGATACTAACGGAAGGACAAAAAAGTCGTCAATCCGTTCATTAAAGGCTGTTTTAAATAACTCGTCCTTAAATTCATATGAAATAAGAATGAAAGCTATCCGATCGAATTCAGCTCTTTCTCGGATCCATTTATGCATTTCAATGCCATCACCACCCGATAAATATATTTCTGAAATAACCGCGTCAGGTTTGTTCCCGGTTTTGAGATAATTTACAGCTTCAAGCGCATTTGATTTGTGTACGACAGAAATATCTGCGTGAGACCGTAATTCATTAATCCCTTCCATGGATCGGCCAATATAAAGAATATTCAATAAATTTTCCATTGTATTACTTTGTTCTACAGGTTCAATTATGAGTAATCAATCCAATTTTGATTGCCTTAGCTACCATTTCAGGGCATAATGAACCGGAAACAGGTTTTTAGAGATCAGTTCGCTTAATTCCTCCGGATTAAATGGCTTTGCCAGGAAATCCTGTGCTCCTAACCTATAACACTTGATCCGTTCTTTGCTACTCTCAACTCCGGATAACATAATCACTGGAGTATGTTTGGTGAATCCTCTTTGCCTTACCTTTTCAACAAAAAGATATCCATCCATGTTAGGCATTTGCAAATCGCATATAATTAAATCTGGCAAATTACCTTCCAGCCATTCAAGTGCCTCAATACCATCGTTTTTGCTTACGATATCATAATTTTTAGACAGGAAATTTTCCAATAGCAAGCGAATACTTTTTTCATCATCGATAATTAGAATCTTGTGTCTCATAATATATTGAATATGTTGGGAATAAATTAATTTAAGCAGAAATATTTATTTAAGATATATCTTTTTGTTCGTCAATAAATGAAATAAATAGTTTAAAAAACGATTTATTTTACAAAGTTGAACTGAATATTTGAGTGATTTGTAAATTTATTAATCGCAAAAAGACTCATTTTATTAATTTATTTAGTCGATCCTTAGTAACTCATTTTTAAAACTGGAATTTCAAAAAAGAAAAGTTGCTGGAGAATTTCAAAAAAGAAATTTTTAC
>Ga0316231_1004117_pt1 | contig 12282 bp, 10 predicted proteins | sample TBH18027metaG_FD_206002 | JGI IMG/M metagenome (GOLD analysis project Ga0316231, IMG submission 206002) | Freshwater microbial communities from Trout Bog Lake, Wisconsin, USA - TBH18027 | ecosystem: Environmental > Aquatic > Freshwater > Lake > Hypolimnion/Profundal zone | place: USA: Wisconsin...
GTATAAGATTTCATTTAACTTTTGTAGGTGAAGGACCGGAGCTTGTTCGCAATCAAAAACTGGCAGAAGCGTTACAGCTAAGTGACGATGTTCAGTTTTTAGGGTCAAGGTTGGATGTAGATAAGATTCTCTCCTGTCACGATATCTTTGTATTAATCAGCAAATGGGAAGGACTGCCTATTAGCATTCTAGAAGCCATGCAGCAGGGAATGCCGGTAATTGCCACTAACGTTGGCGGAGTATGCGAGGAAGTGTCTGCGGGAGAAACAGGATTTCTAATTCCCCCGGGCGATTTGGAGGGGCTTGTCGATTGTCTGCGAGAATTGCACGATAACACCAATTTACGAGTAAAAATGGGCATTAGCAGCAGAGAACGCTTTGCACAATTATTCACGTTAGAAGCAATGCTCGTAAAAACCCTTGCTGTGTATGCAGAAGCCACAATTGCGAAGCGGAATCGAAATTGATAGAATATGGAGAAAATTAAAGGATATTGTTATTAATTAGCTAAATATATAGAAAATGGGCATATTCTTGGACGGATAATAAAAAACCAACTTTTATGAATAGGAAGTATTTTAGAATGAAGCAATGGAGCATGATTTTTTTATGTATTCTGTTGTGCGTATTGCCAGCAAGCGTGAATGCCGGTGATTATGCTTTGGGCCCGGGTGACACCTTGGCTGTTAATGTATTTGGTATTCCCGATTTAAATGTTACTGAAGCAACCGTTCGCCCGGACGGAAAAATTACCATGCCTCCCGTAGGGGAAATCATGGTTACCGGTATGACCGTGGCAGAGCTATCTTCACAGTTGACCGAAAAATTGGGCAGATATTATGAGGAGCCAATTGTTACAGTCACAGTAAAGAACTTTCGCACGACCAGGATTTATGTGGTTGGGCAAGTTGCTAAGCCAGGAGCGTATGAATTGGACAAGCGTCATAATTTGATGGATGCTATCGGCGCAGCACAGGGTTGGACGCAGGATGCGCTTAAGACCAAGGTTTATATTATTCGCAATGGATCGCGGGAAAATCCGACAAAAGTTAATCTGCTGGATTTACTGCAAAAAGGAGACACCAGCAAGAACTATGTCCTGAATGATGGCGATATCGTATATTTGAGCGACAACGGCCGGTTTGATTTCAGCCGGGATATAGTTCCGCTTGTCAATCCGATATGGTTGATCCGAAACTGGATATCTCCTCATACTGGATAAGCGATTGAAGATTATGAGGATTAAGCATGGCAACAAGTGGGACGCAGGGGGCGATTGGAGGGTAGCTCATGGATGAAAGCTTTGAATTGCGGGATCTTGTCGCGATTATTAACCGGCAACGCAGGCTGATAGGTTATCTGTTCTGTCTGGCGGTCGGGATTGCCTTGATCATTAATAATGTCGTACCACCGGTATATGAGGCCTCTGCGACCATGCGCGTCAAGCTCTCAAGACAGGGTAATGACCAGTATGCCACTTGGTCTGAGGAGCAAATGAAGCAGCAAATCAACACCTTTGCTGAAATCTTAAAGAGCAGGGTGGTGGTTGAGACAGTCATCGATAAGGAATATAGCGATTCTGTCAGGAAACCGACCTATGAGGAGATTGCCAGGTCGATTGACGCCCAGCAAGTACCAAATACCGAGATGCTCAAGATCAGTGTTCAAATGCAGTCTCAACCAGAGGCCCAGAAAATAGCCAACGCGTTGGTAGAGTCGTTTAATGAACGGATGACGGAGATCGTTAGGTTTGAAAACAAACAGGCCCGTGTCGTTCTCAGTGACAGTTTGGACGAAGCCAGACGCGGTTTGGATAAGGCCGAGAGGGCGTTGGTAGAATATAAGACAACCAAGGGGGCTGTCGCAGCCACAAGTCAGACCAATCTGTTTTTAGAGAAGCAATCGGTGCTAGCAAGGCAGAAGGCCGATAATCAACTGGCAATGGCCTCAAGTCAGGCCAGACTCGGCAGTATCAATAGACTGCTATCCCGCCAAACTCCTGAACTTTTTGCCGATAATCCGCTTATTCAGCAGTACAAGAGCCGTCTGGCCGAGCAGGAGACCGAGCTTGTCGCCTTGCGAAAAAGTATGACCGTCGCCCATCCTAAAGTGGTTGCCCTGCAGGCGGCAATCGAGTCAACGAAAGCAGGACTGCAGACTGAGATTGCCAAGGTGGTAAACCTGCAGTCAGGCTCAAGCAATCCGCTTTATCAGGGGCTTGTGCAGAATCAAGTTCAGGCTGAAGTAGATGTCGCTGTGGCCAGTGTTCAAAGAGGAGTGCTTGATCAACAGAGTGCAGAAGAGAAAAGGGAGTTATCCCAATTGCCGGCAAGGGAGCAAGGATTGGCCCGCCTGCAATTAGATTACTCTTTGGCTGAAAGCACATATATCACAGTGGCTAAACGATATGACGAAATGCGCATTACGGAAATGACGCAGCCTACAAATATTCAACTGGTCGATCGTGCAGCCTTGCCGGAACGGCCAATCGCGCCCCGAAGACTGATAAATTTACTGGTGGCAGCTGTTTTGGGACTATTCGCCGGAGTAAGTGTAGCTTTTATAGCCGATTATTTCTATAAGACGGTTGACACGGTTGAAGATATGAGACGATACTTAGGGGTTCCGGTTATGGGCAGCATACCTAGCTATAGTCGCGCATCAAGGCGCAGCAAATCTTCCTGGGGAAGCTTTTGGAGTGACCTGATGCCATCAAGAAAGAATAAACACCGGAGATTTAGACATGCCTCAGCATAGTGGATATATTATTCAAGACAGAGAACAAACTGCGGTAGCAGAGGCATTTCGAGCTTTGCGAGCCAAAATTCAAACCGCGCAAATTGAGGGTGGGTTAAAGACGCTGCTGTTTGTCAGCACCAGTAAGGGTGAGGGCAGTGCTCTGACCGCCGCAAATACCGCAGCAACTTTGGCGTACGCCGGCAATAAGGTTATTTTGGTTGACTGCGATTTTCGCACGCCGAATCTGCACGATATTTTTAATTTGCAAAATAAGGGCGTTACGAATATCATAAATGAAAATATGCCGTTAGCAGGAATGCTCCAGCCATCGGGCATAACCAATCTGCGAGTGCTGGCAAGCGGACCCGTGCCGGAAATCTCTTCCGAAGTGCTGTTCCATGGAACAATGCGAGAGATCATTGTGCAGCTAAAATGTTTAGCCGACTATGTAGTATTCACCAGTTCGCCACTGATCGTTGCGTCGAACAAAGTAGTATCAGATGCCTGTGTTTTGGCGTCGAGGGTGGATGGAGTAATAATAATTGTTGAAACAAGGACTGTGCGTGTGCACGCCGTCTCTAAAGTTATGGCACTGCTAAAAGGGGCAAGGGCCAATATTATCGGCGGTGTACTTGATAATGTCAGTGATGAAAAAGATTTTATCTTCTAGGCATGTGGAGGAAGCAATTGAGTAATGTGGGCGGTAACAGTGCATTATGGGACCGGCTTATCTGCGGCGTGAAGTGGAATGTATTAGAGACGGCGATTGTTGCATTGGGCAATTTCGCTGCAGCCATAGTTGCGGCAAGATTGCTTGGGCTCGATGACTTTGGCGGGTTTTCGATTATCAGAAGTACAGTGTATATGATGGCTAGTGTTGCCGGAATGGGTCTGGGGGTAACGGCCACTAAATATATTGCTGAGCTCAGGAATTCCAATGTTTCTCGACTAACAAGTGTTTTGGGACTTTGTTCGGCAATTGCCGTGGGCACCAGCCTTTGTTTTGCCGGAGCCCTTCTTTTATTTGCTCCTGAAATTGCTATTTATAATCTTAAGGCTCCCCAGATTACTGAGCAGTTGCGCCTCGCGGCATTTTACATATTATTTGTTGCGATAAACGGATATCAAATAGGAGTATTAGTCGGCTTTGAAGCTTTTGCTTCATTGGCCAGGATAAACCTGATACAAGTTGTTTCGTTACTGACCATATCGTTCTTGTTCACCTGGTTCTGGGGGCTTACCGGTGCGTCAATCGCGTTAGGGATAACGGCACTGATTAATTGTTTTCTTCACCATTTGGCGATGAAAAAGGAACTTAGAAGATACAGGATTACAATCCGCTACACCGAGTTATGGCGAGAAAAAGGCGTTTTGACTGATTTTGCTTTCCCGGCGGCCTTATCAGGCGTAATCGGGGCCGTTAGCGTTTGGTCCTGTAATGCTATTATAGTCAGACAAGCCGACGGACTTGCCCAAATGGCTTTATTCGCGGCTGCCTATAATGTTCGCTCGCTGATTCTGTTCGCACCGGGATTGGTCACTCGGGTAGCGGCTCCGATTCTCTGTAACCTTGTGGGGGATAACGATAGCTCTAACTACTCCCGGCTATTTTGGTTTAATGTAGCCGTTTCCGCTGCAGCTGCGGTCGTAGTGGCAGGGGTTTTGGCGGCTGCGGCACCGTACCTTTTAGTGTTATTCGGCAAGGAGTTTATTGACGGTGGGGTTGTCATCCCGGTAGTAGCAGCCATGTCGGTTGTTGAGGTAATTGCCAACGTCTTTTATCAGCCACTGTACGCTCACGGCAAGCTATGGTGGCAATTGTGGATTATTATCTGCTGGAGTGTCGTTTTAATTGGAATCTCTTTTACAGCGGCGGAAAATTATGGCGCGCTGGGATTGGCCTATGCCTACCTTGCGGCCCACATAGTGTCTGCTACGCTGTATATCTTTGCCGGATTTCAAATAAAGAGTCAGCAGGAGCCACAGAAGGTTTAAAAGTAGCCTGTGACGCTTCAGGGAAGGTGAATATCATGGAAGTGGCTCCCGAAGTCAGACCGTACTTCAGTATTGTGATTCCAGCATATAACCGGGAAAAAGAGATACGACGGGCTGTGGATAGTTGCCTTGAGCAATCGTTCAAAGACATAGAGGTTGTTATAGTCGACGACGGATCGGTTGATCGGACTGTGGCGGTGGTAAACAGTATAGAAGATCGGCGAATTATCCTTATTTGTCATCAGAAGAATCAAGGTGTTTGCCCGGCCCGGAATACCGGGATTGAACAATGTCGCGGCGAATGGATCATTTTTCTTGACAGTGATGACGAGCTTGTGCCGGGAATATTGGAAAGGATGTGGCAGGACGCCATTGGGTGTCCTGATGATATTGACCAACTGGGGTTTCTCTGTCAGTGGGATGATGGAAGAATATTACCTGAACCTGTTCCGGCGGACCAAATAATGGATTATGTGGAATTTATCAAATGGAGCGACAACCTGATTCTTTCCGATTTCTTTCCATGCATACGCCGGCGTACTTTTAGTACAGTGAAGTTCGCTGCCAGCCGGGCATATGAAGAATCCTATCTTTATGATTTTACCATTCGCTATAAAATCCACATTATACCTATTTTGGCTGTTATTAAGTATACTGATAGCCCCAATCGGATAACGACCATGTGGGGACAAGAATATACCGCTAAACTTCTTTCCGGCGCTAAAGACCAATTGGAGGCGATGGAGTATATCCTGACCCGCCATGGGGAGTCGCTCTATCAATATGGTCCAAGATATTTTCGCATTTACAGCAAGTCTCAGGTTTTCTACAGCTTTCTTGCCGGGCACCGTTGGACGGGTAGCAGCCTGGCTATAAAGTACCTGGAAAAATATCCGGGGTGTCTGGACGGATGGGTGATTTGGCTGGCGGGGCTGATGGGACCGCGGGCTTTGGCCTCAGTGAAGCGCTGGAAGTACCTTTGGTACAACCTGAAACAAGAAAAGTGATGAGGGATCATGCAAAATGTAGAGCATAGAACCGAAATAGTTTTGTCAAGGCGGGACGGGAAGAGGTTCGGTTTTGGCAATCTGCTGCTAATACTGTTATTAACCGGCCTGATAATGGTATTATCATCTGTCGTCGATTTTTCGAAACCTCTGCCTCCGTGGCGTCTTCCGGCGGCAGGCGCAATCGTCGGTCTTATCTTAGTTATGTCCGGCTTCAGGGTTGGGAAAATCTCTAAGCAAGCTATGATGGTGCTGTTTTTTTGGTCGGGTTATGCAACAATGAGTGAGGTCTCGGCTATTATCAATAATGACAATATTACGGGCGAGCTTTGGCAACTATTAGGAGTGCCTTTGGCAATATTTTTCAGTATCCCGCATTATGCCAAGAGAAATGGAATTCTTTTTGTAGCAATGGCAATTGTCTTCGGGCTGGCACCATTTTTAGTGGCTTCCCTGAGTATGTATCCACTCCGTGCGAACTATGCAGGCGTCTACGCCAATCCTAACGCGATAGGAATGATGGCGGTTACATGGTTGGCAGGGCTGCTTATCTTGATCAGGGGGCATACCGGCAGCAGAAGTGGGAATTTGGCAAAGGCCGGTTTTTTTCTCCTGTCAAGATTGTCGGTTGCGATGGCCCTGGTTGTGCTTGTGGCCTCAAGTTCCCGGACAAGCCTGGTCACAGCAGGCATACTGATACTGATATTTGTCTGGACGCTGCTGCTGGATGTATCAAGGAAGAAATTTTGGATTACGTTGGTCGTTACCGGAATCAGCCTCCTTCTATTGTTCACGTTGGTGACAACCAAAACTTATCAGAGCCAAGTATTCAACGAACAACTCAAAAAGTTTGAAAGCGGGTTAGGTCCGATCTCGGGACGAGAGCTGATTTGGCGAAATGTTATAGAAAACGCTTCCATTTTGGGTCACGGTGGAACGAGTTTAGTTCGCCGTGTTGGCGAGCCTGCCCATAATACTTATATGGAAATTCTTGATGGGAGAGGGCTTCTTGGGCTGCTGTTCCGCATTTGTTTTGATATAGCGGCAATTGCCCTGACTTATAAGCTTGCTGTCCGGAGATTAAGGGAGGACCGCTATGCATTCGGACCGTTTCTAGTGGTGACGAACTATATGGTTATGGGGCTGTCGGAAAACGTCAACGGTACACTAGGAAGCGGGATACATATGGCTTTTTTGCTGATGATCGGCATGGCGATAAACTATGATCAGTATCATGAGGAGGCGAAGAATGAAGGTTTTGTTCGCTCATGACAACAAGTTCTGCCGTGGGGAAGATGGTTTGTATTACTCGGATGGGCAGTTCCCTTACCGACTTTGGCAGCGTTATCTGGATATTTTCGACGAGATTGTGGTTGCCGGACGGGTTCGCCCCCTGCGGGCAGGAGAGCGACTGGAAGCCCTCGACCTATCCAGCGGCCCAGGGGTGAGTTTTGTCGAGATACCATCAATATCCGGACCGCTGGCTAAGTTGACGAATAGTCGGGAAGCTGCAAAGCGGATCGCTGCGGCATTGCAAAATTGCGATGCCCTTGTTGTTCGGGTTGTAAGTGAAATTAGCCGTTTGGCTTACCAGGTCGCAATAGAGATGAACAAGCCTTTGGCCGTCGAAGTAAATGGGTGTGCTTTCGACAGTCTATGGAACTTCGGCAATTGGCAGGGCAAAGTTTATGCCCACTATGCCGCCTATATGACTAAAAAAATGATTAGAAAAGCACCCTTCGCCCTATATGTGACAAAAGAATTCCTGCAGAAAAGGTATCCTTGCCAGGGTATAGCGGTGGGGTGCTCGGATGTACAGCTGGTTAAAAGCGACAGGAGAATATTGGCGCAGAGGCTGGATAACATTGAGAGGGCCAGAAATCCTGTAAGAATCGGTCTTATTGGTTCATTGGCCCACGACCAAAAGGGCCTCAGTTCCGCACTTGAGGCTCTTGGGCTTATAAAAGACAAGTTGCCGCCGTTTCAATTCCGCGTGTTAGGCGGCGGGGATTATCGGCGATGGCAAGTGGTGGCTGCTGAGCAGGGTGTGGCGAATCTGACGGACTTCTGTGGTATTTTGCCTAGTGGCTCTGCGGTGAGCGAGTGGCTGGACAGTATTGACCTTTATATCCAGCCCAGCCTTATTGAAGGATTGCCAAGGGCATTGATTGAGGCCATGAGCCGGGGCTGTCCGGGGTTAGGATCCAGTGCCGGCGGGATTCCAGAGCTTTTGGATGCCGAATGTATTCACCGGCCGGGAGATAGTCGGGCTCTGGCTTCGATGCTGGCGCAGGCGGTGGGTAATAAGGGCTGGCAGGCAAGACAGGCGGAACGCAATTTCTGTAAGGCCGCGCAATATGACCAAGAAATTCTTGATCCGATCAGACAGCGATTCTGGTGTGATTTTATTAAATATTGTGAGACGGTTTAGGGGCCGAGCCCACAATGCTTTAGGAGAATTAATCATGTTGTCGCCCAAAAGCAAACAGATATTACAGACAATAAGTATATTCCTTCTAATATTGGTTGTAATAGGCCATGAAGCAGGATTGCAGTTTGAGAAACATACCATTGCCAAGGCACTTGACATTATTGGCTCACGTATACCAAAGGCAGTTGAGGATATTTTGGGGATATCCAGCACGGCAGATGCTCAAACCACGGAGAGCAAAGCTGCTGAGACAGCTAAGATTGGTAATTATGAAGTTAAAGAGGACCCTGCCGCTGTCAATGTAAAGTCTTTCGGTGCTAAAGGCGACGGGGTAACAGATGATACTGAAGCTATTCAGAAGGCGGTGAATGCCGTCCCGGGTACCGGAGGGAAGGTATTTATCCCTGCCGGGACTTATATGGTGGAGGCGCTGCAGTCTGTCCGGCTGAAAAGCCGTGTTACTCTGCTGATGGCCAAAGGGGCTGTTCTAAAGGCCATACCCAACGGAGCGGAGCACTACGCTGTGCTGACAATAGAGAATGTCAGCGATGTCACGGTTGTTGGCGGCGTGATTCAGGGTGAACGGAGGCGGCATATAGGCAATAAAGGGCAATGGGGCACCGGAATTCAGATCTCCGGAGCAAAAGACATCACCATTCAAGGGACGGCGGCTATCGACTGCTGGGGAGATGGCTTTTATATCGGAACAGAAACATTCACAGGGACGCTCAAAGGAGAGACAATGAAGGTTCCGGAGAATGTACGGCTTATTGATGTAAGGGCTGATAATAACAGACGTCAGGGGATCTCTCTAATAGCCGGACGCAATATCGAAATCATTCGGCCGCTGTTGACCAACACCAAAGGGATTGAACCTTCGGCCGGGTTAGATATTGAGCCTAATGATAAGACCGATCTCGTTGAAAATATCACGGTTACCGATGCTATTACGAAAGGCAACGCGGGAGCAGGAATTTTGATCAATCTCTCTGAACTCTTCGGCACGAATACACCGGCCAACATCAAGGTGTTAAGCCATAGCGACGAGGGCAGCGAGCGAGGCATGTTTATTATTGATTCCAGTACCAGCGATAACATTACACCAGGGACGGTGCTGGTTGAGAATCCGGAATGGGTAAATTCCACGAAAAATGGGTTGTCCATTTCTAATCATGACTATCGCTCTTATAATATCATAATCAGAAATCCACGGATAACCGGCGCCAACAGAGGCGGTTCCCGGTTTGATCCTTTTATCGGATCGGCGATCGCCATATACCACGACAGGGGTAATATCCCAGCCCGCACAGGCATCATCGGCAATGTGACCATCTATAATCCGGTGATCAACAATATTGATAATGGGTCGGAGTTGGTGACTCCTTTTCATTTCTGGGATGATGTTCCGGGGCGCACTATTCAAAAACTGGCGATCATTGATCCACTCATGAGTGGTTACACGGGCAAAAAATATTCTCTTGATGGAGTGAGGACTTATATCAGCAATACTCCTGAAAAAACTGAGCGATGAGCACGGATGATTAAGGCTGATATTGCGGGTAGGCTGCGAACGGGTAGACTTGTAAATGTGGTTGGGAAGGGCATTTGCCATGCAGGTCGAGAAAATAAGGTCTTGGAGGTCATGCTAAGTGAATGACTGCTCTCACCCGATACGAGTGCTTCATGTTGTAATGAAAATGAATCGCGGCGGGATTGAGACATGGCTCATGCACATGTTGCGGGCTATAAATAAGAAAAAAGTTCATTGCGATTTTTTAGTACACTCCACGGTTCCGGGAGAATTCGATGCAGAAATCGAGGTATTAGGATCAAAGATATTGCGTTGCCCTGTTGGCGGTAATCCTTTGCTTTATACCTGCAATCTTGTCAAGCTACTAAGGAAAAACCCAGCTTATGATGTTATTCATAGTCATGTTCATCATTTTAGCGGCTGGATATTATTCATAGCCGCTGTGCTCGGCATACCTGTTCGTATTGCGCATAGTCACAGCGATACAGCATTCGTTGACGCCAATGCTTCCTTTAGCCGGAAGATATATTTGCGATTCATGAAAAAGCTTATTAATCGGTATGCAACAATTGGACTGGCTGTTAGCGAAAAGGCTGCCGATGCAATTAAGGGCGGCAGTGCTTGTCGATTAAAGTGGCAAGTCATTTATTGCGGGATAGACTTAGCCCCATTTTTATCATTACCGGATAAAGCTTTACTGCGTCAAGAAATAGGAATCCCTGCAAGTTCAATTGTTCTGGGGCATGTAGGGAATTTCAATTTGGCCAAAAATCATCAATTCATTCTGCGGGTGGCAGGCAAATTGATCAAATTAAATCCTGATAGCTACCTCGTCCTTGTTGGCGATGGGAGTTTATTTGATAGTGTAAAGGAAAGCGCAAGATTACTCGGTATCGACAGTAACATTCGTTTCTTGGGAACTCGTGAAGACATACCGAATATACTCGGGATGGTGGATGTATTTCTTTTTCCCTCGATCTTTGAAGGGCTGAGTCTGGCAATTCTTGAAGCACAAGCAGCAGGGCTGCCTGTCGTTATTTCTGATTCTGTTACTATGGAGGCTGACGTTGTTCCAGGTTTGTTAAGGTGGGTGTCGCTCTCACAGCCCCCGGCAGAATGGGCGCAAGTGTGTTTAGAGGCCTATAGGGAAAGAAAAGACGGGGCACAGCAAAATTCTTGCGAAATCATGAGCAAGACTTCATTTGATATCCTGAATAATATTTGCGAGATAGAAAATCTATATTGCAATAGGCAAGTAGGATCGGTTTGCGCTAAACCCATTGCAGCGGATACTCGGACCAGGAGGTGATTTTCCTTGGCCAGGCTTTTCAACAGGCTATTTACATATCCACAGTGGTTTATTGGTTATCGCCCTAAAAAACCATTCAGCACCCCTTTTGACACCAGTGATTTCCACGTGATTGCGCCACCTCCGGGAAAATTTTACGCCGATCCCTTTCTATTGCAGAATGATGGGCGCAATTTTATTTTCTTTGAGGAATTCTCTTTTATCAAGTTGAAGGGGGTTATCTGCTTTGTTGAGATAGACGAGGACGGCAACTATAGCGAGCCGGAAGTAGTTCTGGAAAGAGACTATCATCTATCTTATCCCTTCATATTTCGGTTAGATGATAAGATTTATATGATACCCGAGACGGGTGAGAATGGCACAATAGAATTGTATTCGGCAAAAGACTTTCCCTTCAACTGGACCTTGGAAAAAGTTATTATGAAAGCCTTGAAGGCTTACGATACAACAATACTGTTCTCAGGGCAAAAGGTGTGGATGTTTACGAATATTTGGCAGACTGGGGGACGGCCGTATACCGATCTGAGTCTTTTTTACGCCGACTCAATCTTCGATGAGTGGAGCGCCCATCCTAAAAATCCGGTAATATGTGATTTATGCAGTGCCAGGCCGGCAGGAAATCTGTTTTTACATAATGATGATATTATTCGGCCAAGTCAGAATTCGTTGGTTGGCTACGGACACAGCATAGTATTTAATAAAGTAACTTGTCTAAGCGAGAATGATTATAGTGAGATGAACTTGGAGCAGATTGAGCCTAATTGGTACCCAGGTAACCAGAGTTGTCATACTTACAATTTTAACGAAGACCTAGAAGTAATCGATGGCGAGGTCATAAATAGAGATTTTCTGAAGCCATACAGAAAAATGGCTTCGTATCTCTATCGATTTAAGTAATAGCCTATAACGCGCGACTGCAGGGTCGCAAGATGCAATACCGATATCTTCAGCCGGGTATACGACAGCTGTTTCCGTATCCGTTGACGCCTAGTGAGTAGTCATAAGATTGCCTTTAAGTAGTGAAACAATTTCATCTTTGTGTTATTAAAGTACCGCCACTGTGGTATTATCCCCTTATGGTTGACAAGGAAGGAAGAACCATTTCATAATGGTAATTCTTAGCCAATCAACTATAGGGGGATTTTTCATGGCAACACAGGGTCGTAAAAATCAAAAGTATTCGATTGAAGTAAAACAAGAAGCCGTGCGCCGTATTAATGACGGAGAGTCACTCAGGCAAGTTGCCACAGCGCTCGGTATTGTCAATAAA
>Ga0316231_1004119_pt1 | contig 12281 bp, 15 predicted proteins | sample TBH18027metaG_FD_206002 | JGI IMG/M metagenome (GOLD analysis project Ga0316231, IMG submission 206002) | Freshwater microbial communities from Trout Bog Lake, Wisconsin, USA - TBH18027 | ecosystem: Environmental > Aquatic > Freshwater > Lake > Hypolimnion/Profundal zone | place: USA: Wisconsin...
CCCGGGAACGATGAAAATGGCCAGCCGCCCAAACTCCGGGTTTTCAAACTCGTAGGTATTTTGCGGCAGCGCGGCTCCGGTCGGCCCGCAAAACCGCAACGAGAAGCTATGGTCGCCGGTCGCGCCGGGCTTGGCCGGCGCGGCTGGAAATGCCACCGCTTCAACCAGTTGCAAATCAGCCCGGAAAGTCCGGTCGCTGGCGGTGAAGCGCGCACGCAAGAAGCCTTGAAAATGTGCCAGCGTATGGCACGTGGGGGTGGTGGCCGGCATTCCCGCCATCACCGCCGGCGCAAAAGCCGCGGTCGCCGCGGCCAAGGAACAATCACGAAGGAATTTTCTCCGCGTTTGCATAACATCATTTATGGTTGCCAGACGTCCTTAATAACCGCTCCGCCGAGTGAGCCGCACCTGGTTTAGCGATCGGAGGCAGTATCCCATTTTGAGCGGAGGAAAGCAAGACATTGTCATCACATGAATTAAGCTCACTGCTTCCTCTGGTCATTGAATTCCGGTTTTCAGGTTGAAACCCCGCAGGCCATGGACAATAATCCTCCACCGATTCATGTATCCCTCGCTCGCAACCCCGACGGGCCCGAACCCGGACCAACTTTCTCTCCGGTCAGAACAGCCGGCGGATGAGCCCTTTCTGTACAAAGTGTACGCCAGCACCCGGGAGGAGGAACTGGCTCTCACCAACTGGGAAGCCGCCGCGCGCCGCGCATTTGTGGACCAACAGTTTGCCGCCATGCGGCAGGGCTACCGCAGCATGTTTCCCGACGGCGAATTCTCCATCATTGAAATCCACCGCCAGCCCATTGGGCGCATGGTCATCCACCGCGCGCCGGCGGAACTGCGGGTGGTGGATCTGGCCTTGCTGCCGAGGCATCGGAACCAAGGCATCGGCACGGAGTTGATGCGGCTGATCTGTGGCCAAGCCGACCGGCCAGTCCGGCTGTCCGTCCTCAAATTCAACCGCGCCTTGGGCTGGTATCAACGGCTGGGTTTTTCCCGGATTGGCGAAGCCGGGATTTACGACGAGTTGGAATGGCGGCCGGCCGTCAAGCCGGTTTCACCTGCCGGTTGAAAGTGGCCTGATACTGGGTGCCCTGCGCATCGCGTCCGACGGGCACAATAAACATTTCAAAACGGCCCAGTGCGGCCGATTCAAATCCATAAATGCGCTGTGGCAACACCCGGCCGGCCGGCCCCAAAAAAATCAGCGCAAAGCTCTCATACGTGATTTTTTGGGCGCCGCCGCTGGTGACGATTTGCCGGGGCGTGATTTCCATCAATTCCATTTCCACGGAGTCTTGGGCGTCGAGCCACACGCGAAATTTCCTTTTGAGCTGGGCGGAAAAATCTTCGCGCGTCAACGCATCGAGTGATATCACCTGCATGGTCGTCAAACTAGCGAGGTGCGTTAGCCGCCGCCAGCCGATCAATAACCCGGCAGGGAATACACGTAGTTGGTGGCTTTATCCTGACCCACGGCTTCGACGTGGCCGTCGGCAAAACAAGAGTCGCTCTTTTTGGCGTGCCGGATGCTCAAATAATTCGCGGGTGCGGCCGTGTAAGAAGCAGCGGTAGACCCAAACGGCTCCCAACGGCCGCACTGCGTGACCCACGGAGTCGCTTTTACCGGTGGCATGTCTATTGCCGGGGCGTCCTTTGGGTTGATTTCACCCACTGGTTCAACGGCCATCATTTTGGAGGCAGGGTTGTGAACTTGCGAAGATTTAAATATATTGGCCTGGCCAGCGAGATTAATGATGGTTGTGAAACCTGGATTCGGGCCGGTTCCACCTTGCAGATTATAGCTGGTGAATTCGTAACTGTAGAGATAAGGGCCGTCACCGGGCTGCTCAAGTTGCGTGCGCCATGATGGGTTTGAACTGTCTACATCCATTGGGCAGAGGAACATGTTTGTGGATCCGCCGGTGCCGAGAACCTTGACCAGCGGGCTTTTGTCCAGGGTCATCAATACGCCATTTACCGTAGGCGGGGTCACCCGCCAGTAAATCCAATCTTCCAAATGAGGGCCGTAGGTATTCGCCGAGGCCGCCCCGGCATAGACGTCATTGTTGTCGCCGACATAGATAGCCATTGCCAACCCCAATTCTTTGACGTTGTTCACGCAGTAGATTTGACTCGCCTTTTGCTTGGCCCTGGACAGGGCTGGCAGCAGCATCGCGGCCAGAATGGCAATGATGGCGATGACCACCAGCAGCTCGATCAAGGTGAAGGCGGCTTCGCGCAGCGGGCGATGGCAGCGGGCGGTGGCGTTTTGGTGAAACAGGTCGGTTTGTTTCATAATGATGATTTGTTACTTTATACTAATTAAAAACAGGCGCGGCGTCAAATGCTGGATCGGCAAAAGCATACCATGTCTGGAGGCATTTGCACGTTGAAATCTTGCCAGAAGATTTGAAATTTAGGCACTGTTTGAAAAATCCGAAGGCCGGAATCCGGAGCTTTAACCACGGATGGACACAGATGGACACAAGTAAGCAAAAAGCAAAAAACAAGGACCAAGCGGCCACGAGTCCGGTGGTCTTGCCGTCAGGAGTTCCGCTTTCTCCTTTCCCCATCTGTGTCCATTTGTGTCCATTGGTGGCTGAAATGAATCGTAGAGGCTTAGCCCAGTTGGTAGCGCCGCATGGACGGGTCCACGGTTTGCGCCCAAGCGTCAATCCCGCCGCGCAGGCAGCGAACGGATTCCAAACCGTGTCCCATGAAATAGGCGGCAGCATCAAGTCCATGTTTACCCTGATGATCAATAATGACAATCGAACGTTTGTTCGACCCGCTGGCGAGAATTTCCCGCATGACCTCCTGTGAGAGCAGCACCGACCCGGTGATCTGCACCGCCTCGAATTCTTCGCGCGACCGCACGTCCACCAGTTTCACCGATGGGTCCGCAGTCAACAGCGCCGCCAGCTCCGTCGGCGAAATCAGGACTTTCGCGTCCAATTCGTGACTCGAACGGATATGGGTCAGGACTTCGGCCACATCCAGCCCGCCGTTACGGGCGCAAACCTGGGCCAGCGTTTCTTCCGGACTGAAACCGCAACTGCTGCAGCCGCCGATGTGGTACTTGCGGAACATAGCCCGCTGCGCGCCGGGAAGAGCTTCCAGCACGTCACGCATCGGGGAATTGGCGTCAATTTCTGTTGGCATGGGCTTAAAATTTATGAGCCACAATCCCGTTGGGGTTGGGTTGGCTGGTCGGACCAGAACCCAGGGCAGCCCCGAATGCTTTCGGGGCAACCTTGGGCTTTGAGCCCCAATCCCTTTGGGATTGCTGAAACGCTCGCATACGTGACATTAACTCAGTTTTGTCTTTAACGCCTGCGCTATTTGGATAAACGCCCGGCCGGCCGGGTGATTGGGCGCGGCAACCACCACGGGGGTGCCCCGGTCGCCGGCCTCCCGGATTTCGGTGAAGAGGGGGATTTCGCCCAGGAACGGCGCATTCTGTCGCGCTGCCTCTTCCCGGCCGCCGCCATGGCCGAAAATCTCGACGCGCTGGCCCGTGGGCGTGGTGAAGTAGCTCATGTTTTCCACCAACCCCAGGATGGGCACATTGACCTTCCGAAACATCGCAATGCCCTTGCGCACCACGCCCAGGGAAGCCTCTTGGGGCGTGGTGATGATGACGCCGCCATCGAGCGGGACGGTCTGGCAGAGCGATAGCTGGGCATCGCCCGTGCCCGGCGGGAGGTCCACCAGCAAAAAATCCAAGTTGCCCCATTCTACGGCGAGGAGAAATTGGTGAATGGTCTTGGTGATCATCGGTCCGCGCCAGATTACGGGCTGATCGTCGGTTAGCAGGAGCCCGATGCTCATCACTTTCACGCCGTGGGCCACCGGCGGCACCAGGCGTTCCGCCGCGCTGACGGTGGGCCGCTCATAGACGCCCATCATCAATGGGATGCTCGGCCCGTAAATGTCGCAATCCAGCAAGCCGACGCGGGCGCCGAGATGGCGGAGGGCGCAGGCCAGGTTTGCGGAGCAGGTGGATTTGCCCACTCCCCCTTTGCCGCTGGCCACGGCCAGGACGCGCTGGACGCCCGGGATCTTGTTTTGGCTGCCCAAAGCGCCGCTCGCGCCGGGTTGCCCGGCGGCTGGCTGGCGGACTTCCACCACCACGCGGCTGACGCCGGGGAGCTGCTGCAAAATCTGTTCCGCCTCGGCTTTGATCTGGCGGGCGGCGTCAGGATTGGGTGACGTGAGTTGCAGGGTCACGCTTACCGCGCCTGCGGCGGCGGAAACCTCTTTGACCAAGCCAAACGAAACGATGTCGCGCGAGAAGCCGGGATACTTGACGGCCTTCAACGCGTTCATGATGGTGTCTTGCAAAAGCATGATGACCTACAAGTTGCCATCAGCGCGGGCGAAGGCAAGCGGCTTTCCGGCGGGAGGTGCGATGGCTTGGGAGCTCAGAAAAGCTCCGGCACTGCCGGTTTGAGCGGCGCGAAGGTCTGGCGATGGATGGGGCAGGGGCCGAATTTGGCAATGGCCGCCAGATGCTGGGCCGTGCCATAACCCTTGTGGGCGGCGAAGCCGTATTGGGGGAACCGGGCGTGGTAGGCCAGCATCAGCCGGTCGCGTGTGACCTTGGCGAGGACGCTGGCGGCGGCGATGGAAAAGCTGCGGGCGTCGCCCTTGACGATGGCCGTCTGCGGGACACGCAAGGTCTTCACCGGGCGGCCGTCCACCAACGCGTGCGGCGGCAGGGGGCACAATCGCGCCAGCGCGTCGTTCATCGCGTAATGCGTGGCCCGCAAGATGTTGAGGGCGTCAATTTGCGGCGCGTCCACCTGCGCGATGCCAAATTCGACTTCGGCGCAGGCGGTGAGGAAGGCAAAATATTTTTCGCGCCGGATTTCCGTGAGTTGCTTGGAATCGTTCAAGCCTTGGAGTTCCGCCGGCAGGCCGGCCTGGGCCCAGCGGGCCGGCAAAATGGCGGCGGCTGCAACCACCGGCCCGGCGAGCGGTCCGCGCCCCGCCTCATCCACGCCCGCCACGCGCAGGACTCCCTGTTGCCAGAGCGCCTGCTCGAATTCAAAGGAAGCGGTGAATTTCGCGGACATCCGGCCGGAGTGTGCGGCGCGCCGGGCGAGTTGGCAAGCCGCGGAATGACGAATGACCAATGACAAAAGAATTCCCAATGACAAATGACAAAACCGGTCTGTCGCGCTCCTTTGGTCGTTCGGGCTTCGGCATTGATTTGTCATTTGTCATTGGGAATTCGTCATTGACAGTCCCCTCGTGTTAGCGGCTAACACAAAATCGTTCAAAAAGTGCATTTCATGTTAGCGGCTAACAAACGCTTTTTACCAAGCCGTGTCATGCTCGGGGCGTGATTGGAGCGACCACATGCTTCAGGGACCTGCGGACGGCGCTCGACGCCGACTTCCGGCACCCGGCCTACCTGCCAGGGACTTCGGGTCGCTCGCAGCATTCACTGCGGCCGGGTGCCGAGCTTTTCCGTCGAGTAACGAACAACAACCATAAATCCGGGGGACAAGCTGAAGCTTGAACTCCAGCAACTATAACCATGAAAAACACAAGAATGCACCTCAGCGGCGCCGCGGCAATTTTGCTGGCGGCCACCACCTTCAATGCGCAAGCGGAGACCAACACCGTGGCCACCAACAATCCAGTGATCCAGCAATCCAGCAATCCACCGACGATCAGCGGCGCGCTGGCGGAATTGTATGACGCCCTGAGCACTTCCGGGCTGACGACGGCTACCAACTATGCTGTGGAGCCATATCTAACATACGCGTCGCAAGCGCCGTCCGGCAACCGCATAGGCGGAGGCCTGCTGGCGGTGTACAACGTCAGCACGTTTGTCGGGGCCGGAATCGGGGCGGATTATCTGGGGCAGTTCTCGCTGGTCAGCGTGAATGTCACACTCAAGGTGCCCACGCACCCCTTCAACTTCACCGGTATTTCCTGGGCGACGAACATCGCCGTGGTGCCGTTTGCGCTAGCGGGCGTGGGCACACCTTTGAGTGGCACGGGCAGCGGCGCGATTGCCGTCACGGACACCGGCGCTTATGTGAGCTTTGGGCATCTCTGGGGCGGCAAGTTCAACACTGGCGCTGGTTATGGGCGGTGGGATAACGCGGGGGCTTACTCCGGGCCGCGGGCGCATTTTTTTGTGGGGTGGAGCAAGGGGTTTTGATCCGCGAATTCCGCCAACGGACGCGAATTCGCCTATAAACCAACCCGAACACGATGCGCGCAACAGGCCGAAAGAAGGTTTGCCGGTGGCATCCAACCCGGCCACAGACTCAAGGCGGGGTGAGAACCGGCCGCGGCAAAATCGATTCGTGTCATTAGCCCAATTTGTGGATGACAAATATGAACCCTCGTTTTCAAAATCTGCCGCTGCAAGTTTCCAGTCTGGACGGGCGCAACTTTGTGTTGCTGGCGGATGCCTTTTATCTGGCCGGAGACGGTACCCGCTACTGTCTGCCGGTTGGGGCGTCTTCGGATGGCGCCTCGACCCCGCCGGAAGTGTGGCCGCTCATGCCACCGTTCGGAAAATATTGGCCGGCGGCGTATCTGCATGACGCCGCGTATCGGAACACACTGTTGAGGTGGAACGGTCTGGCTTGGATTCCCGCGGCGCTGCCCAAGGCTAAATGCGACGCGCTTCTGCTCGAAGCCATGGAATCGCTGGGCGTGGGACTCGTTGAGCGGCGGACGATATACGAAGGCGCGGTGATGGGCGGCAGTTCCAGTTTTGACCAGGACCGAACAAGAAACCTATAACCACAGATGCCACAGATGAAAACCAACCAAACACCAACCGAAGCGGGAAGCGAGAAGAGGGGAGAGGCTGCGCCGGGAGGACGTTCGCCACTTTCCGCGCTCCGCCCCCAAGCCTTACGCTATTGGCTGGCGATGAATGCCTGCGCATTTGACGCGGCGGCACATGCGTGCGCGGCCTTTCTGGGCGTGGCGGGCGCGCACGCGGCGAGCGAAACCATTCCCGCGCTGGACCTGCGGCAATTGGCCGCGGTGTTCGCCATCACGTTTGGGCGGGCGCTGCTGGCGTATTTGGACGCGCACCCGGTGCAGGGTTTGCTTAGCCGAAGGTCAGAGGCCGGAGATCAGAGGCTGGATGCCGTGCGCTCGTCCTCATCCTCACCAATAATATATGGCGGCGGACACCAGTTCGCCGCCACATCCGCCCCGCAACCCGCAACCGTGGACCCTGAACCATGATGCTGGCAAACCTCACGGGACTGGAAACGGCCGGAATCATCGGCGGCCTGGTGTTTGGCGGAGCGGGTTCGCTGGTGGCGGTAATCGCCCTGTTCAAGAAATCGGACACGCAAGTTTCGCCCCAGCCGCTTAACGTGGAAATCGTCAAGGCGCTGCATGATCAATTCGCCCAGAAGGACGATTTTGAGGCGCATGTGGCCGGGGACCGCGAGCGGCAGGCGCAAATCTGCCGCAAGCTGGAACTGGTGGAACGGGACGCGCGCACGGCGCTGGGCGGAGAGGTGGCCAAGCTCAACAGCGAGCGGCAACGCACGATGGAAAAATTGAACGAACAATTCACCTTCATCCGCGAGTCGCTTGCGGCCATCAACACGGAACTGAAACTGAAGCGAGAGAAGCCGGAACCTTGAGCAACCACAGAGGAACACAGATGGGCACAGATGAAAACCAGACCGGATGGTTGGATAAGTGGATAACTGGATTAATGGATGCGCCGCGTTTGCCAATAATCCAGCAATCCAATAAGCCAACCGTTCTCGGCTTATCTGTGTCCCTCTGTGTCCGTCTGTGGCTGAAACACTCTTTATGACGATACACGAAATGAAGATCGCCAAGCGCATCCTGGATGTGCTGCATGAATTGGACGGCGGCCAGGCGCACGCCCTCACCCTCCACGGGGCGATTGGGGGCCTGGCCGGCTGCACCGCCGCCACCTTCGACGCCACGCTGGCCGAACTGGACCGGCGGCGCTGGGTCATTGGCGTGCAAACCAAATTCAAGGGCGTGCTGTGGAACATCAGCGACGCCGGCGAAGCGGCGCGGCTGGAGATGTAATTAACCACGGACTGCACAGATGACACGGATAAGAACAAATCTCAAAAACCTGGCCAGCCGAATTGAACTCAGTCAAATTCGCCTTCTGGGTAGTTTTCCTGAACTGGGAAAATTAAACGCGGTCCCCGTCCGGCTTCATCCGTGCAATCCGTGCAATCCGTGGTTAAGAAAATTGAATGAATGAAAGCTCCCCCAAAACTCCGCCGCCAGCCAGGCGACCCGCCGCCGGGCGAATTGGCCAGATTCAAGGCCGTGTGGCGCGGGCTGGACGAGGATGCGCGCGCCGGCTGGCAGGATTTATTCGACTCGAAAGCCGCGCCCGCGAGAATACGCAAGCAGCTTCTGACCCGGCTGAAAATCGACCTGCGCTGCAACGCGCAACTGAATATCTTTCGCGACTGGGAACTGAGACAGCGCGTCTTGGACCAGCACGGCGAGTTAATGCGGGAGATCGAACTCCGCCTCGCGGCACTGCATCCGGATTGGACGCTGGATCAGTTGCGCGAGGCGGTGTTGCGGCAAGCGTATTTCGTGGCGCTGGCCTGCGGCAATTTCAAGCTTGGCCTCCAGGCGATCGCACAGGATCTGAGCGCGAAGAAAGTCGCCCTCGGCGAAATGAAGACGGAGGAGGCGATGAAGGATGAGCAAGCCAAGGCCTTGGAATTCTGTCTCGCTTCCGCTGGCGAATTTCCGGCGGTCATGGAACTGCTCCGCCAGGCCTTTCTCGCGCTGAAGGCCGCCAAAGCCGGCGATCAGCCGGCGCCGCCCCGGGGTGGCGACAGTTTGTTGCCAATTCCCACACCCATCGCCAACGGATGAGAAGATGCCGTGCCGCCGCCGAGGACATTGGCCTGCGAATGACCGATGATCGGCACGGCGTGCAAGCGCCGCTGCGCAAATCATTCAAGGAATTCCTGCTGCACGATGCCCGTGTGCCATCCGGTCACGGCCGGCATGGGCCCTATTCGTTCGAGGGACGCGAGGCGTTGCTGGCCGTCGTGCGCGTCATTGACCGGATTTTGGGATCATCCTCATGCTTATCCTCTCCGGAAAAACCAGCGAGGATGAGGATGAGGCTGAATTGCGAGGATGCTCCCGTGGCCTTGTCCGATGCCGAGCTTTGCCTGGCCGGCGGCGCCCAATTTGGCAAGACGATTCTTGAGCTGAACCTGGCCGCTTATATCACCGGTCAAAATTTCCGAAATTTTGGCCTGTACCTCCCCGATGATGACCTGGTGGAAGGCATCGTGGATTCCAAGTTCCGGCCGGATGTGGTGGACCAGATTGAATGGTTCGCGCAAATGGTGCAGGTGGGCAAGGCTTTGAATAAATCCGGGAAGGCTGTCAATCGCAAGGGCGCGTTCCTGGTCACGGATGGCGAGCGCAAGTCCGTGGGCATGATTCGCGGGCTGGGCAAAGTGCCGACCACCTTTTCCATGGACGCGGTGGCGCTGGATGAAGTGGATGACATCCAGCCCAAGATGATGAAATTCGTGCGGGGCCGCCTGACGGCGAGCGATTTGCGGTTCGTCTTCAAGCTTGGCACGCAACGCATTCACGGGCGCGGGATGAACAAAACGTGGAAGGACGGCAGCCAGGGAGTGTTTGTTTTTGTGTGTCCAGCTTGCGGCCGGGCGCATAATGCGGAGGAAGAGTTTCCGGGGATCATCCGGTTGCGGGGAGCACACGCGCCCTCGCGTGTCCCCGAACGCGCCCTCGCGGTCGGGACCGACGCGCGCCCTCGCGCGATAGCACACCCTCGCGCGATGGCGCGCGAGGGTGCGGTTGACGGGGCGTCAACCGCGGCACGCGAGGCGCGTGCGCTCCCCGATCCGAAGCTCACTTGGGCCGGTGACTTCCGCATGGATGGAGCTGCTGAGGTGGCCGCCATTCATGATCCCACCAATATGTACTACCTCGGCTGCGTGGCCTGTGGCGCCGAGCTGGACCGTCGCGCGCCCATTGAACAGCATCGGCAGCCGCTGCTGCTGAAGCAAAGGAAATGGTCCTTCCGCATTTCCCAGCTTGCCATCGGCGCGGTGGATCTCGCGCAAATCGTGGGTCGTTTTCAGGCGGCGATTGCCGACCCGGAAGAAATGATCGTTTTCCGCTGCGACGTGCTCGGCTTGCCGCAAAGCACGTCCCAAGCGCTCACGCCGGCGGTGCTGGACCGCGCGCGGTCGGTGGAAGTCTTCGATCTGGCTCCGCGGGTGCGCGAGGGCCAAGTGGGATTTGGCGGATTGGACATGGGGGATCGGTGCTGGCTGTTTGTCCGGGAAGTTGGAGTTCAACCTTCAGCTTGGCCCCCGGGGAACAACCTAAAGGTCGAACTCCAACAAACCCGCCTCCTCGCTGCCGAGCGCTTCAGCGCGGGCGACGTGGTGGCACAAGCCCAAGTTCGTTTTGAACAGCTTGGATTATCGGCGCTATTCATTGACGAGCGGCCCTTGGTGAATGAAGCGCGCACGATTGCCCTGGCCTTGAACGGATTACAATCGCTTCAAATCTGGCCACACATCTCCAATGTGCGGGATACCTATATCACGCTGCCCGGCGGTTTGACCTGGGACGGGCGGAACGCCCGCTGGCTAAATTTGAAGTGCGCTGTCGTGCGGTTCACCAAGAATAAGCTCGGGGCGGGGATTGAGCAAAGCCTCGTGTTTTTCGAGGAAGGTGGCCAAACCAAATTCGTGCCCTGCATTGCCTGCAACCGGTTCGAGACCATAGACCGCGCCGTCCGCGAATTCCTTACACCGCTGGAAGGCGTGGTGGACATGGTGCGCATTGGGCCAGGGGGATCCTCCTCGTCCTCGTCCTCATCCTCGCTTTTGGAAGTCGGAGGTCAGAGGTCGGAGGCTGGAGATCAGAGGTCGGAGTTCAGAGATCGGATGGACGGAGTGCAAGTCCGCCATGCGCCGGGAATGTTGCTGCCACGCATGACGTCCGGCCATCCGCCCATGCTGGACACACTCGAAGCGCATCTGATCACCGGCAGCGAGCGCAAACTGGAGGCGGACGGCGCCCCCGGGGAATATGTGGACGGATGCGAGAATCATCTCCTGCTCGCGGACGGCTACTCGGCCCTGGCCGCAGTGGTTTGCGGTGGCGATCAGAACCGGTTCGCCCCAGGGCCCATCCTCACCTTCGAGCACACGCCCCAGAGCCGGATCCGCGCGGAGCGCGGGGAAAGGAGCGTTTTGGGCTAGAATAAATTGGTTAGAATAAATTGGTGGCTTTACTTGAATCTCTTTCAGTCCGATACTGCGGAAAGCAATTGTAAGAACTGAACCCGTGAATTTCTCCAGTTCAAATCGTTCGATTGATCATTCACCCAACCCGGTGGCCGGGGCGGGGTCTGGCGGCGGGAAATATCCCGGAAGCTACCCGGCCATCCTGTGGCAGAAAGCGGTGTTATTCAGCGTCGCTTATTTCTTGTGCGCCGAGGCTGGTTCTTATCTGTCCGCGCGCAACAGCCCATTCGTCACCTTCTGGCTGCCGGCCGGTTTGTATGTGGCCGTGCTGCTGCTGAATGAAACGCGGGCCTGGCCGTGGCTGATTCTGGCAGCCCTGTCCGCCAACTTGGCCTTTGACCTGTTGCTGGGCACGAAGTTGGTGGTTATTTTCGGCTTTTTTTTGGCGAACACGGTTGGGGCGGTGAGCGGCGCGTGGCTGGTGCGCCGGTTTGTGGCCGAACGGCCCAAGCTGGCCAATCACAGGGAATTTGTCGGCTTGTTGGTTTTTTCGGTGGTCTTCGGCAACGCCCTGAGCGCCACCATCGGCGCCACGACACTGGTGTTCGCAGGCTTGAACCACTCGTACTGGGAAGCATGGCAAGGCTGGTGGGGCACCAATGCGGTGGCGATCGTGCTGTTGTCGCCCTTTATCCTGACGTGGTTTTCCGGACCAGATGCCTACCATCAACGCCTCTTCCACCGGCGTAAAATATTTGGGGAAGCCGCCCTGCTGGTGCTGGTGTCCTTCATCGTCACCGGTCAGGTGCTGTTTTTTGATCAGGGCATCATGTCTCCCAGCAAGAGTATGGCGTGGCTGCCTCTGCTGTGGGCCGCACTGCGATTTGGTCCACGGGGAGTGACGGCGGCTTGCCTTGTCTTGACGCTGCCAATCGCCTTCTTTACCACGCAGTTTTACGCAGGCCTTACGCCGGATCAGATTTCGTCGGGAGCGTATGTTCGGGTCATGCAGAC
>Ga0316231_1004121_pt1 | contig 12281 bp, 10 predicted proteins | sample TBH18027metaG_FD_206002 | JGI IMG/M metagenome (GOLD analysis project Ga0316231, IMG submission 206002) | Freshwater microbial communities from Trout Bog Lake, Wisconsin, USA - TBH18027 | ecosystem: Environmental > Aquatic > Freshwater > Lake > Hypolimnion/Profundal zone | place: USA: Wisconsin...
GCACCTATATCAGCGAAAGGAACTGGATTGTATCGGGGTCTTTGGATAACACGCTGCGGATATGGGATGCTGAAAGTGGTGAGCTAATACGGGTGCTCGAAGGCCACACGCATTATGTGAGATGCTGCGCTTACATTAGAGAACATGCCTGGATCGTGTCCGGGTCTTTTGATAATACTTTACGGGTGTGGGATGCTCTAAGCGGAAAGAAAGTATGGGTACTAAAAGGTCACACGAATGAGGTGAGATGTTGCTTCTATATTAGAGAACGGGGCTGGATGGTGTCCGGGTCCACTGATAATATACTTCGGGTGTGGGATGTCGCAAGCGGCTGCTTGGTTGCAGAACTTGACACGCCTGAGTCGTTTTTTTCTTTAACTGGGACGCTTGACGACAGTCGACTGTTCGCTGGCGGCGTTTCAGGTAAAATATATTTTGGAGAGGTTGTGAGAAGGGCCGCGAGAGAACCGCAACAGAGAAAGATTGAAATATTTTTTTCCTACTCACATAAAGACAAAGAATTTTGCAACAGACTCGAAAACCATTTACATTTGATGGATAAAGAAGGCCTTATCGACTGTTGGCATTACCAAATGATTAGACCCGGTGAGGAATGGGCCACTTCTATTATGAGTCACTTGGAGCAGGCACATATAATTCTGTTATTGGTCAGCACCAATTTCATGGAGTCAGATTATGCCAAAAGCGAGGTTGCGATAGCATTGCAGCGACATAAACAAGGTGCTGCAAAGGTTATCCCTATTATCCTGCGGTCGGTGGCCTGGCATGAAACTCCATTAGGCAAACTACAATCGCTACCAACCAACGGAAAGCCAATTATGGAATGGCAGGATATAGATGAGGCTTTGATTGTTGTTACCCAGGAACTTAGGAAAGTTATATTACAACTCATTAATAAATAATATTGTCTCAGCCCTCGGTCTCCTAGTTACTACGTCCGTAAAGGCGCGCTGCTGAGGTGGGACGCTTTGTGGAGGAAAAGAACTGCATCGGCAATTGAAAGGATACAGGAATTTGGTTTCTTTTTACTTTAATAACCCTCAATGCAATAGCTGTGGGAGAAAATATTGTAGTTGTTTAAACCCTGTTTCGCCATTATACCCGATACTGAGATCCCCTGGCTTACCATGAACGGTTAGAGGATTCATTGGGCCTCCCCTCGCCTCCACCAAAACTGGGTGATTAACTCCCGGAATCAAAGCAGCTCACTGTTGCCAGTTGGCAAGAGTGAGCTTCATTCTTTATGGGGCAACATAAGTATTGTTAAACAAACCAGAATTGAATCAATGGCAAACCAGTTCTCGTAGTGTTGGCTGTATTCGAAAAGAATTGACATGGGTAACATGTTGTAACATCCCTACAAAAATGTAGTGAACATACTACAACTATTAAGTAATTCAGTTGACCAGACTACTTTACCAGGCGTATAGTTAATATCAAGAGTGCTGGTGAAGCACATAATAGTTAAATCTTGCCGTTTTAGCAATAAAATAGACAAGCTAGGCTTTGTTAAGGTGACTGTCTCCTCGCATACAAAAAAACGATACCGAAAAAGAAGGTGAACCATTGTGGACCGTTCCAGTGATGAATATAAAGAGTTCTTGGAAACGGTACTGGAGCAAGTGGATGGTACTATCATTACAGATGCCGACGGCATAATCGTTTACCTTGGTAAAAAATACGCAGATATGCTTGGCGTTGAGGTCGAAGAAGCTGTTGGAAAACATGCGCGCCAAATTATTCCCCAGACTCGTATGGATATTGTGGCGAGAACTGGACAGGAAGAAATCGGTTCCGTACATATGGTCAATGGTACTATACCTGTCGTGTGTAACAGGATACCGATCAAAAAAGAAGGCAAAATAATCGGGGCGGTTGCTTTTACTACTTTTCGCAAACTCGATGAAGTGACCGGGCTTGTCGAAGAAATTAACCGCCTTAATCTTGAAATTAAGGAATATAAGTCTGAATTGGTAAAGCTGCGCGGAGCAAAATACTCTTTAGAACAGATAATAGGGTCTTCACCTCAGCTGCAGAAGGTGAAAGAATTAATTGAAAAAGTGGCTCCTTCCAAACTCGCTGTTCTTATAAGCGGTGAAACGGGCACTGGCAAGGAGTTGTTTGCGCAGGCAATTCACCAATTAAGCCCTCGTAATCATAAACCGTTTATTAGAATAAATTGTGCTGCGATACCGACTGAGCTTTTGGAATCAGAGTTATTTGGTTATGAAGAAGGGGCTTTTAGCGGGGCAAAAAGAGGGGGCAAACCGGGAAAATTTGAACTAGCTAATGGTGGAACACTGTTGCTGGATGAAATTAACGAATTGCCTATTTACCTGCAATCAAAGCTATTGCGTGTTATCCAAGAGCAAGAAATCGAAAGGGTCGGTGGAGTAAAGACCATCGAACTCGACGTGAGGCTGGTATGTACAACAAACCGCAATATGCAAGAACTCGTTCGCAGGGGTGAATTCCGAGAAGACTTATTCTATAGGATTAATGTTGTCGATGTAAATATTCCGCCGCTTCGCCAGCGGATTGAGGAAATCGGCGATCTTACCGACCATTTCATAAAGAAAATTAATACTAACCATGGATTAGGCATCACAGGCATTAAAGGGGACGTTCTACAATTATTCAGAAAATATAGGTGGCCCGGCAATATCAGAGAACTGGAACATGTAATGGAAAGGGCGGCGATAATGGCCATATCGGGTGAGCTGGACACAGCCCATTTCGATTATCTAATGCCTCGCTTATTGGGGAACCCAGATGCGGACATGGTAGAGCCGGGCGGCTTGGCCAATTTGGAAAAGGTCAAAGACGTGGCAGAAAAGCAGGCAATCCTTAACGCATTGTCTAAAGCGAACGGCAACAAGACTATCGCAGCTAATGAGCTAAATATTCATAGAACGGTACTATATACCAAAATGAAAAAACACGGCATAATGTAGCGATATCGCTACAGATGCTGTAGGGAAGTTACTACGTTCGTTAACCCCTGTGAAACCACAAAGTGAGGTTTTACGGGGGTTTTATTATTGGCATACATATTGCATTCTTACAGGGAAAGGGGATTGAGGGATGGCTGAATTTTTACGAATTTCCCTTTATTAATTGTCCTACTAAAAAGGAGATGAAGTCGAAGTGGCCCAAAAACTGATAATCACTGCCGCGATAACAGGAGCAGTCCACGTTCCCAGCATGACGCCTTACTTGCCCATTACCCCAGAGCAAATCATCAACGATGCAGTTAAAGCAGGCGAAGCAGGTGCTTCTGTTGTGCATATTCACGCCCGCGATCCCAAGAATGGACGTCCAACCAGTAATCTTGAATTAATGGGTGAAATCGTTTCTGGCATTAAACAACGATCTGATATTGTGGTGTGTATAACCACGGGTGGACAGCTTGGCATGTCCCTGGAAGAGAGGATTGCGGCAGTGCCCGCTTTCAAGCCCGAACTTGCTTCCTGTAACGCCGGTTCGGTGAATTTTGTCCTCGCCCCGGCGGCAGCCAAAATAAAGAACCCCCAGTACGATTGGGAGATTTCTTTTCTTGAGGGAACGTATGATCTTGTCTTCGCTAACACCTTTAAAGGGCTGGACTATTACATCAACACAATGAATCAATATGAAACTCTGCCGGAATTTGAAGTTTATGATGTTGGCATGATTAACAATATAGCTTATTTTGTCAGGAAGGGCATTGTGAGAAAGCCTGTTTATATGCAGTTTGTCATGGGGATACTGGGCGGCATTCCAGCAACCATAGACAATCTGGCATTTCTCGTAAAAACGGCTAAGGAGCAAATCGGCGAATTCCAATGGTCCTGCGCAGCGGCAGGGCGGCACCAAATGCCACTAACGACTGCCGCCCTGACAATGGGGGGCAACGTCAGAGTTGGGCTGGAAGATAATATACATGTTAAGCCCGGCGTTCTGGCAAAGTCCAGCAGTGAACAGGTAGAGCTAATACGGAATATAGCGGAGGGCCTGGGGCGTGAAGTGGCCAACCCTGCGGAAACGCGAGCCATATTAGGGTTAAAGGGCTTAGACAAGGTTGGTTTTTAGGCATTAGTTCAAAAATAGATCGAACCTTAGAGGGGGTGTAATTTAGAACCGCGATTCGTGAGTAGTGAAACAGCGCACAAGGGTGGCTTTCGCCGAGTTTCAAGTGACTAACCATGCTCTGGATTTGTATCTTGAGTAAAGAAAATAACTAAGGAGTGACTAGTATGCCACTTATAATCCTGGTATTAGGTATTGTTTTTCTTTATTTCCTTTTGGTTAAATGCAAACTGAATGGCTTTCTATCGCTTTTAATTACTTGTTTAGTTGTTGGTATCGCTGAAGGACTACCATTAATGAAAGTCATTGCTTCCATTGAAACCGGTATGGGCGGAACGCTCGGGCATCTTGCCATTATTTTAGGACTTGGAGCCATCTTTGGTAAGATAATGGCAGACGGCGGGGGTGCACAACGAATCGCCGATACGTTAATAACAAAGTTTGGCCGGAAGCACGTTGCCTGGGCAGTTGCTATAACTGGATTTGTTGTAGGCATCACTTTGTTCTGGGAAGTGAGCTTCGTTGTATTGATTCCTATTGTGTTTACGATATCGATAGCCGGTAAGATTCCGCTATTAGAAGTATGTCTTCCGATGTTGTCGGCCATTACCATCAGTCATTGTTTTTTGCCCCCGCATCCCGGCCCGGTTGCTATATCCGCTATTTTCCACGCAAATATTGGCTTGGTACTCGTCTACGGAATCATCATTGCAATTCCCACTTTATTGGTTACAGGGCCGTTATTTGCCAGTCTTGTCAAAAAGGCTGGAGTTAGTACTGAAATACCAAGCGGACTTGCTGTTGGAAGAGTATTTGAACAACATGAACTTCCGGGTTTTGGTATCAGCTTTTTTACTGCGCTTGTTCCCGTGATTATCATTATAGCTTCATTAATTGTTGAGGCTATTCTTCCCAAAGATTCATTTGTTGTCACTATCTTTAAATTCATTGGTACTACCGATATGGCGTTGTTGATAGCCCTGCTTGCTGCGATGTATTCTTTCGGCTTTGCTCAAGGTAAAAACATGAAGGATTTGATGAACAGTGCGGAACAATCAATAAAGTCCATAGCACTGATTATTCTGGTTATTGGCGGCGGCGGTGCCTTCAAACAAGTTATTGTTGACAGTGGAGTAGGCCAGTATGTTGCTTCGCTAATGGTAGGAATCCCATTGTCACCGTACCTTGTCGCCTGGATTATCACAGCGGTATTAAGAGTGGCAATCGGGTCTTCGACGGTTACATTGTTTACGGCAGCGGGTCTTTTGCTGCCATTGCTTTCACAGCCAGGCGTCAATCCGGAACTTATGGTGCTGACCTTGGCTTGCGGTTCCGTGTTTTTTGATCCTCCTACCGATGCAGCTTTTTGGATGGTTAAGGAGTATTGCAATTTTAGCCTGCCTCAAATGTTTGTGATCTGGGGCGGGTTGACATCACTTATTGCGATTATGGGACTAATTGGGGTAATGGCTCTGAGTTTATTCGTATAACTCAGTTTTAAGGGGTATGTAAGCGTGGCTTGTCCGTCTAACGCAACATGAAAACTCAAATCCATATAATTCCCTTGCTAATTAGCGCTACCCTGGCGCTAATTAGCAAGGTCTTAGCTTGTTATTCAGGAACCGTTTCGGGGATATCTTAAATGAGTAAATTCCCATTGTTGAAATAAACGATTAAGAGGTGACTCATGATGAAGAAAATCGGTATTATTGGTTCGGGTACCATGGGACATGGCATAGCCAACGCCTTTGCTATGTATGGCTATGATGTCAACTTGTACGATACAAATGAAGAAGCCCTGGCAAAAGCCAGAGTCCTTATCAAACAAGAGCTGGAACTGTTGGTTGCTGAAGATTATATTGCGCCAGCCGAGGTTCAGGCTAGTCTTGATAGAATCACATTCTCCACTAATCTGCGTGAGACCGTGGCTGACCGGGATTATGTCATCGAAGCAGCTCCTGAAATCATGGAGCTGAAACAAAAGTTGTTTCAACAACTGGATGAAATGTGTCCGCCTACGACGGTTCTTGCCAGCAACACATCAAGTCTCCCCTTGCAGGGAATGATGGCGCTTGTCAGTGAAAACCGCAAGCAACGCATGATGGTAAACCACATGTATAACCCGGCTCACCTCATGCCGATTGTCGAACTCTCCTTTTTTGGAAATATGCCTGAGAATATCTATCAAGAAGTGGATCAGCTTTACCGCTCTATTAAGAAACAACCGGTGAAAGTATTAAAAGATGTACCAGGGCTAATCGCCAACCGAATCCAACAAGGTGTTGCAAGAGAAGTCTTTTCGCTTATCGAGATGGGAGTCGCCGAACCCGCTGAGATTGACAAGGCCTTGAAGTTTGGTCCCGCTTTCCGCTACGCGACAACTGGCCATTTAGAGGTAGCCGACTTTGGAGGATTAGATATTTGGTGCATTGTCGGGGATAATCTCCTAAAGGTTATGGATAATTCTCAAGGCGCCAATAAGCTGCTCCGAAAAAAGGTCGAAGAAGGTAAGCTGGGTATCAAAACCGGTGAGGGGTTTTATCAGTATTCTCCAGAGGAAGCGCCTGAAATCAGAGAAAAATTCATGAAGAAACTAATCCATCAGCTAAAGGCGTCTGAGTACTACGCCTGATGTTCGAAGTCATTGGCGACGGTGTGTCAGTTCCGGGGAGTGGCAGTTTTGGTGCTCCCATAGTTCTAGATGTCATAAGTAATTGCTTTCTAGGATATTGAGAGTCACGACCTCCCATTGGTGCCATGTGATAGAGCTCAAAAGTTTTGCAGAAGATATCGAATACGGGTGCTAGCCCTATGTCGAGCGCCTCTTCTTCCGAGCCACAATCTTTCGAATGTCGTATGCTGCTTCGTATATTGAATGGTGAGGATCGCCTCCAGCAGCCAAATCCGGAATAGTCGAAAACCCGCTTAGTAAGCGGGTTTTCTGTTGTTTGTGGGGATGGCTGGTGGAGGAGGCCTCCACTAGGATGAAATTGCAAAAGAACTGTTCCTGTGAAACAGCAGTGATATTACATAAATTTAATTATATGGAAGGAATTATAGAAATGATCATGAATTTGTAAATTATCTTTTGGTCTTTTGAAATAGAATTTATTGCGGGTGAAATTATTATGGACCACTGAAAATTACAACCCATGCTTTGATAGGTCCAGAGTTTGCGATTGTTGTGACTTTTCTTGGTTGCCGGGTCGAACGAGTGGCGGTGAGGTTGAATTCCAAAACAAACATAAGGGAGGCTTTTCCGATGTTAAGGAATATGGTGCTATCACTTTTCTTGGGTATTTTTCTGTTGACGTTTCCGCTGCCGGCTCAGGCAGCAATCATTCCACAATTTGACGACATAGCAAATTTCAGTGAAGGCTTGGCCGCAGTCAAGATGAGTGGCAAATGGGGATTTATCGACAATACCGGAAATTGGGTGCTTAAGCCGCAGTACACAGAGGAGAGCGGATTTGACGAATTGAACAGCGCGGGAGAGCTGTTTTTTGCCGAGAATATGGTGCCGGTCAAAAAACAGGGAAAATGGGGTTTCATGAATCGTGACGGAGAAATGATCATTGCCCCGAATTACGACGAAGTGCAGCCGTTTTCGGAGGGGCTAGCGGCAGTCGCGATCAATAAAAAGTGGGGCTATGTGGATGTTGGCGGTCAATTGGTGATTTTGCCGCAGTTCGATTTTTGCGGACCGTTTAAAGAAGGGCTGGCTCTCATAATGATCGACAAGGGAACGGCGGTTGGGTGGAATCCCATTACTGGCCTGTCAAAAAAACCACTCCGTGACTATTTTTATGTGGACAAAACCGGAAAGACGGTTCTTCCGGGACCCTTTGACGATGTTTTTCAGTCAGAATGGCGGCACGCCATTCTTTCAGCATCGGAACCGAAACGGCAAGCGGCAACGACGGCGGTAAAAATCAGTTCATTCAGCGAGGGATTGGCGGCAACCAGAACGAAGACCGGTGTCCTCAATTTCATGGATAAGCAAGGTCAGCGAGTATTGGAATTCGGAGAAGAAATAAAGGCTATCTATCCGTTCCATAACGGGATAGCCTATCTGAAAACCGAAGACAGAAAAATGCTGGTAATCGACAGGAGCGGCAAAAAGCTGACAGAGCTGCAATGCTCCTATATTGGCGAATATTCCGGCGAGGGATTGACTGTAGCTGCAGATCAAGATAATCGGTACGGCTATTTCAATAAAAACTTCCGCTATTTTATCATACCGAGATTTCAAGATGCAGGGGCTTTCTTTGAGAACCTGGCACCGGTAAAAGTGGATAACAAGTGGCGCTATATCGACGTGCCAGGAAGATATGTCAATGCTCTGGAATTTGAAGCGGCAACTGATTTCCGGGCCGGAGTGGCTTTTGTAAAAGTCCAGGGGAAATACGGGTTGATCAATACGCAGTTCGAGTCGATTCTGTCTGTTGCGCCGTGATACCGGGATGGCTCTGGTATATCATGTGTCAGTTAGTTTTGTTACAATGGGTGGCTGTGCAAGGTCACGGATCGCTTCTGCCATCAAAACCAGGAATAGTCAAAAACCCGCTTGGTAAGCGGGTTTTTGATTGTATGTTAGGACGGCCTCCACCCACTGAGCCCCGGCGGTGTTACTTCCTAACCAACTCAAGCCCAATTGGAGCGGCTACTTCCGGACATGGTTATTAGCCTATTCAGTTTTACCGTCGGTTTTCGTTTTGGCTGACGATATGGTATAATGCTGTCCAGCAACCAAGTTCTGACAGGCCCCGCAACAGCCGACCTGATCATGAAGCCAAGGAGAGCCTTTATGCCTGATATTGTTGTTGCCGAAAATCTGGGTAAATCCTACGGGGACCTGCGGGCCCTCAAAGACGTGTCCTTTTCCATTCGCGAGGGGGAATGCTTCGGCTTTCTCGGCCATAACGGCGCTGGTAAGACAACCACTATGCGCATGATCTATGGCTTGTCGACGGTTGACGAAGGGGCGCTGCACATTTTCGGACAACCTGTTGTTCTGACCCCTCCCTCCATTAAGAGCCTGATCGGGGTGGTACCCCAGGAGGACAGCCTTGATCGCGATCTCAATGTCCTGGATAACGTGGAAGTCTACGGAGGCCTGTTCGGGCTGAGCCGCGGCGAGTGCCACACCCGGGCTCTGCGCCTTCTGGCCCTGATGGGCATTGAAGACCGGCTGAGCGCCTCGATCGACAGCCTGTCCGGCGGCCTCAAGCGCCGCCTGGTCATCGCCCGGGCTCTGATCAACAATCCCCGCCTGATCGTCCTTGACGAGCCGACCACCGGCCTCGACCCTCAGGCCCGCCACTTGGTATGGCAAAAGCTGCGGGCCCTGAAGAGCGAAGGCGTGACCCTCATCCTCACCACCCATTACATGGAAGAGGCCAGCCAGCTTTGCGACCGGTTAGTGGTTATGCACGAAGGGCTTATTCTGGCTGAAGGCAGCCCGGCGGAACTGATCGACCGTCATATCCTGCCATGGGTCATTGAGGTCAGGATACCGCTCGACGCCCTGCCGCCCGGTTTGGCGGAAAAAGTTACCCAGGCCGGCAGCGAGGCGTTCCAGGTCAGCGATGGCCTGTTCTTGTACACCCGGGATGGTGAGGACCTCTGGCGCCGCCTCCCCGGCTGGGGGCTGCCGCAGAAGGCCTGTTTCCTCCGTCCCAGCAGCCTGGAAGACGTATTTCTCAAATTCACCGGCGAAGGAGAACATGACTGATGAAAGCCCTGCGGGTCCTCAATCGCCATCTGCTGGTATTCAGCCGTACCTGGCGCTCCAACACGATGTTCAATGTCGTTGAGCCGCTGCTCTACTTGTCGGCCCTGGGCTACGGCCTTGGAGCCTTCGTCCAGGAGATCAACGGCATGAGCTACATCCAGTTCATCGCCCCTGGGATGATTGGTTTGTCGGCGATGTACTCGGCGACCTTCGAATGCACCTACGGTACCTTTATCCGGCTCTATTTCGAAAAAACGCTGCAAGGCATGCTGGCTGCGCCGGTCACGGCGACGGACATCGTTTTGGGCGAAATATTGTATGGTGCCATCAAAAGTGTGCTATTCGGCGTAATCATCCTGGTCGTTATCGCCGCCCTCGGACTGGTCAAATCTACCCTGGCTCTGGCTGTTCCCTTAGTTCTGGTGCCGAGCGGGCTGGTCTTCGCCGCTCTGGCCGTCTGGTACACCACTGTTGTCACTAACATCGACTACCTGAACTACTATATTACAATGGTCATCCTGCCCTTTTTTCTGTTCGGCGGGCTGTATTTCCCTGTGAGCACTCTGCCGGTCTGGCTCCAGGTCGCGAACTGGGCCAATCCCCTCTACCACACTGTTGAGGTATGTCGGGCCCTGGTCCTTGGTCAACTGCCGTCCGGCCTTTGGCTCCACGTCCTGGCCCTTGTGGTTATGGCTGCCGTCATCTTTCCCTTCCCGCTGAAGAGGATGGAGAAGAAGCTGCTGTCGTAATTGGGTGGAGAGGGCGCAGCTTTGAAGTTGTTGAAAAAAGGATATGTTGCGTAAACATTGGGAGAAAACGCTAGGCTTTGGCTTGGCGTTTTTGCATTTGGTTGTGTTGAAGAGTTGCAGTCCACGGCTGGTTCATCCTTTCTTATCAATTGACTGGCCTTTCTGTTTTTAACCGGGATATGAAATGGATATATGAACGCTCTGTGGGCTATGGGTGTTAAAAGTCCCTATGAATTTATCAAAGCATGGGAACCTTTTGATTTGCTTGGGCTACAAAAACATATCGAATGTCCTGTTCTTTGTTTGGTAGGTGAAGATGAACTTGAGCAGACAAGTCAAAGTTTGATTGATGCGACAATGAAGTGGGTTCAGGAGGGTAGTAATGTCCAGAATTACCTCTTTTCAAAAGACTCGGGAGCTTCAGCCCACAGCCAAATAGGAAATATGAATTAAGCACAGGGCGGTTATATTTGAGTGGCTTCATAATACGGTCGTATTAGACAAGACTCATTACTTTTTGTTGCTCAAGGATATGAAATATAAAAAATAACGAGAGTGTGTTTATGAATGGTCTTTGCTAGGCTAATCGGCCTGGTATTTTTTTGTTTGCTTTCAATTTTATAAAATAATGGCACGCTTTTGCGTACTTTTATGTTGATTTCTCCAGACCTGATTTTGGGCAAGGTCGGCATACTACAATGATACTCCTCATATAAGTTTATAGTTGCATCGCAAAGTGTACAGAGCAATGAAGGCAAAACTATAAAGAAGATTGTAAAAGGAGGTGTCTGAGACGAAAAAGATTTTTTGGAATGGTCCTGATTATTCTTATGGTAGTCTTGTATGCTTACCCTGTTTGGCTTTTCCGGCTGCCGGAAAATATGAGAGCAAAGAAGAGGCTGGGCATGGTGGTTCTTATTGTAATAAATGTTGTTGCTGGGGCGCTTAACCCTGGTGGCAAGTACAATTCACCCTTCGGGCAACCGGGGAGTATGATATGTCAAGGAAGTGATAAATCGTGAAATGGAAGTTTAATGTGCGCAAGATGTTCAATCTGCACAAGAAGCCTAAGCTGAACAAGAAGAAAGCGACTGCGGATGAAATAACCCCGGCTGAAAATGCTCCAGCTGAAAATGCTCCTGAGGGACGTTTCATGCCTAAAGTTACCTTGGCTGAGATCAAGGATATGGCGAAGACGGTACAAGGAAGCATCCACCATGTCTATCTTCATTGGTCTGCTGGTCACTATGGTCAGTTTTTTGATGATTATCACCTTAACATCGATCAGGACGGCAGTATCTACGCCAGCACTACAGATTTATCCGAGCACAAAGACCATACTTATATGCGCAACATGGGGGCTGTAGGCGTGGCCCTGGCTTGTTGTTTTGGAGCGACTACCGAGGATTTTGGAGAGGCACCCCCAACAAATTTGCAGATCGAATCAATGGCGCAAGTCACTGCGGTGCTGTGTTCAGAATTAGGCCTACAAGTCGATACTCACCATGTGCTGACCCATGCTGAAGCAGCCAACAACTTGGATGGCGAAAATCCCGGTTATGAGCCAAACGGATTTCCGGACGGCAAGTATGGTCCCGGCTATTCTTGTGAACGATGGGATTTATGGTTTTTACACAAAGGAGATCCGCAATGGTCCGGGGGCGACACACTAAGAGGAAAAGCAATTTGGTATCTGCAAAATGGGGTGT
>Ga0316231_1004123_pt1 | contig 12278 bp, 17 predicted proteins | sample TBH18027metaG_FD_206002 | JGI IMG/M metagenome (GOLD analysis project Ga0316231, IMG submission 206002) | Freshwater microbial communities from Trout Bog Lake, Wisconsin, USA - TBH18027 | ecosystem: Environmental > Aquatic > Freshwater > Lake > Hypolimnion/Profundal zone | place: USA: Wisconsin...
GCCGCGCCCGCGGCGTCGGGATGTCCAGGCGGCAACACCGCCGCGGCGGCCATCTGCGCTGGGGCCGGAGCGGCTTCTTTGGCCACTTTATAAACCTGGATATCGTTACGCCCGCAGCCCGCCAAGGTTGCGGCGAGGCTGGCGATGACCCACGCGGCCGGGGGGCTCTTCAGTCCGCTCTGTCGTATATTCACCCTAATTGAGTACAGTCTTTTGGCTGATTGCGCAAGTTGCGGGTTTGCGCCGGGTCCGGCGAGAGGCGGGGGGAAGGAAAGGAAACCGGCGCTTTAAGGCGATCAGTTGGTCACGGCGGCGGATTGAGGCTCCGAAACGCGGAAGCGCCGGAGCGGAGGAGTGGGAGGCGGTGGCTGCGGGTCCGGCGCCGGCGCCGGACCGCCGCCGACCAGGGCCGGCAAGTCCGCGCCCAAGCGATGGATGGTTCCTGCCTGGGCGTTGAGTTGCGTCGCGGCGCTGGCGCTTTCCTCCGCATTGGCGGCATTGCTCTGGGTCAGCTTGTCCATTTGCGCCACCGCCAGATTGACTTGGTGGATTCCCTGGCTCTGCTCGTGCGAAGCGCTGGCGACCTCCGAAGCCAGTTCATCCACTTCCTTGACGCGCGCCACGATTTCCGCCAGCGCCACGGCTACCTTTGAGCTCAGGGTCACGCCTTGTCCGGTTTTGGCGATGGCGCCGGCGATCTGCTCGGTCGTCTCTTTGGCGGCCAGGGCGCTGCGTTGGGCCAGCGAGCGGACCTCTTCGGCGACTACCGCAAAGCCCAAGCCCGATTCCCCGGCGCGGGCCGCCTCCACCGCGGCGTTGAGCGCCAGGAGGTTGGTCTGGAAAGCGATCTCGTCGATCGTCTTGATGATCTTGGCAATGTCGTCGCTGGAGACCTTGATGGCCCCCATGGCCCCGCTTAAGGCGGTCATGTCGGCCGCCCCTTTCTCGGCCGCTTCACGGGCGCCTTTGGCCAAGGCGTGGGCTCTTTTGGAGTTTGCCGCATTCTGACGGGTCATCGACGACATTTCTTCCAGCGAAGCGCTGGTTTCTTCGAGCGAAGCCGCTTGCTGGCTGGCGCCCGCGGCGATGGATTGGGAGCTGGACGAAACCTGCTGGGCGCTATCGCTCACTTGCTGCGTCCCCTGGCGCAAACCTTCCGCGGTTTTCTTGAGACGCTGCGTCACGGGACGAATGCCCAGGGCGACTAGTTTCTAGCTGGCTGCCAATCCTCGCGGCCAAACAGAATGTGTGCTCCGTTATCGGCCATGACCGACAACACTTGAGCGCTAAATCTGCTGGTCGCATGGGCGCCCGCAGGAATGTCGGTGAATGGAGGCCGGCGCATGCAGTGACCGGCTCCCGGACGTCAAGAACCCACGGCCGGCCTTTCCACGGCGTTTTGGTCCCAGTAGGGCTATTCCTGGATCACTGGGCTCATTCGTACCGCAGGGCTTCGATGGGGTCGAGATTGGCCGCTTTCAGCGCGGGAAAGAACCCGAACACTACGCCGATCACGGCGCTGACCGAGAAGGCCAGCAGCACCGACTCTTGGGAGATCAGAGTCGGGAAACCGGCGAACTTGGTCAGCAGGGGAGCGAGCCAGTAACCGGCCAGGATGCCGAGCCCGCCGCCGACCACGCTCAAGAGCACGGCTTCGATGAGGAACTGGCGGAGCACATCCCGGGATCGCGCGCCCACGGCCAGGCGGATGCCAATTTCCCGGGTGCGCTCGGTCACGCTCACGAGCATGATGTTCATGATGCCGATGCCGCCAACGACCAGCGAAATGCCGGCGAACGCGCTGATGAGGATGGTCATGACCCGATTGTTGGCATTGAAAAACTCGCTCATTTCCTGCTGACTCCGGATCGAGAAATCCTCCTCTTTATCCTCCGTGATCTGATGGTTTTGGCGCAGGATGGCGGTAATCTGATTGGTGACGTCGCTCATCACCTGCGGCGAGGTCGCGGCGGCGCTGAAAGCCCTGAACTTGGTGTCGCCAGACAGGCGCTTCATCACGCTGGTGTAGGGCATGATAATGATGTCATCCTGATCCTGGCCAAAGGTGTTGGCGCCTTTGGCGGCCAGCCAGCCGACGACCGTGACGGGCGCGTTCTGGATGCTGACGGTCTGCCCCACCGGGTCGATGCCTTCGCCAAAGAGACTGACGGCGGTCGTTTTGCCGATGAGGCAAACCTTGGCCGCGTTGCGCACGTCGGTCTCGGTGAAATTCTCGCCGGATTGAAACCGCCAAGTACGTATTTCGGCGAAATCCGCGCTGACGCCCCAAATACCGACCGAAGTATTCTGGTTCCCGGCCACCACCTGCGACGTGGCGCGCACCTCGGGGCTAATGCCGGCGATGCCGGTCACCTCGCGTCGCAGAGAATCGTAATCCCGCTCCGTCAGATTGGGCTGCATGCCAAAACCGCCGCGCACGCCGCCCCGAGACATGTTGCCCGAGAAGATGATCAGCAGGTTGTTGCCCATGCTGGCGATCTGGCGATCCACCTCCGCCTTGGCCCCGGTGCCCATGCTCACGCCGATGATGACGGCGGCGATGCCGACAATGATCCCGAGCATGGTGAGGAACGAGCGCAGGATGTTGCGGCGCACCGCACGAAACGCAGTTTTTACAATCGCCCACATAAATTAATCCAGATGCACGGCCCGGTGCTCCTCGTCGAGTTGCGCCAGGGCCTCCGTCGCGTAGAGCCGCTTCAAGACCGGTTCGTCCGTCCGGATCAATCCATCGCGCATCACCACCTTCCGCTTGGAGAAGCTGGCGATATCCAGTTCGTGAGTGACCATGACGACGGTAATGCCGTGCTCGTTGAGGGATTGGAACACGCCCATCACTTCGATGCTCGTGCGGGTGTCGAGATTGCCGGTGGGTTCGTCGGCCAGGAGCACGCGCGGTTCATTGACCAGGGCGCGGGCAATGGCGACCCGCTGTTGCTGGCCACCGGAAAGCTGGTTGGGATAGTGATCGGCGCGATCCGCCAATCCGACCAACTCCAGGGCGGCCAGAGCGCGTTCCTGTTGCTCGCCGGCGCTCATTCGCAGCCGACAGTAGAGCAGCGGGAGTTCAACGTTTTCCAGCGCCGAGGTCCGCGACAGCAGGTTAAATCCCTGAAACACAAATCCCAGCTTGGAATTGCGCAGCTCGGCCAGCTCATCCCGGGTGAGATCGCCCACATCGACGGTGTCGAGGTAGTAATGGCCGCCGGTGGGGTGATCGAGGCAGCCGATCGTGTTCATCATGGTGGACTTGCCGGAGCCGCTGGCCCCCATGATGGCGACGAATTCCCCGGGGAGGATGGCGAGCGTGACGCCGCGGACGGCATGCACCTCTACCGAGCCCGTGCGGTAAGTCCGCCGGAAATCCACCAGGTCGATAATAGGTTCCATGGTCAGCAAATCGGGTGGGTCATCGCGGCCGGGGCGGGCCGCCAAAGGGGTTGCCTAACGGGTTCCGAGCCACCGAGGCGGCCGGGGCCGCGATGGTGCCGCTGACCACTTGGTCGTTTTCCTTCAGCCCTTCGAGAACTTCCACACTGCTCGCATCCGCAATCCCAAGTTTGACGGTAACCGCTCGCAGGGTGACTTCGCCGCTGGGGGCGTTAGCAACCGGTGGTTCTTTCAGGTAAACCGTCACGGTCTTGGACTCAGTGGATTCGGGGCGGGGACGCGGGCCGGCGCCGCCGCCGAGTCCGCCGCCGGGTCCGCCCCCGCCCGGCCCACCGGAGCCGCCGCCTTGGGCCATGCGGGCGCGAAACTGGGCCAGGGCTTTCTCGTAGGTCTGCTTTTGCTCCGGTGTTAAGCTCGCCTGGTAAGCGGCCTGCTCGGCATCTGTAGGCCGCCGTCGCTCGCTCATCCAAGGCATGACCGGAAGACCCGCAAAAGGACCGTCCTCGATGAGGGCGACCCCGGGCGCGCCTTTTGCCGCCGGAGTATTCGTTTCTCCAATCACCGTTACTCCCGACGCGGGGCGAAAACGGACGGCGGCCAGAGGAAGCTTGAGGACGTTCTTGCGTTCCGCGGTGATGAACCGGGCGCTGGCCGTCATCCCGGGCCGCAGTTTCAAATCCTTGTTGTCGACCTCAACCACCGAAGTATAGGTCACTACGTTCTGGTTTGTGCTCGCCGCATAGCGGACTTGCGTCACAGTTCCCTCGAACAACCGCCCGGGAAAGGCATCGACCGTGAATTGGACCTTCTGTCCCTCCGCCACCCCGCCAATGTCGGCCTCGGATACCGACGCCTCGATGCGCATGTGGTGGAGGTCGTTCGCGATGGTGAACAGGGTCGGCGTGTTCATCGCCGCGGCGACCGTTTGCCCCGCCTCGACTTTGCGCGTGATTACCACGCCGTCGATCGGCGCATGGATGGTCGTGCGGCTCAGGTCCACCTTGGCGCTTTCCTGGCTCGCTTGCCGAGTCTTCACCTGGGCTTTGGCCTGGCTCAGGCTGACGCGGAGTTGGTCGAAATCGGACTTCGAGATCAATTGGGAGGAGTACAATTCCTTCCCGCGGTCGAAGTTTAATTGCGCCAATTCCTGGGCGGCCTCCGCGTTCGCGAGTTCCGCTTCCATCGAGGCCAGCGCGCGTTCGTAAGTGGCCGGGTCGATTTGCGCGACAATCTCCCCCGCCTTCACCTGTGAGTTGAAATCAACATTGATCTCCGTGATGACTCCCGAGATTTGGCTGCCAACCTCCACCAATTGGACCGGGGTCAGCGAACCGTTGGCGGTGACGATTTGGACCACGTCGCCGCGAGTGGCCGGGCTGGTTTTGTACTCCATCCCGCCGCCGCGCGGCCGCGCCCAATAATGGAGCCCACCCCAAATGCCCGCGGCGAGCCCGACCACCAGGACGAGCCATTTGAAGGAACCGCTTCGACGCTTGGCGGCTCTACTCCTCCGCGGGCTAGGGGGTGTCGGCGCCTCGACCTTTGGCGCCGCGGCGGGCGCAGTGACGGTTTGGTTCATATATCGTGTTCAGGCTTATGTCATCATAGCGGTCGGGCGGAATCCAGCGCAAACCAATGGTCGGCGCCCGCGGACGCTCCGGAGAATGTCGGCGCCGCCAGCGCTGCCGACATGAAATCGCCGCGTCCGATCTCAACCGCGGCCGTCAAACTAAGCCACCCGACGTTAAGGGAACATGAAGCCCTTGGCTTGGGCCGATAGGCGGGGGCAGTTGAAAGCCTTTTCCACTTGGGCTAGGTTCAGCTTCGATTGCCAACGGTTTCCGGTTGAGCGGCGTTGGGGAGTGGGGGGTGCGTCGCCGCTCGGCCGCAAACCTGACCGCGCGTCCGCCGAATCCTGAAAAGCACTGATATGAGATCCTTTGATAGTCTGAGCGAGCGAGAGATCCTGGCCCTGGCGATTTCCTTGGAAGAGGAAGACGCGCGGATTTTCGATGATTTTGCCGAAGGGCTCAAGGATAGCTACCCCGCCCAATCGCAGCAGTTTGCCCAGTTGCGCCTCTCGGAGGACACGCATCGGCATCGCTTGTTGGACCTGTACCGCAAGCGATTCGGCGAGCATGTGCCGTTGATCCGCCGGGAGGACGTGCGGGGTTTTGTGCGCCGCCGCCCGGTCTGGCTGGTGCGCCCGCTGGGGCTGAATGCCGTGCGGAAAGCGGCGGAGGTGATGGAGTTGGAAACGAAGGGCTTTTACGAGGCGGCCGCGCGGCGAACGACGGATGTGGGAATGCGCCAACTCCTGGGGGACCTGGCCGAAGAGGAGCGTCATCATGCGCATGCCGCGGAGCGGATGGCCCAAAGCTCCTTGAGCGAGGAAGAATCAGCGCAACAACAGCGCCTGTTCATCCTGCAGGTGATCCAGCCCGCGCTGGCCGGCTTGATGGACGGATCGGTCTCGACGCTGGCCCCTTTGTTCGCGGCGGCGTTCGCGACGCATAACAGCCTGGACACCTTCCGCGTGGGCCTGGCGGCGAGCCTGGGAGCGGGCATTAGCATGGGTTTTGCCGAGGCGTTGTCGGATGATGGCAACCTGACGGGGCGAGGCCACCCGTGGGCGCGCGGAGGCATTTGCGGCCTGATGACAACGCTGGGCGGCATCGGCCACAGCCTGCCGTACTTAATCTCCAACTATCGCGCGGCCACGTGGATTGCGGTCTGCGTGGTCGCGATCGAGTTGGGCCTCATTGCCTGGATTCGGCGCCGGTTTATGGATACGCCGTGGTCGACGGCGGTGATCCAGGTGGTGCTGGGCGGAGCGCTGGTGTTTCTCGTGGGCATCTTGATCGGCTGTTCGTAAGCCCGTCAACGAGACCAGACGGCCGCGGTGGCGCGGGACTCTCGCTTGCGCCGGAGCATTTGACGTGATTAAACCTGGTTATGATGAGCCAGGAGGCTATCGGCGTTTCGAGTAGCCCAGGTTGAGCGTGTAATGAAGAACCCGGCGGCAGGGGATGACTTTGCCCGAGGCTTTCTTGTGGTTGCCGAGGCAGGGCATCTCGCCCACCACGACCGTGCGTCGCTTGGCCACGGCTTCGGCCAATTTCACCGTGAGGTCAAAGTCGCCGCCGGTGCATTCCGGGACCGGGCAGGTGAAGACCAGCACCGATTTGACGTGCTCCAGATTGGCGCTGTATTTCATTTCGGTCGCGCGGGAAGAGCCATCTTGATCCACGAATTCGAGGCTGCCTTTCAACGAAGTCAGCTCCGGAAAAATCTCGACCAGGCGTTGCGCCTCATCGACGCGCTGGCGCTGCGCCTGGCGGTGTTCGGCCCGAGGGTTTTTGGCCGAGCGTCGATTCATGCCGTGGCCCACGGCGGGCGCGGGCAGCGGGAAGGGCGGGGGAGCCTCAACCTCCGACGGTGGATTGGACGAGTGGGACGCCGCAGCCGCGGGCGCCTTCTGCAAAATTGATTTCATCTCATGGATCAGAATAAGGGAAGCGGCGCGCCAGCACCAGACCTTTCGCCGGAAGCTTTTGCCGCAGGTTAAAAAAAGCGAAAAAAAGTTGCGAAAGTCATTGCAAAGCGAAATAGGCTTGGTATATTTCCCGCTCCGTTTGACCTGTAAAAGGCGACGGACAGCATAACCTGTGCAGCCGATAACTGACCGCCCGACTGGGGGCAGGAATGATGGCTGAACACTCAAAGTAGCTGACTTGGGTAACGTTGATGATTTATGCCAGTTAAGACATTTAGACCGCTAACGCCGTCCACGCGATATATCTCGTATGCGGACTTTAGCGACATTACGAAATCAAAGCCAGAGAAGAGCCTGGTGGAGATCCGGAAGCGTACGGGCGGCCGAAATGTATATGGACGGGCCACGGCGCGCGGGATCGGCGGCGGGCACAAGCAGAAAATGCGCCTGGTTGATTTCAAGCGTGATAAGCATGGCGTGGAGGCGGTGGTCAAGGCGATCGAATACGATCCGCGCCGCACCGCGCGCCTGGCGCTGCTGGAATATAAGGATGGCGTCAAGACGTATATCATCGCTCCGAGCGGCTTGCAGGTCGGCGCGCGGCTGATGAGCGGCCCGACCGCTCCGCCCGAGCTCGGGAATAGCCTGCCGCTGCGGACGGTGCCGGTCGGTTTGCCGATTCACAATATCGAATTGAACCCGGGACGCGGCGCGCAAATGGTGCGGACGGCGGGCGGGTCGGCGACGCTGATGTCGCGGGACGAGGGCTACGCGCAAATCCGCCTGCCTTCAGGGGAAATTCGCAAGATTAACGAAAACTGTTATGCCACGATCGGGCAGGTGGGAAATACGGAGCACGAAAACGTGGTGCTGGGCAAGGCGGGTCGTTCGCGGCATTTGGGGATTCGCCCGATTAACCGCGGGGTGGCGCGCAACCCGGTGGACCATCCTAACGGCGGCGGCGCCGGCAAATCGAAATCCGGCGGCGGCTGGCAGCAGCTTACCTCGCCTTGGGGTCTGCTGGCCAAGGGGTACCGCACCCGCACGAAGAAGAAGTATTCAAACCGGTTCATCCTGGTCCGTCGCGACGGCCGGCCGATGAAGAATGTATAACCACGATTTTTGACGACATATGGGACGTTCAATTAAGAAAGGTCCGTTTGTGGACTTCCACCTGCTGGACAAGATCCAGAAGGCCAAGGACAGCAAGAGCAAGACGCCGATTAAGACTTGGTCGCGTCGATCGATGATCACGCCGGATTTCGTGGGGCTGACCTTCAGCGTCCACAACGGCAAGGTCTTCAACCCGGTGTTCGTGACCGAGAACATGGTGGGCCACCGGCTCGGGGAATTCTCCTTCACGCGCACGTTCAAGAAGCACGGCGCCCATACGGCCAAGGCGGAAGCAAAGTAGACCTATGCAAGTTCACGCGATTACCAAGAACGTCCGCATGTCCGCGCAGAAGATGCGCGAGGTGGTGCGGCAGATTCAAGGGTTGGGAGCGACGCACGCGCAAGCGGTGCTCGCGGTGGTGCCCCGCAAGGGCGCCCGGGTGGTGGCCAAGACGTTGAAGTCGGCCATTGCCAACGCCGAAGACCTCAAGAGTCACAAGCCCGAATTTCAAGGCTTCAAGACCGACCGGTTGGTGGTCAAAGAAGCCGTTGCGCAGACCGCAGGCAGCATCCGTCGCTTTGTTCCCAAGGCGCGCGGTTCGGCGGGCCCGATCCTCAAGCGCAGTTGCCATGTTAAAATCACTTTGTCAGACGAATAATTCGTATGGGCCAGAAAACTAATCCAATTGGTCTGCGCATCGCGGTCAATCACGACTGGCGCTCGAAGTGGTATGCCGGCAAAAAGGAGTTCGGCAAACTACTCACGGAAGATCGCCAGATACGGGGACTGCTCAAGAAGAAGCTTGAGTCGGCTTCCGTGCCGGCGATCCACATCGAGCGCGCGGCTAACCGCTGCCGCATCACCATCCTGACCGCCCGCCCAGGCATCGTGATCGGGCGAAAGGGCGCGGAAATCGATAAGCTCAAGGAAGAGTTGAGCAAGATGACCGGCAAAGAGATCTACGTGGACATCGTCGAGGTCAAGACCCCGGAGATCGAAGCGCAGTTGGTGGCGGAGAACGTGGCCTTGCAGTTGGAACGGCGCGTGTCGTTCCGGCGGGCGATGAAGAAGGCCTTGCAGACGGCCAAAGATTTTGGCGCGGAGGGGATTAAGATCCGTTGCGCCGGCCGCCTGGGCGGGGCCGAGTTGGCCCGCGTCGAACAGTATCATTGGGGGCGCGTGCCGCTGCACACGCTGCGGGCGAACATTGATTACGGATTCGCCGAAGCCAACACGGTGTATGGCAAACTGGGAATCAAATGCTGGATTTGCAAGGGCGAGACGCGGGGAGACAAGCCGCCGATCGATAAGGTGGTAAAGCCCCAGCCGGTGGTCAGTTTCCAAACCCCGCCTTCCTTAGCGCCTACGGCGGTGGTTGCCCCTGTGGCAGCCGCGGCGCCGGCGACGAGTCCGACCGCCGCCTGAACTCTGGATAGAAAGATTTTGTTATGCCATTAATGCCCGAGAGAGTTAAGTACCGCAAGATGCACCGCGGAAACCGCGCCGGCCTGGCTACGCGCGGACAAAACGTGTCGTTTGGCGAGTATGGACTGATGGCGCTTCAACGGTGTTGGTTGGATACGAAGCAAATCGAAGCCGCTCGCGTGGCCATTGCTCGTAACATGAAGCGTCACGGCAAGATGTGGATTCGCGTGTTTCCCCAGAAATCGTTCACCAAGAAGCCCTTGGAAACGCGGATGGGCAAGGGAAAAGGGCCGTTGGAATCGTGGGTGGCGGTGATCCGCCCCGCCAACGTGCTGTTCGAGGTGGACGGGGTGACCGAGGCGGTGGCGCGGGAGTCCCTGCGCCTGGCGGCCACGAAGCTGCCGATCAAAACCAAATTTATTTCCCGTCACCGGATGGGTTAACGAAGCTACTTGATGGACGTCACATGAAAAAGACCCAACGGAAAGAATTGCACGAGAAGACCCTGCCAGAATTGCTGGCCGAGAGCCGCAGTCACCGGCAGGAGATGTTCAACTTGCGTTTGCAGCAGGCGAGCGCGCAACTGGAAAAGCCGGCGCGCCTGCGGGTTCTGCGCCGTGACATCGCGCGAATCGAGACCTGTATATCGAAACTCCGCAACCAACAAGCATAGAGATTTGTATGGCTGACAGCACTCCCAGCATCCCCACTCCCGCCCCCGCTTCCAGCGCTCCGGTCGCTTCGGCCCCGGCAGTCGCCCCGAGCGCCGCCCCCGATCGCGGCCATCGCAAAGAGCGCGTCGGCGAGGTCATCTCCAACAAGATGGCCAAGACGATTATTGTGCGCGTGGAGCGCCGGTTTCCGCATCCCAAGTTCAAGAAGGTGGTCACCGGGTATAAGAAACTTTACGCCCACGACGAAAAGTCGGAAGCCAAAGTGGGCGACCGGGTGCGCATTGAAGAGACGCGCCCGCTGTCCAAACTCAAACGCTGGCGGTTGGCCGCAGTGGTCGAGCGCAGCGTCAGCGCCGCCCCTGCGACCGCCTGAGTTCACTAACGCACTCCCCGAGAGGACCGAGGTTTTATGTTACAGATACGTTCCGTTTTAGATGTGGCTGACAATACCGGCGCCAAGCGCGCGGCCACCATTGGCGTGCTGGGCCGCAACCAGACCTACGCTCACATTGGCGACATCATCAAAGCCCACATCAAAGAAGCCGCGCCGGACGGCACGGTGAAAAAGGGCGAAGTGGTGGACGCGGTGGTGGTGCGAACGCGCCAGGCGATCCGCCGCAGCGACGGTTCCTATCTGCGGTTCGACAGCAACGCCGTGGTGATCATTGACAAGGAAATGAATCCGCGGGGCACGCGGATTTTCGGCCCGGTCGCCCGCGAGCTGCGCGACAAGAAGTTCATGAAAATCGTTTCGCTCGCGCCGGAGGTCATCTAACCGAGCCGCCGCGGAAGCTGAACACCTGGAGCAAATTACCATGCGCAAATTTCACGTAAAAAAGAACGACGACGTTGTTGTCATCGCCGGGGCGGATAAAGGGAAGCGGGGGCGAATTATCTCCGTTCTCGGCAAGAAGGAGCGGATCATTGTCGAGGGGGTCCACATGACCAAGAAGCACATGCGGAAGAGCCAGTCCAATCCGCAGGGCAAGATTGTGGAGCGCGAAGGCTCGATTCATATCTCCAACGTCATGAAGGCCGAGCAATTCGACGCCCGGGCGGCCAAGCACGGAACGGCCAAGCCGACGGAAGCGCGTCCGTGACCTTAACCAACCATCATTGAATTTGAAATAACCGCTCCGGCAAAATCCGGGAAAAAGCGACATGAAAGCCAGACTCTACGAAAAGTACGTAAACGAAGTGGCGCCGGCCTTAAAAGCCAAGCACCAATACGCCAATCTGCACCAGATTCCCAAGTTGACCAAGATTGTGGTGAACATGGGGGTGAGCGCCTCGCTCGAGAAGAGCGCCATCGATGATGCGGCCAAAGATTTAGCCTTGATCACGGGGCGCAAAGCCGCCGTGAGCAAATCCCGGCACAGCATCGCCAATTTCAAGCTGCGCGAGGGCCAGCCCATCGGCTGCCATGTGACTTTGCGGCGCGATGCCATGTATGAGTTTTTCGACCGGCTGATTGCAACGGCCCTGCCGCGTATCCGCGATTTTCGCGGCCTGTCGCCTCGCTCCTTCGACGGGCGCGGAAACTATTCTCTGGGTGTGGGCGATCAGACGATCTTTCCCGAAATTGAATTGGACAAGATCAAGCGGCAACAGGGCATGGACATCACAATCGTGACGACCGCGCCGACAAACGCCGAGGCGTTGGACCTGCTGAAGCTGATGGGCATGCCTTTCGCCGAGGCCGCCAAGGCCAAGTAAGGCGAGGAATATTTCCGCGACCAGATATAGATTTTATGGCAAAGACCTCATGGATTGAACGGAACAAGAAAAAGGCCGACACGGTGAAGAAATTCGCCGCCCTGCGGGCGGAATTGAAGGCCAAGCGGGATTACGCCGGCTTGTCCAAGTTGCCCCGCAATGCCAGCCCGGTGCGCGTGGTGAACCGTTGCTCGATGAGCGGACGGCGCCATGGTTTCCTGCGCAAGTTCGGTTGTTCCCGCATGACCTTCCGCGAAGGCGCGCTCAACGGGCTCATTCCGGGTGTCACCAAGGCCAGTTGGTAAGAAATTATGAACGACCCCATTTCCGACATGTTAAGCCGCATCCGCAACGCCAACCAGGCGCTGCTGCCCGGTTTGGATCTGCCGCACTCCAAGGTAAAGGAGAGCATCGCAGGCATTCTCAAGCGCGAAGGTTATAT
>Ga0316231_1004127_pt1 | contig 12268 bp, 10 predicted proteins | sample TBH18027metaG_FD_206002 | JGI IMG/M metagenome (GOLD analysis project Ga0316231, IMG submission 206002) | Freshwater microbial communities from Trout Bog Lake, Wisconsin, USA - TBH18027 | ecosystem: Environmental > Aquatic > Freshwater > Lake > Hypolimnion/Profundal zone | place: USA: Wisconsin...
TCTCTGGCATATAAAATATCCGGTAATGGATGGATGGAAGAATGGAAAATTGGATGACGTTTCGCCCCAACCATCCAACCATCCAGCCATCCAATCTTCCGCTTTTCTCGTGGTCGCCACCACGCGGCCGGAAACACTGCTCGGCGACGAAGCTGTGGCCGTGAACCCGGACGACCCGCGGTACCGGCATCTCATTGGCAAGAAACTGGTGCTGCCGCTCCGCAACAAAACGATCCCGGTGATTGCGGATACCGCCGTTGACCCGAAATTTGGGACCGGCTGCGTCAAGGTCACGCCGGCGCACGACCTCGCCGACTACGAAATGGCCTTGCGGCACAAGCTGCCGTTCACCGTCGTCATCGGCCCCGATGGCACCATGACAGAAGCCGCCGGTGAGGATTACGCCGGGCTGGACCGGTTCGAATGCCGGGCCGCCGTCGTCGAACAACTCACCGAAGCCGGCTTGCTTGTGAAAGTTGAGGACTACACGCACAATGTCGGCTACAGCGAGCGCACCAATGTCCCGATCGAGCCGTACCTGAGCGAGCAATGGTTCCTCCGGTATCCACAGGTCCCCCGCTCCACCGAGGCAGTCGAGACCGGCGCGATCAAATTTTATCCCGAGCGCTGGACGAAGACCTACACGCATTGGATGCGCGGCATTCGCGACTGGTGCATCAGCCGGCAGCTCTGGTGGGGCCATCGGCTGCCGGTCTGGTACCGGGGCGACGAAGTTTACTGCGACCTCACGCCCCCGGCCGGCGCGGGCTGGACGCAAGACCCCGACGTGCTCGACACGTGGTTCAGCTCCTGGCTCTGGCCGTTCGCCACGATGGACGCGCCGACGCTCAAGAAATTTTACCCGACAACCGATCTGGTGACCGGCCCCGACATCATTTTCTTCTGGGTCGCGCGCATGATCATGGCCGGCTACGAGTACACAGACGCACCGCCGTTCGCCACCGTCTATTTCACCGGCATCATCCGCGACGCGCAAGGCCGCAAGATGTCGAAGTCGCTCGGCAACTCGCCCGACCCGCTCGACCTGATTGCCAAGTATGGCGCCGACGGCCTGCGCTTCGGCTTGATGCTCATTGCGCCGCAAGGCCAGGATATTTTGTTCGACGAGAAACGCAGCGAAGTTGGCCGCAACTTCATGAACAAGCTCTGGAATGCCGCCCGGTTCATCCAGATGCAGCGGGCCGGCAACCCACCGGCCCACCCGCACAACGCGCACGACCACCGGGTGCTGCACGAATTAAACAAAGCCGTCACGACAGTCAGTGCCGCGCTCGACGCCTACAAGTTCAACGACGCGGCAAAAGAACTCTACGACTTCGTGTGGGGCGACTTCTGCGACTGGTACATCGAAGCCAGCAAAGTGTCGCCAAATATCGCCGTCCTCGATGAAGTGTTCGGCGTCATCCTCCGGCTGCTCCATCCGTTTGCGCCGTTCATCACCGAGGAATTGTGGAACAGCATGAGCTACGCGGCCGGGACAATCCAGTTCGCGGCATGGCCGGCCGCCGCGGCGGACAGTCAGCGTTTTGTCCCGGAAACCGAGTCATTGTACGGCATCGTCACTGGCGGGCGGCAACTGCGAAACGACAACGGCGTGGACCCAAAAAAGAAAGTCCAGTTCGTCATCAAGCCGAGCAAGCACGCCGATTTCTTCCGCGCCGAAACGGCCTTTCTGACCGGCATCCTCAACGCCGAGTCAGTCACAATTGACGCGCAATACACGCCGACCGGCCTGACCCCCAGTCTCGTCACCGCCGCCGCAACAGTCTTCATGGTCGGCGCAGTTGACCCCGCCGCTGAACGGGAGAAGCTCACGAAGCAACTCGCCGACCTTGCGAAACAGCTGGCCGGCACTGACGCGAAGCTGGCGAACGAAAGTTTCGTCAGCCGTGCCGCGCCGATTGCGGTCGCGCGCGAACGCGAGAAGCAGACCGCGCTCCGCGAGCAGTGCGCGAAAATCAGCGCGCTGTTGCGGGCGTTAGGCTGAAGCGCGATCCGTCGCGATGATCAGGATGACAGCCGCAGCGGCTGTCATTTGTCAAACTTGTCGAGGTAATCGCCGATGGGGTCGTGGCGGTGGCGCTCGAAATCTTCCAGCTGTTCAATCGTGCGGAAGTAACCCTGCCACACGTTGCTGCTCACGCCCGACGCGTAGGTGGCCTCGGCGATGTCGAGCGCGGCGCTGATCGTCAACGTTTGCCGGTGGACAGCGAGCCGGAGTTCCTCGGCACTCGCAACGGCGCGGCGATACCGGCTGATGTTCCCGTCCACCAGCTGGTGCCCGGCGTCGATGTACGCGGCCAAAACCGGCCGGTACAACGGATGCGCGCGGCTGAGCAAAACGGCCAATTCGTTGATCCGCCCCGGCAAGTCGCGTTTGAGCCAGGCCGCATCAAACTGCCGGGACAAATCGGTAAACGGCACGCCGCCGGCAAAGACCAGCAGCGCGTCCAACCGTTGCGCGGTTTCGCCGGCCGTCAAGTCCTGCGGAACAATCACCGTCACGAGCCGGGCTTGAACCAGGCTCCACCATTTTTCGAGCGCCAGATCATCGGGAAAGTCGGACTGGTAAACCTTGGCGAACGCATTGTCGGCGGTGCGTAGTTCAGACAAAAATTGGCGCAACTTGCCCGGACCGCCCGGCAAACGCAACAGGCTATCAGTCAACAGCCACGTGTTTGCCAAAAACAAATCGCGGTCAACCTCGTCCACCGGCAGAACCGTCGCGCGCAGCAGGTCGCGCGCGGCCGGCGGGCGCGCGGCGGTGGCGGACCGGCGGGCAACGTTCTGCAGCCAATCATTGCGGTCCGCCAGAGTGCCCGCCAGTCCGCGAATCAACCACAGCGGAATCTGCGCGCTGTGCCAGGGCATCGCCGGGTTGGCCGGCCGGTCGCGGTTGGCAAGTTCGAGGCACAAGGCTTCGATGACGGCGGCCGCCAGCGTGGGCTCGTCCGGCGGCGGCGACAGGCGGCAGCCGATTTCGTATTTCAACACCGGCCCGATTTGGATGATGTTCAGCGTGACGTTGGCCGGCGCGTTGGTGGCAATCTGGTCGCGAAGGACGAGGATGATCGGGTCGTGCCCGCGGTCGGTGATGGCGAGGCTGTCGCGCCAGTGGTGGTTGAGGTGTTCGGCAAAAACGCACAGCGCCGCCGGCAGGACCGGGCCGGGCGCATAGGCAGTGAATTGGCCGGTCCCGCTGGTGGCGGAGCGCAGCGGCGCGTTGGTGCCGGCATGGGCCGCCGCCACGGTCAGCGCCGCGATGGCCGACAGCGTACGCCAGTGGTGCATGACAGATCCCGGCTCAGGGCTTGGCTGGCGGCGCGACCTTGACAAATTCCACGGCGTCACTGGTGACGTTAATGGTGGAGAGTTTGTCGAGTAACGGCTGGTCGCCCGTCACGTCCTGAAGCAGGCTGACAACCCGTTGTTCAAACAATGCCAGCAGGAATGGCAACCGCGGGTAAATTGGCAGTTGGCCCAGCCAGACGCCGGTCGGCTTAAAAACAAAATGACCGTCGGCAATTGCCGGCTCGCCTTCGTAGCCGAAGTAGAGCGCTTTGTCGCAAACGGCGCCGAGATGCGCCGTGGCGAGCAATGCCACTTTGACCCGGCCATCCCGCAGGCTGACGCGCCGCACGACTGGCGCAATGAGGACAGCCGAACCAGTCGGCTTGTCGAACGTTTTTTGATTCAAGTACGTGTTCAACTCCACCGCGGTCACCGTCACCTGGCCGGGTTTCTGGCCGCTGCCAAGTTTCAGGAGTTCCAGGTGCTTGCCGTCGACGGCAACGAGTTCGGCATTCGTCGGCGCGACCGGCGCCACGGCGGGGGCCAGACCCAGCAACACCATGGTCAGCAGCACCACGCCGGCCACGCACAATTTGAGGGTGACGCGAATTCCGCGGGCCATGCCGCGTTTGACTTGGCGGCGGTTTTTTTCACCGGCCGTCGGCGGTTTGATGTGGCTGAGATCAAGCTTGTCGCCGCACGAATGACAAAAAATCCGGCCGAGCTGGTTGTCATGGCCGCATTTGGGGCAGATGAGCATGCTAATCCTTGGACGCCGGTTTCTTCGCCGGTGATTTGCCGGCGTCGCTGCTGGGCGCGGGGGGCGCGGGGGCGGGCGGAGCCGTGTCTTTTTTGGCGGCTTCCGTGTAACCCGGTTTCCGGTAATCCGTGATGTAAAAGCCGGAGCCTTTAAACAACAGTCCACCCCCGGCGCTGAACAGCCGTTTCACCCGGCCTTTGCATTTCGGGCAGGTTTTCTTCGGCGCGTCCTTGATGGACTGGAACAGCTCATACCGGTGGTGGCACTTCTGACATTCGTATTCGTAAGTCGGCACGGTTCCATATTCGGCAATTTTTCCGCCAAGTCAACCCCGAACGCGCCTTGACAGTCCGCACCGTGCCCGGTAATACCAATGCTCACCAATGCAAAAACCAACCCTTCTCGTCCTCGCCGCCGGCATGGGCAGCCGGTATGGCGGCCTCAAACAAATCGACCCGGTCGGCCCGGCCGGTGAGACCATCATTGACTATTCCATCTACGACGCCCTCCGCGCCGGCTTCGGCAAGGTCGTCTTCGTCATCCGGCACGACATCGAACAAACCTTCCGCGAAATCGTCGGCAGCAAATTCGAAAAACGCGTGCCGGTTGAATACGCCTTTCAGGAACTGGCGGACATCCCCGCCCCGTTCACCGTCCCGCCAGGCCGCACCAAACCGTGGGGCACCGGCCACGCCATCCTCGCCGCCGCGTCCGTCATCCACGAACCGTTCGCGATGATCAATGCCGACGATTTCTACGGCGCCGACACCTTCCGCGTCCTTGCCGACTATCTCGGGCAAGTCCGCCCGGATTCCAACGCCTACGCCATGGTCGGGTTCACGCTCCGCAAGACGTTGAGCGACCACGGCACGGTCGCGCGCGGCGTCTGCCAGGTGGACGCCACGGGCAAGCTCAAACAAATTGTTGAGATGCTCAAAATCGCGAAAGCCGGCACCGGCGCCCGCCAAGACAACGTGACATTGACCGGCGACGAGCCGGTCTCGATGAACTTCTGGGGCTTCACCCCCACGCTCTTCGGCCATCTCCGCACCGAACTTGAGCAGTTCCTCAAAACCCATGGCCAAGAGGAAAAAAGCGAACTGCTGATTCCGATGGTGATCGGGGGCCTGGTCACGCAGGGTCAGGCCACGTGTCAGGTGTTACGCACAACCGCGGCGTGGTTCGGCGTGACCTACCGGGACGACCGCCCGATCGTCATCGAAAGCATCCGGCAACTGGTTGCCGCCGGCGCGTATCCCGCGCGGCTGTGGGCGTGACCGCGCCCCGGTTATTTCTGCGCCATCCAGGCGGCGGCGATGGCCGGGAAATCTTTGGCCATTAACGGCCGGTTAACCCGCCCGGCGTAATGAATCACCCACGCGGCGCGGCGGTGGGCTTCGTGCGCCCACGTCGCCGTGAACTCGGCGAGCAGATTGCACCGGGGCGGCAACGGGTGCACCGGCAGCCCCAGCCGGTGGGCGTGGTAGTTGAGCGCGGTCTGCTCCGGCCAGCGGCCGCCAACTGGGGGACATTCGTGCAGGTCGAATAGCCGGTGGTGCGCGCGATCCACAACGAGCATGCCGGCGTTGAAGTAACCGGCCGGTGGTTTCGCCAAGGCACCGGCGGTGCGTTGCGCGCGGCTGAGTTCGTCGTGCCGCTCCCAACCGCGCGGCCCGCCATCTTCAAACACGCAGCCGAGTTTGCCAGCCGGCACCAGCTCGAAGAGATTCGGGCAGGCCGGCGTCAGCAAAATATCGCCGTCGAGATAGAGCAGGCGTTCGTAGCGCTCGAGCAGTTTGCGCATCTGGTGTTTTTCAAAATACAACCACTGATGCCGGCGCGGCTCGAACCAGCCGGTCGACAGCGCATACCGGCGTTGGCGGATGTGGACGAAATCCATTTTATACCGCTTTGCGTACCGGCGAAAAATCGGATGTGACATGGCAAACTCCGGCAACTCGCCGACGGCAAGTGTGACCAATGCAGTGACGCGGGACATCGGCCCCGACTCTAGCGGATTGCCGGTCGGCGGGCAAGACTTGACTGTTGCCGTGCGGTCAATTATTCACCATGCCATGAAGAAGGTCACTGTCCTTTGCATCGGAGCCGGCGGGCGCGGCACCGGGTACTGCACGTTTGCGCTGGCGCAGCCCGACCGGCTGCAGGTTGTGGGCGTGGCCGAGCCGCGCGAATTGTTCCGGCAGCAGCTCGTGCAAGCCCACCAGATTGCGCCCCAGTTGGTTTTCAATGATTGGCGCGCGGCGGCCAAGCAACCGAAGTTGGCGGACGCGGTCATCATCGCCACGCAGGACGCCATGCACGCGGAGCCGGCCATTGCCTTTGCCAAGCGCGGCTACCACGTGCTGCTGGAAAAACCGATGGCGCCGACGGCCAAGGATTGCCGGCGCATCATCGCGGCGGTGAAACGCCACCGGGTCCTGTTCGCCGTTTGCCATGTGATGCGGTACACGACCTACACGCGCAAACTCAAGGCGTTGGTGGAGTCCGGAGTGATCGGCGACGTGGTCAACATCCAGCATCTCGAACCGGTCGGCTACTGGCATCAAGCGCACTCATTCGTGCGCGGCAACTGGCGCAACACCGCCGAATCCAGCTGCATGTTGCTGGCGAAATCCTGCCATGACCTCGACTGGCTCCGCCACATCATGGCCGGGCCCTGCCACGCCGTCGCGTCGTTCGGGGGGCTGAACCATTTCCGGAAAGCAGCGAAACCCCCGGCCGCCGGCGCCGCCGTGCGGTGTCTGGATTGCGCGTACGAATCGCAGTGCCCGTATTCCGCCAGGAAAATTTACCTCGGCCGGTTTGCGCGCGGCGACAAGGATTGGCCGGTCAATGTCGTCGCCCCGGTTGTCACCGCCGCAAACTTGGACGCCGCGCTCCGGCACGGCCCGTATGGCCGGTGCGTGTACGAATGCGACAACGACGTGGTCGACCACCAGGTCGTCAACCTCCAGTTTGCCGGCAACCGCACAGCCAGCTTCACGATGACGGCGTTCAATGCCGCCGGCCACCGCCAAACGCGCGTCTTCGGCACCCGCGGGATGCTGGAAGGCGATGGCGTCACCATCCGGCACACCGATTTCCTGACGGACACGGTCACGCCAATTGACACGAACACCAACGCCGACGGGTCACTGCTCAGCGGCCACGGTGGCGGCGATTTTGGGTTGATGGACAGCTTCGTGCGGGCGGTGGCGGAGAACGACCCGACCCAAATTCTGTCCGGGCCGGACGAGACTTTGGAATCACACCTGATGGTGTTTGCCGCCGAACAAGCCCGGCTTAAAAACCGCGTGGTCAAATTGTCAGCGTGAAAACGGCGACTGTTCCGCCGCTGACGCGATAATCTGGCTTGTCAATTTGGCGTTTGGCGGTATGGTTGGTGCGATGGGGCATGTTCGTGAAAATTTAGCCATTTGGGGAATTTAGACAGCAACCAATGTTTGTTTCTCGATACAGTCGGATGCCGCGCCGCAAGATCTTACTGGCGCTGGCCGATGCTGTTTTTACAGCGGTGGCCATGTTGGCGTCCGTGGTTCTGCGCTTGGGCTGGGAACCGGGCCTGATTTACTTTCAAAAACACTGGGAAGCAGTGGTGGCCGCCTGGTTTTTCTTTGGGGTTTCGTATTATGTCAGCGGCTTATACGAACCGGAGCGGCTGTACCGGGTCGGGCGCACCCTGACCAGCGCGATCATCGCCGTCAGCGCCGGCATGCTGTTGATGATGGCGTCGTTCTACGCCGCGCTGTCGGATCAGGTGCTCGGCCGCATGATTTTCGCGGGTTACGCGGTGTTTGTGTTTGCCTCAGTGCTGTTGACGCGCCTGGTCTATATTGCCGCCAGCCATCGCGGCTTGATGGCGCAACGCTGCCTGATCATCGGCACCAACGGCGAGGCCCGCAAGGTGGTGGAATTGGTGGAAACCCGGGCCCGCGCCGACATCCGGATCCTCGGCTTGATCAGTTGTGGCCATAATCGTGAACAAATCGGCAAGTTCGTCGGCGATTATCCCGTCCTCGGCTCGCTTGAAGCCGTCGATCGCTTCGTCCAGCTCTACGACATCGAACGCCTGATCATTGCCGCCTCGGCGGACTCGGAACCGGGCCTGTTGCGCCGGTTGCGCTCCTTCCGCTACCGGGGGATGGCGCTGGTGGATTTTGTTTCGTTATATGAAGAGCTGGCCCAGGAGATTCCGGTTGATCATATTGACGACGAATGGCTCTTCCACGCCTCGATGAACAATTCACGGATCCACATCCGCCGCCTGAAACGCCTCCTCGACATCCTGTCGGCATTGATCGGTCTGGTACTGAGTTCGTGGCTCATGCTGCTGGCGGCGGCCCTGGTCAGACTCACCTCGAAAGGGCCGATCTTGTTCCGGCAAGAGCGCTTGGGCCGCGATAGCCGGCCCTTCACGCTGATGAAGTTCCGCACCATGCGCGAAAACGCCGAGAGCCAATCCGGGCCGGTCTGGGCGACGGAAGATGACCCGCGTATCACCTGGCTCGGCAAATGGCTCCGTAAATTCCGGATTGATGAACTCCCGCAACTCATCAATGTCCTCCGGGGCGACATGAGCCTCGTCGGTCCGCGCCCGGAACGCGAAGTGTTCATCCGGAAACTGTCCGAGGAACTGCCCTTCTACGCCGAACGCCTGCTGGTGCCGCCGGGCATTACCGGCTGGGCGCAAGTCATGGCGCCCTATGCCGCGAGCGTTGAAGATTCCAAGCGCAAATTGCAATACGACCTGTACTACATCAAGCACATGTCATTCATCCTCGACCTCCTCATTTTTGCGAAAACGGTCCGCACCATTCTTTTTGGCCGCGAACGGCAACGCGCCCCCGCACCCGTCGCCCCCCAGCCGGCCGTCACCCAGCCCCAAGCCTGACCTGCCGCGCTTGAAAGAGTATCTCGATCTGGTCAAACTGGTCCTCGACCACGGCACGCGCAAACCGAGCCGGACGGGCATCGAAACCATCGCCTATTTTGGCGCGCATTACCGGGTCGACCTCGCCCAGGGCTTCCCGCTGCTCACCACCAAGGAAATCGCCTGGAACTCATTGCTCCACGAACTGCTCTGGTACCTGTCCGGCGAAGACCATATTCGCAACCTCCGGCAACACACCAAAATCTGGGATGCCTGGGCCGACGAAGCCGGCAACCTCGACACCGCCTATGGCCGGTATTGGCGCCGTTTCCCGCACCCGTACCGTGACGCGGCCGGCAACTGGCAGGTCCGCGAAGTGGACCAAATCCAATTCGTCCTCGACACCTTGCGCACCGAACCGACCAGCCGCCGCATGGTCGTCTCCGCGTGGGAACCCGGCAACGCCACCACCAGCAAACTCCCGCCCTGCCATTATAGTTTCGTTTTCAACGTCCAGGCCGGCCGCCTCAACTGCCACCTGACCCAACGGAGCGGCGACATCGCGCTCGGCATCCCGTTCAACCTCGCCTGCTACGCCACGCTCACCCAAATCCTCGCGGACCAAGTCGGCCTCGCCGTCGGCTGGTTCAGCCACACCATCGTGGACGCGCACATCTACACCGCGACGCCCGGCAGCGGCAAAGAGAACTACGACCACGTCCCTGGCCTCCGCGAACAACTCCGCCGCGACCCGCGGCCCCTGCCCCACCTGGTCATCGCCAAGAAACCGCTGGCCGAACTCAAATTCGAGGATTTTCAAGTAACCGGCTACCACCCCCAGCCGCGCATCAAATTCAAAGTCGCCGTATGAAAATTGTCATCATCGCCGCCCTCGCCGCGAACGGCGTCATCGGCGCCGCCGGCAAGATTCCCTGGCACATCAGCGATGACCTGAAACGCTTCAAGCGCCTCACGCTCGGCCACCCCGTCATCATGGGGCGGAAAACTTACGACTCCCTCGGCAAACCGTTACCGGGCCGGCGCAACCTCGTTCTCACGCGCAGGCCGGCCATTCCCGGCGTCGATTGTTTTGCCGGCCTCGACGCCGCCCTGCGGCACTTAGGCACCTTGAACTTAACCACTGTCTTTATCATCGGCGGCGCCGAGCTGTACCGGCAGGCCCTGCCGCTGGCCGACACGCTCCTGCTCACACACGTCCACCGGTCGGTCACCGGTGATACATATTTCCCGGACTTCGACCGGAGCCGGTGGCTTGAAGTTGCGCGCGAAGATCATCCCGACTACTCGTTCGTCGAATACCACCGGCCGGTATGAACCAGACCATCGGGGCCATCCTGCTGGCCGGTCTGCTCGCCGGCACCGCCGCCGGTAACGATCTCGCCCAGCGCGTCCTCGTCGTCTACAACGAAAACGAACCGGACAGCAAACCGCTCGCCACTTATTACGCGGAAAAGCGCGGCATTCCCGCCAACCACCTGTGCGGTCTCCGCATCCGCAACGCAGAGGTGATCACCCGCCGGGAATTCGACAAACAAATCCGCGACCCGCTCCGGCAATTCCTTGCCGATCACCATTGGCTTGTCAAAATTGCCGGCGAGACGGTTGACAACAAACTCGATTACCTCGCGCTGATTTATGGCGTCCCGCTCCGGATCGAGGAGGACCGGACCATCAAAGAAACCGCGCCCACCAACATGCCGGCGGCCTACCGGCGCAACGACGCCGCCGTGGACAGCGAGTTGACGACCTTGCCGGGGCCGACCGCCCCACTGATCGGCTGGTTGCCCAATCCATTTTTCAACCCGACCTCACCGCATTTCGAGGCGCCGTGGAACAACGTGATGTTCCTCGTCGCGCGCCTGGACGGCCCCGACCCGGCCACCGTCCGCCGGATGATTGACGACGCTATTGCCACAGAAAAATACGGCTTGCTCGGCCGGTGTTATTTCGATGCGCGCAACACGCCGGAGCCCGGCTACCGCGCCGGTGACCACTGGATTCAGGAGGCGTACCGGTTGTTTCAAGCCGCCGGCTACGAGTGCGAATTGGAAAACACGGAAGCGCTGTTCCCGGAAGATTTTCCGATGACCGATACCGCCGTGTACGCCGGCTGGTACGCCGGGAACGTCACCGGCCCGTTCCAGCGCGCGGATTTCCAGTTTCGCCGGGGCGCGGTGGCCTACCACCTCCATTCCGCGAGCGCCACGACGTTGCGCACGCGCACGGCGTTTTGGGTCGGCCCCCTGCTGGCCAAAGGTGCCGCCGCGTCGTTTGGCAATGTCCGCGAACCCTATCTGGACCTGACGCCGCACCTCGATATTTTCTTCCGGCGCCTGCTGGCCGGCGCGACGTTTGCCGAGGCCGGTTGGGCGAGCGAGCTGGGGTTGAGCTGGCAAACGACCTTTGTCGGCGACCCCTTGTACCGGCCGTTCAGCGTGCCACTCGACGAGCAAATTGACCAGCTCGAACACGACCAGCATCCCGACCGCGAGTGGGCCTACATTCGCAAAGTCAACCGCCTGCTGGCCGCCGGCGAAGCCGGGGCGGCGGAACAATTGTGTCGCGCGAAAGCCGCCGCGTTGCACAGCGCGCCGCTCTACGAAAAACTTGGCGACCTGTTACCGGCCGGCCAGCGCACGGCGGCTTACCAGCGGGCGCTCGAACTGGCCGGTGACCCGCACCGCGCGGCCCGCCTCAAGCAGAAGCTGGCCGGCGCCGCCAACACGCAATAACGGCAAGCAGTGCCACCACCGCGCAGCCGGCGGTGAACACATCCCCGGATTGCGTGTAAAACGTGACCGGCAATTCTGCCGGGACCAACAATGTGAACGCCAAGGTCGCCGGCGTGAACGGGGCGACCCGGTGCCGAATAATCCCGAACTGGTCAATCAGGCAGGTCATTCCGTTGTTGGTGCACCGCACAAGGCTGCGCCGGTTTTCGACGGCGCGGAAGATGGCGTTGGCGAGGTGCTGCTCCGCGGCCGGCGAGTCCTTGAACCAGCCGTCGTTGGTCAGGTTGACCATGAAATCCGCCCCGCGTTTCACAAAGCGCCGGTACAGGTCCGGCAACGTGTCCTCAAAACAAATCACCGCGCCAAACTTGAGCCCGTGGACATTGAACAGCGTGGTCTCCCGGCCGCACTCGAAACTGTCGGTGATCGGCGTGAACCATTTTAGAAATGGCCCAATTTTTCGCAGCGGCACGTATTCGCCAAATGGGACGAGGTGAATCTTCCGGTAAACCCCCGCGACCAGGCCATCGGGCCGCACGAGCGCGGCCGCAT
>Ga0316231_1004128_pt1 | contig 12268 bp, 13 predicted proteins | sample TBH18027metaG_FD_206002 | JGI IMG/M metagenome (GOLD analysis project Ga0316231, IMG submission 206002) | Freshwater microbial communities from Trout Bog Lake, Wisconsin, USA - TBH18027 | ecosystem: Environmental > Aquatic > Freshwater > Lake > Hypolimnion/Profundal zone | place: USA: Wisconsin...
GCAATCCCACGCCGGCAATAACCGAAAATTCGGTCAGAATTGCCCCCACGCATGACACCAGCAGTGTGCAGACGGAGAGCCAGGCCCAGCCCTTGCCGAAATGCTCGGCAATCAGTTCCCCGTGTCCTTTGCGCGTGACCAGTCCGAGCCGAACTGTCAATTCCTGCACTACGCAAAGAATGGGAATGAGCAGCAATTGCAACAGCAGCAAGCGATAACCCCACTGCGCGCCACTTTGTGCGGCAACGATGGCGCTGCCACCGTCGGTGTCGGCCAACATCACCACCAAGCCGGGGCCGAACACGACCAACGCCAATTTCCAGAGGGGAATTGGCGGCAAGGCAAGCGTCTCTGTTTGCGGATTGTTAATTTTCAACACCGTGTTCATGTCAACGCTGCCCATCTCCAAGCTGCTGTTCGTCTGTTTCATCCCCAGGTGTACCTCGCCTCTTCCTTGCGCAGGGAAAGATGATAACCGCGTATTTGCAATTCGAGAGGGTCACCCAGCGGCGCGAACCGCACCAGGGTGAATTCGGCCCCCGCGATAAGTCCCATCTCGAGAAGCCGCCGCCGATTCTTCGCGCACAGTCCTATCGAGGCAATACGGGCTCGTTGCCCCGCTTTGAGGGATGCCAGGGCCGTTGCTTTCATTTCTGTCTCGTTTCCATGAAACAGCAATGGGCGGACCAATACATGAAAGAAAGCCTAACATATCCACCCCTGTGAGCTAATGATCCGTTGCTAAAACTTGACGCTGAATTGCGCTGCCCGTGTGCCAAACATCACCTATACGAGTTCAAGTCCCTTCACTGGCACGCCCCTCTGAGAAAGAACGGGAGGCCGTCCGAAATATCGTCCGTGTTGTCTTCAGTTGCCGACCCCGCCGATCTTATAAATCCATTCGCGCGCGCGCCTGCTGCTCGGATTATCAAAAAGCGGCCACATATCAGTATGGGCGTCGATGAAATACAAGTTGGGAATTTTTGGAAAAAGCTGCTTCATCGGCACCGGATCGAGAATATAATTGCCGCCCAATAATCCCGCTCCTTTGAGAAAAGCCGCGATATCGGCCGCCGACGCGTCCTCGCTCACCCACCAGGGCCGGCCATTCACCCGTTGGAGCCGCGTGATCGCCGACGCGCGATATTTGTCGTACGGATACCCCACGTAGTTCCGCTCCACGGTCGTACCCCGTCAAAATGAGCGCTGGTGAAGAAGGCTGACCAGAGCTTGGAGATATCGTCATCGTGCAGGCCGATGTAACCTGCGGCGATCGCGCCGCGCGAAAACCCGCACAGGATGACCTCGTTCGGGTCGACTTGGTATTGCGCGATGATGCGCGGAATGCAGGTTTTGGTGTATACCACCGTGGCGTCCTCGTCTCCCCACCAGCTTACCTCATTATGGCGATGGTCCTTGGAAACGAAAGGAAGGACAACCCAGATGAAATCACGGCCCAGGGTCAGCGCATAGCCGAGATGCGCGTCCTCGACGCGCCCGGTGCTGCCGGCGAGCGGATAGAAGTTGCCGGTGAACTCGACGATGAGCGGATGCCTGGGCCGCTCGGCGAAGTTTGCCGGCAGGTAAAGCGAATGATGAACGTCCGTTCCAGCATACTCGAATTCGGTTACCGACACGCGCTTGTCTGGGGCGGGCGCCCCTTGTTCTTGCACGGGAATCCGGGCGAGAGGCATCAAGTCGTTTGAGGCCATGGAGACATTGACTGTGGAGGAATTTGTTTCGTCCACCAGCGATTTTTCCGCCAAATCAAAAGCTTGCAATCCGGATATTGCATTTACCGCGAATAACGCGGCGGGCATGCCGGAATGATAGACCGTTTTCGATTTTGATAGACGCATCAAATGCGTATCCGGCTGAGCCGGTACGTATTTCGTAGCGTGGTACCTCAGCCGCATACGCTGCTCCTGCCGGGGAAAGCTTGAACGGGGCCTCGGCGACGGCCGCGGTGCCAACTTCCGGGGAACCGGCCAAGGCCTGAGCGCCGAAATAGGACTTATAGGACTTGGGTTAGCCAAGACTTATAAGTCCCATCGGGCTCATGGCATCTTTTTTCACGACATGGACAGAATGGAAAAGTAGTAATCGTTTATTCCAGTGACCGTGTAGTCGTAACGGTGGCTTTCCCAGACAAAATAGTTGGCGATTCCGGCAGCCTTGAACTGCCCCGGTGTGGTGTAACGCGCTCTCGGATTCTTCCCGTGCTCGTCAACTAATCTTGGATTGTTCATCAAATCCCAGACGGAAGCCGGCAGACCATCGGCGGCCATGTAAACGATACCGGTGCTTGAGTCCAATGCCCCCCAGCGTCCTGAGCGCTGCGCTTCTACGATTACGTGACCATTGTTGGCCCGGTCGAGGTCGAAAAGATTGACAATGCGGCACGGGAAGCCAGCCACCTGACACATTACGCACGCAACCCTGGCGACATCGGTGCACCAGTCCGATCCCCTTTCGATAATCTCCTCTTCGGTCCCGCCAAAGCGCATCTTTTCCAGGTCTTGCTCCGCGCGGTTGCCAAGTTTTCGGGTGAACTCGATAATGGCGGCCACGCATTCTTCAGGGCCGAAACCACAGGGGCAGACCGAATTCAGGATCGCTTCCACTTTCGGTCTGGCACTGCGGGCATATCGCACTTCCGAGGGAGTAAACGACGTATAAAGGTACTCGGCTGTCTGATGGCACAGGCGAACCATGCGGGATGTTAACTCACGGTCAACGCTGCCGTCAGCGTGGGCATCGCGTTCCAGCATGACTTGGTACGCGCGGCCAAAGGCACCTGTTCCAGTGAATTGGATTAAGTCCATGTTTACTCCGTCCTTCTTCCGCGAAATCCGGAGAGGGAAAAGCCTGTCATCCTGAGCAAGCCGAGCTACCGCCCTCCGCAGGAGCTCGGCGCTGTCGAATCTTGACCGTTGGGAACGGTCAAGATCGAATCGCCGCAGTAGATGACGCGGGTATCGAGAAGGGCGGAGTTTTTTTGGCGTGAGGTTTCCACCTTGGCTTCATCAGGCGTGGAAGAATCGGCCGGGGATGATTTCTTCGCCATGGACAAACAGTAGAAAACGAATCCCAACGAGTCAACGTTACACAATCTCCGCACCCTAAACCGTGAGCGGCAAGCTCAGCGCGACGTCCGTCTAGACTTTCGGCCTGGCTGTGGTAGAAGGAGATCATGAATTTGCCCGGTTTTGAACGCATCACGATGGACCCCGCCGTTATGGGCGGGAAGCCATGCCTGCGCGGTTTGCGCGTGACGGTCGGCACGATTACCGGGCTGGTGGCTTCGGGTGCTGCCTTTGCGGAGATTCTTAAATTGTATCCTTACCTGGAAGCGGCGGACATTGGCGCCGCGCTTTCTTATGTCGCGTGGCGCACCGAAGAACACGATCTCCCACTCCAAGTGGCGTGATAATTCTTCTGGACATGAACCTGACGCCGCAGTGGCGTCTTCCCTTGGAACAGGCGGGCCACGAGGTCAGGCATTGGTCTGAAATTGGTCCACACAACGCCCCGGATACAACCATCATGGAATGGGCCAGGCAGCACGGCCATGTGGTGTTCACCCATGATTTGGATTACGGCGCCCTGCTTTACGCGACAGGAGCTACCGCGCCGAGCGTCATCCAAGCGCGATGCGAAGACGTGCGCCCCCCCGGCTCTTGCCGCTTCCGTCCTCAAGGCCATTGAGGAAGCCGGGCGGGAGTTGTTGACCGGGGCTTTGGTCACCATTGACGTAAAGCGGCATCGGATTTCCGTTTTGCCCCTGAAGCAGTGACTCCGGCGGGAGCCGAACCTAAATTTTTTAGCAAATGCGCGGAAGCTGTTCGCCGGAGAGCATGTCGACGACGCGCGTGCCTCCGATGCGCGTTTTCATCAGCACAAAGCCCGCGTGGTCAGCGGTGACTTCACCGATGATCGTCGCGTCCCGGCCCAGCGGATGCGTCCGCATGACGGCAAGAACGGCGGCGGCGGCATCGGCGGGGACGATGGCCAGCAACTTCCCTTCGTTGGCGACATAGAGCGGGTCGAGGCCGAGAATTTCGCAGGCGCCTTTGACCTCTTCGCTGATCGGGATGCGCGCTTCCTCCAGCAACATGCCGACGCCCGCGCTCTGGGAGATTTCGCTCAAGGCGCTGCTGATGCCGCCGCGCGTCGGGTCGCGCAGGACATGGACGTCTTTTCCGGTGGCGAAAATCGCCTCCACCAGGCCGTTGAGGGGCGCGGTGTCGCTGGCGATCTCGGTCTCGAATTCGAGTCCTTCGCGCACCGACATGATGGCGATGCCGTGCGTCGCGATGTCGCCGCTGAGGATAATCTGGTCGCCGGGCTGGACGCGTTTGGGATGGATGTTCACGCCTTTCGGCACGACGCCGATCCCGGACGTGGTGATGAAAATTTTATCCGCCTTCCCGCGGTCCACCACTTTCGTGTCGCCCGTCACCAGGGTCACGCCCGCCGCGTCGGCCGCTTCCCGCATCGACTTCACCACGCGCCAGAAATCGTCCATCGGCAATCCTTCCTCCAGGATAAAGCCAACGGAGAGGTACAGGGGACGCGCGCCGCACATGGCGAGATCGTTGACCGTGCCGTGGACGGCCAGCTTGCCAATGTCGCCGCCCGGAAAAAAGATCGGGCTGACAACATACGAATCGGTGCTGAAGGCAAGACGAGTGTCGCCCACCGAAAAGACGGCCCCGTCGTGGAGCGGATCGAGGAGGTCGTTGCGGAATTGCGGAAGAACGATTTTTTGGATCAGTTCCTGGCTCAACTTGCCGCCGCTGCCGTGCGCGAGGACGATCTCCTTATAGTTGGTCAGCGGCAGCGGACAGCTTCCCATCAACACACTGACCGGCTCGCCAGCGTCTCCGGCGTCGGCATTCGGCGTGGTCATACGGGCGCAAGCGCTTTCTTTTCGCACTGCAAATGCCGCCCGTAGGCATAGTAGGCGGCGCAGGCGCCCTCGGCAGAAACCATCGTCGCGCCGAGCGGATGCTGCGGGGTGCAGAGCGTGCCGAAGGCGGGGCAGTCGTGCGGCTTTTTGACGCCCTGCAAGACGAGTCCGCTGATGCAAATGGCAGGCTCCGCCGTATCGATTTCCCCGACCTCGAAGAGCTGCTCGGCATCGTGATCGCCAAATTCATCGCGCAGCTTGTAACCGCTTTTCGGAATCAAGCCGACGCCGCGCCATTTGCGGTCACACACCTCGAACACCTTGTTCACGAGATCGCGCGCGACCCGGTTGCCTTCGCGTTTGACGACCCGCGGGTACTGGTTCTGCACCTCGTAGGTTCCCGCTTCGAGTTGGCGGACCGTCATGAGAACGCCTTCGAGAAGATCGAGCGGCTCGAACCCGGTCACGACGATGGGCACATGATATCGTTCCGCCAGAGGCTCGTATTCCTCGTAACCCACAACCGTGCAGACATGGCCGGGACCGAGAAAGCCCTGCACGCGGTTGAGCGGCGACTGGAGGATCGAGGCGATGGCCGGTGGCACGAGGACATGGGACACCAGCATGGAGAAATTCTTGATGCCCTGCCGCCTCGCCTGCCAGGCCGCCATCGCGTTGCCGGGCGCCGTGGTCTCGAAACCGATGGCGAAAAAGACGACTTTTTTGTCGGGGTTGGCACGCGCGATCTTGAGGCAATCCATCGGCGAATAGACGACTCGCACGTCGGCGCCGCGCGATTTAAGCACGAGCAGATCAGCCTCCGAGCCGGGCACGCGCAACATGTCGCCGAACGAGCAAAAGATGACCTCGGGCCGCCGCGCGATGGCATGGGCCTTGTCGATCATCTCCAGCGACGTGACGCAAACGGGGCAGCCCGGGCCGTGCACGAGCTCCACTTTATCCGGCAGCAGTTGGTCGATGCCGTATTTGACGATGGTGTGGGTCTGGCCTCCGCAGACTTCCATCAGGACCCAGGGACGCGTGACGGTGTGCCGGATTTCGGCGACGATTTTCCCCGCCAGGGCTTCGTCGCGGTATTCGTCGAGGTATTTCATGAGACTCCCGAGCTTGCGGGACTTTCGTCCGGCGCTTCGGGGTCGTCCAATTCCGCGAGCTGCTCCATTTCTTCGAGCATCTGGTAGGTCTGCGCCGCCACGTCTTCATCGACTTTGCTGAGCGCGAATCCGACATGCACCAGCACGTAGTCGCCGATATTGACCTCGGGCGTGTATTCGAGGCAGACCTGTTTGACGATGCCGCCGAAGTTCGCCTTGCCCATCCGGACTCCTTCCGGATTTTCGCTGATCTCGATGAGTTTACCGGGAATGGCCAGGCACATAAGTTCCGTTTTTTGGGGTTGCGGCCTCATCGACTTTGCCGATGGCCACGCCTTCACAGACCAGCACCCTATCACCCGGAGCGGGGTCTGTCAGCAGGTCGAGCGAAATTATTTTTAGCGCGCCATGGACACGGATTTTCCCCAGGCACGGTTCCGGCCCGGAAAACACGTCGACGATCTCTCCATAGATCAGATTCATGCGAAAATCTCTTCGTGGGACTCGATCCGATTTTCCGCCGTCGCGCGCGACAAGGTCCGCGCCGCATCCACGATCTGGCCCAGGGCGATTCCGCCGTCGTTGGGCGGCACGCGCTGATGCCAGTAGGGATGGAACCCCTCTTCCAACAGCCGTTGCACGCTTCGTTCGGTCAGGTAGCGATTTTGAAAGCAGCCGCCGGTCAGGACGATCCTCGTTTGCCCGACGTGCCGGGCCACGGCGACGATGATTTCAACCAGCGCGTTATGAAATTTTGCGGAGATGGCGCCCGGGGCCATCCCGCGCCGCGCATCCTCCACCATCTCTTCGATCATCAGCCGCCAATCAACCACGCAGGGCGAACAGCTTTTAATCTCAAAGGGATAAGCCTCACTGACGCACGACTGAATGGCGAACTCGAGTTCCATCGCCGCCTGGCCTTCAAAACTCACCTGTTGCCGCAGGCCCGCGATCGAAGCGACGGCATCGAACAAGCGGCCCACGCTGGAAGTTACCGGCGACCGCAATTTTTTGACCAGCATCTGTCGGATCACGGCGAGATCGCCTTCTGAAAAGTCCCGCATGGGCGCGAGATCGTTTTGGTCAAGCGCCTTCGCCCCGCCGATTTCAAACAACACCCCAAGCGCGGAGCGGCGGGGTTGCTTGATCGCGGCCTCACCGCCCGGAAGCCGGAAGTGGCGAAAGTGCGCGACGCGCTCGAATGATTTCTCCCCGGCCAGTAGAAACTCGCCGCCCCAGATCGTGCCGTCGGGACCGTATCCCGTCCCGTCCCACGCCACCCCAAGCGCGGGAAACTCGACCTCATTTTCCGCCATGCAGGAGAGAACGTGCGCCCGGTGGTGCTGGACCGGATGCAGCGGCACGCCAATTCGCGCGGCCAATTGCGCGGCGTACTTGGTCGAGAGATAATCGGGGTGCAGGTCGCATGCGACAACTTCGGGTGTCGCCTCATAGAGCCGGGGTAGGTCCACCACAACCGCGTGAAAGGCCGCATGGGCCTGGCTCGTTTCGAGGTCGCCGATGTGCTGGCTGATGAAGGCCTCCTGCCCGACGCTCAACGCGACTGCATTTTTCAAATGCGCGCCCACGGCGAGCACGCACGGGAGCGGCGCCTTCAGGTGTATGGGCAGCGGCGCATAGCCGCGCGCCCGGCGAAGCACCATTTCCCGGCCACGCACCACGCGCGCGAGCGAATCGTCCATCGGACGCACAATTGGACGGTCATGCACCAGGAAAAAATCGGCGACGCCCTTGAGCCGGGTCAGCGCCTCCTGCTCGTCGGTGCAGATCGGTTCGTCGTTGAGATTGCCGCTCGTTGCAATGACTGGGAAACCGAGTTCCCGCAGGAAAAGATGGTGGAGCGGCGTGGAAGGCAGCATGACACCGAGATAGGGATTGTCTGACGCAATGGAGGGCGCGAGTGGGGGCGCCCAGCGTTGCAGGAGCACGATCGGCGCTTCCGGGGAAAGAAGCAACCGCTCCTCGAGCTCGCAAACATGGCAATGCTCGCGCACCATTTCCAGCGAGGGATACATCAGGGCGAACGGTTTTTCCGAGCGGCGCTTGCGCTCGCGCAGTCGCTTGACCACCGACTCATCACGCGCGTCGGCGATCAATTGGAAGCCGCCAAGGCCTTTGAGCGCCACGATCTTTCCGCTCCGGATTTCTTTCGCCGCCTCGAGCAAGGCATCATCGTGAAGGGCGAGGACTTTCCCCTGCGCATCCCACAATTCAAGATGCGGGCCGCAAACGGGGCAGGCGTTCGGCTGCGCATGGAACCGGCGGTCGGACGGGTCGTGGTATTCGCGATCGCACTGCGGGCACATCGCGAATTTCTTCATCGAGGTCTTCGGGCGGTCGTACGGGAGTTCCTCGATGATGGTGAACCGGGGACCGCAGTTGGTGCAGTTGGTGAAGGGGTAACGGTGGCGGCGGTTGTCCAGGTCGAAAATTTCCCGGAGGCAATCCGGACACGTGGCGATGTCGGGGAGGACGAGAACCGTCTTCGCCCCGCTTTCCTCGCTCATGCGGATGGTGAAACCCTCGTAGCCAACCGCATCAAGGAAGGAAAACTCGAGGCTCTGGATAATCGCCAGCGCCGGCTTTTCCCTCTCGAGCCGGACCAGGAAATGCCGTAACGGGGCGCCCGCGCCTTCGACCTCGATGAAGACGCCTTGCGCGGAGTTCAAAACCCAGCCGCTGAGGTCCAGCTCCCTCGCCAGCCGGTAAACGAAGGGGCGAAAGCCGACGCCCTGAACGGCTCCACGGACGACGATCTTGGCGCGTTCGAGAAGTGTGCTCATAGGCGGAGAAATTCAGAGTGGAGGTGATGCCCGGCACGGGTCTTGATCCCTTCGACCTCGAACCCGGCAAGATCCGGGCGGGCTTCTTCGATGGGGGCGCGGAGGGAAGGCAAGTCGTGTCGCCTCATTTGATATTATAACACGAAAGGGCAAGGAACGGCAAGACAGGAGGGTCATGGGTAGTGGGTCAGTTTGAAGCCCCAAGGGGGCGTTCTAACCTCAGCCCAGGGCAACGCCCTGGGAAAACGTTTCATCAAAGATCAAGCCCTGAAAGGGCGACATAATCTTAGAGATATTAGAGCGCCCTTTCAGGGCTTGGCTTCTTTGGGATTCTATTCCCAGGGCGTTGCCCTGGGCTGGAATGGGTCGCCCCGTTGAGGCTACGGACATTTATCGCGCTGTGTTTAGATTCAAAATAATACACTACCGGGTCATGCCTTAAGTGGCCTCCGCAGTCTATTTTTTTAAGCCATTTAATTGACCGAGGCCAATTAGAAGAGTCGGGCGGCTACTGCTTCTGCGAAGGAGGAGGAAGAGGCAGGTAACCGAGCTCGACCAAGCTGGTAGCGTAGAGCTTGAACTTGTTGAGCGCGTATATGCTTACCGCCGACGTGAGCCAGCCCCGGCCATCCTCCGTCTTGTGGTGATAAAGGGACCATGTCGCATTCGCGAAATAATAAGAGGCGTTCGAGCCAACCTGATTGAACGCGTCGAGTTCTTTGGCCGCGAGCTCTTCGTGCCCACCAAAAAGGTCGCATAGGAAAACCTTATACGCGGCCAGATCTCCGAAATCGGAGTCTTCCTCCAAGGCGAGGAAGCCGGGGCGCGCATCGTCGTATTTCTTCTGCATGAAGTCGATCTCGGCCAGGTTAAATCTCATCTTGGTATTCTTGCCGTCAAACTGAAGCGCGGCATGGTAGTCCTTCCAAGCCTGGTCCCAAAGCCCCTTTTGGGCGTAAATATTACCGCGCAATCCATATGCATCCGAGTTTTTGGGCGCAACCTGAAGAGCGGCGTTCACCTTGTCCAGCGCGGCATCGAATTGTTTTTGCTGCACGAGCTGGAAAGCCTGGCGCAACAGGAGGGTGACTGGGTCGGCTGGTGGCTGATCGGGGATGGCGCTTACTGGAGGGGAATTGGGCGCCGGGACGTTTATTGCGGGAAATTTTGTTGCCAGGGTACTCGTATCGGCTAGAGGCTGACCGAGGCTGGTGTTTGCTGAAGGGGAATTGGGCACCGGGGCGTTTATTGCGAGGGAATTAGTCGCCGAGCCGTTCGTGACGGGGGGAACATCATCGAAGTTAAGCGACTGGGCATACCCAGGGCATGAAAGCGCAAGACTCAGCAGGACTAAGGCAACCTGACAGAACCCTGTGCCAAGAAGAGACACGGACTTACGCATTTGAGGCAGCGTTTTGGAGTTCCGGCAATCTCATTGGGCTCAGTTAAACCCGCGGCAAACGCGCGCGTAAGCGCAAAACGGTCAGCAGGGCCGCGACGCAGAGGCCCAGCGTCCACGCCGGGGGTTCGGGAGTGTTTTCGGGGATATCTTCCGGGCAGTTAATAGTGGCACCAGAATTGACCTGGAAATCATTGTTGCCACCACCGAAAACGCAACCATAAACCGTCCCACTACCCACGCCAATCGTGCCATTCGGGTCTAGGAAGGTACCGTATTTTACTGTGCCCCCGTTGATTTGCAGATTACTATTACTGCTGCCAGTTATGTTGAACAGGACGTCATTGGACGTCAGCCCGTCCAAGAGGTTAATCGTGCCCTGAAATTGGGGGTCATTGACATTGGCACTCGCGATGTTAAAGACCACGTGCTGGGTTGTCCCCGGATTACCTACAATATCCAGGGTGTCATTGTTGTTATTGAAGTTTAATGTAGTCACATTGAATACATAGTTGCCATTGACGAGCTTACCGGCGGTGATATCGATCGTTTGGGTTTTGCCCGCACCCGGATTGATGGCGAGATTCGTTCCCGACTCGGCAGCCAGCGTGCTCGAAAGAGAGTTGAGGTTGTTGAGGTCCGTCTCGACTTGAGTAACCTTGGGGGTGATGCTGCCGCTTATCGTAAAAGGGCTGCCAATAGAGTCATTGACCGCAGCCGCGAAGTTGAGCCTGGGCGGTTGTTGAACCTGACGGGTCACCAATCCCAACATCGCCATTGATGGTGGAATTACTAACCTGAAAGTCATTGTACCCCTCACCTTTGTAGAGAACAGCGTAGTTTGAGGCATCGCCGAGGAGAAATTGAGCTTCCGCCTCTTGACCGACGCCGAGGAACCCCAATAAGGCCATCCCAACGGCGAGACCACCTGTCAGTTGTAGTGCCCTTACGCCGCCAGTGGAAGATAATCGCATTTTCATGAGAAATTACCTTTCAAGGAAAAAGGCAGCTGTTCGTGACATAGAGTTACGCGTGGGCTGCGCTGCTCGAGCACGACGACAAATAAGCCTCCAAACCATTTTTTAGATGTGGTGTTGAAGGTTTTCACTTTGTTCCTTTGCTCTTTGTAGCTGCGATTGTTAACGTGGTTACTTGAGGAGATTCGGTATCTGATATTGGGAGTAAATTTTCGCGGTGTAGGCAGATCGACTAACCAACTCGACTAGCGCATATAGGGAAATCGACTATCAACATAGGCAATTAACGCGTAATTGAAGCAGCAGTCAAGGGAAATTTGTGTCTTTGATGCAAAAAAATGACTGGTGCGTTACGATTAGGCGGCAACGTCGATAAGAAATTCTATTTCACTTGTAACAGTCAGGAGTACAAATAGTTAGCTATTATCTAGCGCCACATGCAACAGCAGTATCACCGATCCACAACACTACCTTATTTCCGACATGTAAGGGATAGTAGCCAGCCCATGGCTTACCCTGCTATATTGGGGAGGCATGGCCCGATTACCCGACCGGTTCGATCTTTGGGTGCGCAAAGCGCGCGAATGCCGCGATCCGGCACGGCAAGCCGACTATATCCTGGGCGCTTTGGCAGGATTGAAGGAGTGGCACTTCCTCAATGTCGGCACGAGGGAGTCGCCTCAAGCCGCAAGGACACAAATCGGAGCCGGCTCGTGCCTGCTCGTCTATTCCGATATGAGTCGAATTGAAGAGCTCATACAGGAAGGAGGCAGGAGCCTGCAAAATCCGCGGAGGAAGGAACCCCTGCCGGTGATCACGATTCCCGCCGCCGCCGCGATGTCGTGGTGCGTGGAATGCCAGGCGGGATTGCTGGTAAACCCGGGTGAGGATGCGGTGCTGATTCCATTCGCACAGCTTGAAGCCTTCCACGCCGAGTGGCGCCAACGAGGCGGGCGGCAGGCGGCGGGGTTCTGGATTCCGAACATGAGCACGGAAGAGGAGGATTTTTGGCGGGAGCATGGGTTATAAGAGAAGATTCGTAATCCGCGCCGCACTGTCGT
>Ga0316231_1004133_pt1 | contig 12254 bp, 7 predicted proteins | sample TBH18027metaG_FD_206002 | JGI IMG/M metagenome (GOLD analysis project Ga0316231, IMG submission 206002) | Freshwater microbial communities from Trout Bog Lake, Wisconsin, USA - TBH18027 | ecosystem: Environmental > Aquatic > Freshwater > Lake > Hypolimnion/Profundal zone | place: USA: Wisconsin...
CGGCCCCCAGTTCCTGGCGGAGCCGGGCCAGGTTGCCCGGGGCCCGCAGCTCGGCGTCGGTGGGGGCCCGGAAGGTCTGCAGGTCCCGGCTGGGGCAGAAGGGGAAGGCGTTGCTGAGGGCGGCCGCGCGCAGCACCGGGAACAGCCCGCGCTCCCGGAAGCCGGCGCCGTCCCAGTCGGCGTAGGCCTCCTGGGGCACCTGGGCCAGCCCGGCGGCCTCCAGGGCCCGGTAGACCAGGACCCCGGCCCGGTCCCCCCAGAACGGCACGCCGCTCTGGTCGGCGCCCCTGGGACCGGGTGCCTCCCCGAACAACATCACCCGCACCGGACCGGTCGGAGGGTAAAGTGGAAAGACGTGGGTTTGAATAATCCGAGACATATGGCATTAGATTGCCAGATGCCTATCTTGGGTACAGACGATTTTGACCTGAAGGAGGTAATTATGAGTGGGGCACCCATCCTGGCACCGGAAGCCAAAGGGGTTGAGGATTGGGAGCGGTGGACTTCCTCCACGGAAGCGCGCCCGGCCTGGGATCTTGAATCTTCTCCCCGTTTATATGAGGCGGATTTGGCCGATCCTGAAACCTTCCATCGCCGATTGGTCGATTGGCTAATGAATCAAAAATAAATAAACAATAAACGCGATTTCCCATCGCCAAGACCCTAGATTGCTCAGTTCCGTACCGGTTGACATCGCGAAACGGCCTGGTATTTTCCAGGTCGTTTCGTTTCATGAAAAGGTCAGACGGCGAAATAGCGTGCCTGGGGGTGCCATGCGACCAGGGCCGAAGTGGTGTATTCCGGGTCCATCTGGAACTGCTCGGAAATGGTCACCCCGATGGCCGGGCCGCCCAGCAGGTCCAGCACGGTGGCGTTGCCTTCCAGGTCGGGGCAGGCCGGGTAGCCGAAGGAGTAGCGGGAGCCCTGGTAGCCCTGGTTGAACAGTTGGCGCAGCTGCCGGGCATCGTGCCCGTGGATGCCCAGTTCGCGCCGGATGCTGCCGTGCAGGCGCTCGGCATAGGCCTCGGTGAGCTCGGTGGCCAGACCGTGGAACAGGAAATAGTCCGAATAGCGGTCGGAGCGGTACAGTTCCGCGGCCAGTTCGGCGGCCTTGCGGCCCAGGGTGACCAGCTGCAAGGGCAGCACGTCGAACCGCCCGCCGCCGGCCGGCTCGAAGAAGTCGGCGATGCACAGGCGCCGGCCCTGGTCCTGGCGCGGGAACGGGATCCGGGCCAGGATCCGGGTCCGGTCCGGAGCGTAGACCGCCAGGCTGTCGCCCTCGGCCCGGGTCGGGAAATAGCCGTACAGGGCCCGCGGCTCCAGCAGGCCCTCCGCCAGGATCCGCGCCTTCCAGTCGGCCAGCAGCGGTTCCGCCTTCAGCTTGAGGACCGCCTCGAACGCCGCGTCGTCGAGCTTGCCCTGGGTGAACGACCAGCGGTTGCGGATCACCACGAACTCATCCAGGAATTCGAAGATCTCCGCCACCGTGTGGCCGGCTTCCCGCACCCCCCAGAACGGCGGCTCGGGAAGCTCCAGTCCGCGCTTGACCCAGGTGCTCTGGCCGGCGTCGGACAGCGGGGCGGGGGCTGCGCCCCGGTGCACGATGGTGATGCCGGGGGCTTCCGGCGGGGCGGGCTCGGCCTGCGGCGCCGGGCCGCGGTTGAGGATGGCGTCCATGTGGCGCAGCCCCTCGAAGGCGTCCTCGGCATACAGGACCTTGCCGCTGTAGGCGCTCTGGCACTGTTCGGCGACGAAATCCCGGGTCAGCGCGGCGCCGCCCAGGATGACCGGGATGCGCAGGCCCAGCTCCTCCATGTAGGCCAGGTTCTCGCGCATGACCGTGGTGGACTTGACCAGCAGGCCCGACAGGCCGATGGCGTCCGCCGCGAACCCGTCCATGGCGGCCAGGATGCTCTCCACCGGCTGCTTGATGCCCAGGTTCAGCACCTCGTAGCCGTTGTTGGAAAGAATGATCTCCACCAGGTTCTTGCCGATGTCGTGCACGTCGCCCTTGACCGTGGCCAGGATCACCCGGCCCTTGGTGGCTGAGGACTCCTTGGGCAGGTGCGGCTCGATCCGCTTCACCGCCGCCTTCATCGCCTCGGCGCTCTCCAGCACGAACGGCAGCTGCATCTCGCCGGCGCCGAAGCGCTCGCCGACCACGCGCATGGCGTCCAGCAGGACCCGGTTGATCAGGTCCAGCGGCGGCAGGGTCTTCAGCGCCTCGTCGACGTGATCCAGGATGCGCCGCTTCTCGCCGCCCAGGATGTCGCGCTTGAGCCGCTCCTCGATGGGCAGGTCCTCGGTGGATGCTTCGGCCACGTGCTGGGCCGCGCCGCCGCTGAACAGGGCCATGGCCACCTTGAGCGGGTCGTAGCCCTCGCTCCTGCGGTCGAAGATCAGGTCCTCCACCGCCTCGCGCTGCTCGCGCGGGATCGTGGCCACCGGGATGACCTTGGCCGCGTTGAAGATCGCCAGGTCCAGCCCGGCCTTCACCCCGTGATAGAGCATGAGCGCGTTCAGCAGGTGCCGGACCTGGGGGCTCAGGCCGAAGCTGACGTTGCTCACCCCCAGGATGGTCAGCACGCCGGGGAAGCGCGCCTTGATCTGCCGGATCGCCTCCAGGGTCTCCATGGCCGAACGGCGGAAGGTCTCGTCGCCGCTGCCCAGGGTGAAGGTGAGCGGGTCGATGATGAGGTCCGAGGGGTTGAAGCCGTACTCCCCCACCACCAGGTCGTACAGCCGCTGGGCCACCTCCAGCTTGCGCTCGGCGCTGTGGGCCATGCCCTGCTCGTCGATGGTGAGGGCCACCACCGCGGCGCCGTAGGTGCGGCAGAGTTCCAGCACCTTGCGCGCCCGGCCTTCGCCGTCCTCGAAATTGATGGAGTTCACCACGCACTTGCCGGGGGCGTTCTGCAGCGCCACCTCGAGCACCGGCACCTCGGTGGAATCGATCATGAGCGGGAGCATGACCTGGGGCACGGTCTTGCCCAGGAAGGCGACCATGTCCCGGGCCTCGTCCCGGCCCACATAGGCCACGCAGACGTCCAGCATGTGGGCGCCTTCCCGCTGCTGGTCCCGGGCGATCTCGGTCAGCCCGTCGTAGTCCTCCCTGGCCAGGAGGTCCCGGAAGCGCTTGGAGCCGTTGGCGTTGGTCCTTTCGCCGACGATCAGCGGGCGCGGCTCCTGCCTCAGGGTGACGCTCTGGTAGAGGCTGGCCACCGAGCGTTCCAGGCTCGGGGTGCGGTGGGTCTGACCGGAGCCCAGGCGCTCGCGCAGGGCGCGGATGTGCGCCGGCGTGGTGCCGCAGCAGCCGCCGACGATGTTGAGGCTGAATTTCCGGGCCAGCTGGGCCACCTTCTCGGCGAACGCCTCGGGCCCCAGGGGGTAGACCAGGGCGCCGTCCTGGTTCACCGGCAAGCCGGCGTTGGGCAGGCAGCTCAGGCTGAACGGCGAAGTCTCGGCCAGGGTCTGCAGGGGCGCGTGCATCTCGTCGGGTCCGGTGCCGCAGTTCAGGCCCAGCACGTCGATGCCGAGCATCTCCACCGAGGTGAGCACGGCCTGGATCTCGGTGCCCAGCAGCAGGGTCCCGGTGGTCTCCACCGTGGCCTGCACCCAGACCGGGCAGGCCCGCCCCAGCTCGGCCATGGCCGTGCGCGCGGCGCGCACCGCGCACTTGATCTGGCCCAGGTCCTGGGAGGTCTCGATCAGGATGGCGTCCACCCCGCCCTTGACCAGGCCGCGCATCTGCGCCAGGCAGCTGGCGTACAGCGCGGCGTAGCCGATGTGGCCGAGGGTGAGCAGCTTGGTGCCGGGTCCCACGGAGCCGATGACGTAGCGGCGCCGGTCATAGGAGCGCGCCACTTCCAGGGCCAGGCGCGCCGCGGCGATGTTCAGCTCCTCGGTGCGCTCGGGGATGCCGAACTCGGACAGCACCACCTGGTTGGCGCCGAAGGAGTTGGTCTCCACCGCGTCGGCCCCGGTGTCCAGGTAGGCGGCGTGGATCTCCTTGATCCATTCCGGGCGGCGCTCGTTCAGCAGCTCCATGCAGCCTTCGAAGGCGGTGCCGCCGAAATCGTCGACGCTGGGCTTGCGCGCCAGGATCTGCGTGCCCATGCCGCCGTCCAGCAGCAGGACCCGTTCCAGCATGAGGGAGGCGAGTGTGGTCATCTAGTTGATCCCCAGGTATTCCAGATCCATGTCCCCATCGACCACCACCTGGCAGGCCAGCCGGTGATCGCCGGGGGCGTCGAGCCCCGCGAGGAAGTCCCTTTCCTCCGGCGCCATGGCCGAGCAGTGCTCAAGCCCGGCCAGCACCCGGATCCGGCAGGTGCCGCAGGAGCCGCTCCGGCAGCCGAAGGTGATGTCGGCGCCGGCGGCGTCGGCGATGGCCTGCAGCGGCGTGCCGCCCGGCGCCTCCACCAGGAGGTCCTCCGGCAGGAAGCGCACCCGCACCGGACCGCTCATCGGGGCGCCCCGACATCGAGCAGCGTGTCCAGCAGCTCCACCTGGCCCAGCGGGGCGGACAGCTGCAGCCCGCGCACCCTGGGACGCACCCGGGCGATGGTCTCCTGGGCGATGGCGATGCCCTCCTTGAGCTGGTCCTCGGCGGTGGTCCAGCGGGCCATGCGCGCCAGGATCTCCGGCGGCACGCGCACCCCGGGCACCTCGTTGGCCATGAATTCGGCGTTCCGCAGGCTCTTCAGCGGCCAGATCCCGGCGATCACCGGGATGCCCAGGGGTTCGGCGAACTCCAGGAACTGGAACAGGGCGTCGGCGTCGAAGATCGGCTGGGTGATGGCCCATTCCGCGCCGGCCTCCACCTTGTAGCGGTAGCGCTTGAGCTCCCGGTCCATGTCCAGCGCCACCGGATTGGCGCCAACCCCGACGCTGAACCGGGTGGGCACGCCGATGTCGCTGCCGCCCAGGTCCAGGCCCCGGTTCAGCTGGCTGACGATGTTCACCAGGCCGATGGCGTCCACGTCGAACACCGCGGTGGCGGTGGGGTAGGGGCCCAGCTTCGGCGGATCGCCGGTGATCGCCAGCACGTTCTGCAGGCCCAGTCCGGCGGCGCCCAGCAGGTCGCTCTGGATGCCCAGCAGGTTCCGGTCCCGGCAGGCGAAGTGCATGAGCGTCTCCATGCCGACCCGGCGCTGGATGATCACCGCCGTGGCCAGGGCCGACATCCGGGCCATGGCCCGGGGACCATCGGGGACGTTGATGGCGTCCACGCCCCGGGCATGGCAGTAGGCGGCCTTCTCCACCAGCTTGTCGGCCGAAGTGCCTTTGGGCGGCACCAGTTCCACCGAGATGACGAAGCCCCCCTCGGCCAGCTTCCGGCTGAAGGCGCTGCGGTCGGCCGTGGGCACCCCCGGATGGGGGCTTTCCGGTTCCGCCCGCTCGCTGGTCCCTTCCACGAAGGCGCGTTCCTGGCGCAGGGCGCCGCGCATGGCCCGGATATGCGCCGCGCTGGTGCCGGCGTCGCCGCCCACGGCCCGGGCGCCGAGCTGGAAGGCCTGGCGGGCGAACTCGCCCAGGTACTCGGGGCTGGCCATGTAGAGCAGGCGCCCGTCCACCATGCGCGGCAGGCCGGCGCTGGGCTGCAGGATGAGCGGACAGTCGGTCACCGTCTTGAAGCGCTTGAGCAGGTCCAGCAGGGGGGCCGGGCCGCTGCCGCCGTTGACCCCCACCAGGGCGGCGCCCCAGTCGGTCAGCTTGCGGATGTACCATTCCGGCTCGGTGCCGTACAGGGTCTGGCCTTCGTCGTTGGGCGTCATCATGGCCGCCACCGGCAGGGCGCAGACCTTCTGGATGCCCAGGATGGCCTGATGGATCTCGTTGAGGTCGGCGAAGCCCTCCAGCACGAACAGGTCCACCCCGCCGTCCAGCAGGGCCTGGGCCTGTTCCGCGAAATAGCCCTGGGCCTCGTCGAAGGAGGTGGGGCCCCAGGGCTCGATGCGCACGCCCAGGGGGCCGAGGGCGCCGGCCACCCAGCCGGGGGCGCCGTCCTGCAGCACCTCCCGGGCCAGACGCGCGCCTTCGCGGTTGATCTCCACCAGCTTCTCCATCAGGCCGTAGCCCTGGAGCTTCATCCGGTTGGCCGCCCAGGTGTTGGTGGTGATGATCTGGGCGCCGCCGGCCCGGAACTCCTCGTGGATGGTGCGCACCAGTTCCGGAGAGGTCAGGTTGGCCTCGTCGAACGAGCGGTTGATGTACACCCCGCGTTCGTAGAGCACCGTGGGGGTGGACCCGTCAAAGAGAAAACATTGGCCCGATCTGAGCGCTTCAGCGAAATCGTTGGTCATGTGGCAGCCACCCTCTCGACGCAGTGCTGGTGAAGCCTGGGGACCAGTTCGCCCAGCCGGTTTTCAGGGATAAGGAACGCAAGCGAAACACCTGTGTCTCCAGCCAGGATGGCCGCGATCGGCTCCCCGTCCAAGGGGGCGAGGAGGCCGAGGGCCCGGCCCGGAGCGTCCCGCAGCCCCTCCCCGACCAGGGCGACCACCGCCAGGCCGCGTTCCAGGACGAGGCCCGAACCCGCCAGATCCAGCAGCACGGCCTCGGCCTCCGCCGTCTCGACCCGGGCCACCAGGAGTCCGCCGTCGGGCGTGGCCAGCAGGCCATACAGCGAGGCTCCGGCTTCCTGCAGCCGGGTGGCCGCCTGGAACAGCCGCTCGAACAGGTCGGTTTCCTGCTCCGGCGGCAGGCGCAGGCAGCAGACCCCTTCCTTGTAGGCGACCGAGGTGATCTCGCCGGGTTCCCGCGGCGGCGCCTGGGCCCGGATCTCGGTCCCGGCGCCGGCGGGCCGGCGGGTGTTGGCCACCACCAGCCGGATGCCGGAGCGGCTCAACGGCGCCAGCGAATCCGCATGCAGCACCTTGGCCCCGAACGCGGACAGCGCCGCGGCCTCGCGCAGGCTCAGCACCGGGATGGACCGGGCCGCCGGCACCAGGCTCGGATCGGCGCTGAGGATGCCGTCCACCTCGGACCATATCTGCACTTCCGACGCCTCCAGGGCTTCCGCCAGCAGCGTGGCGCTGGTGTCCGAGCCGCCCCGGCCCAGGGTGGTGACCGCGCCGCCGGGCGCCTTGCCCAGGGACCCCTGGGTCACCCACAGCGCGCCCCGGTCCAGGGCCTCGCGCCATGGGCCGCAGGCGGTCCGCAGGGCGGGGGCAGGCCGGGCCCGGCCGTGGCGGCCGTCGGTGGCCAGCACTTCCAGCACGTCCCGGAAGGCGGCGGCCCGCCCGCGCCCGCGCAGCAGGGCCGCCAGCAGGTGGGCGGCGAGGGTCTCCCCCACGGCCATGGCCGCGTCCCGGGAGCGGGGCGAGGCCTCGCGCACCAGCGCCATGCCCTTCAGCAGGTCGGCCAGCGACTGGAACAGCCCCTGCCAATGGGGCCGGAGCTCCGCTTCGATGGCCATGGCCCCGGCCAGATCCCAGTGGCGCCGCTCCAGGTCGGCCTGGAATGCCTGCGCCGAAGCCAGGTCGCCCCGGGCCGAGGCGGCCATGGCCCGCTGCAGGGTGTCCATGCCGCCGGCCAGGGCCGAAACCACCACCAGGCCGCCCGCGGGCAGTTCCCGGTCGATGATGCCGGCGCAGCGGCCCAGGGCCTCCACCGTGTCGACGCTGGTCCCTCCGAATTTGAGAATTTTCAACAACTTACCTCCAAAGCAGATGCGTGCGCACTCCCTTCGGCGGGCCCCGGAACGGACAAAGGGGGCCCCACCGTGGATCGGGCCCCCTCATGTTTGTGTCCTTGCTGGCAGTCACATCCGTTCGGTATCTATCCGGCGTCGCCGCCGGCAGGAATTGGCACCTTGCGTCAAGCAGGTTGCCAAGGTTTCACAGGGCCCGTCCCTCCACCTTTCTGGATAGCTCACTATGGAACTGACAAAGAACGACGAATCCTCATCTTCGTTTCAAGGGTTCCCCATGTCAATGGTCCTTGCCTTCTCGGCTACCCTGGTTCCATGCTCACATCCCTGCGCATCCAAAACCTTGCCCTGGTCGAGGACCTTTCCATCGAACTGCGGCCCGGCTTCACGGTGCTCACCGGCGAAACCGGGGCGGGCAAGTCCCTGCTGGTGGACGCCCTTTCCCTGCTGGTCGGCGCCCGGGGCGACGGCGACCTGGTCCGCCAGGGCACCGACCGGGCCGTGGTGGAGGCCGTGGCCGAGGGCGGGTTCGAGGCCTGGCAGGCCTTCCTGGGCGAGCGCGGGCTGCCCGAGGAACAGCCGGTGGTGCTGCGCCGGGAGGTCGCCGGCAACGGCCGGAGCCGGGCCTGGCTCAACGGCGGCGCCTGCAGCCTGGCCGACCTGCGCGAAGCCGGGCGGATCTGGATGCGCCTGACCAGCCAGCACGACCACCAGTCCCTGATGGCGGAGGAGCGGCACCTGGGCCTGGTGGACGAGGTCCTGGGCATCCGGCCGGAACTCCAGGCCCTGGGGACCGAAGTCAAGGAGGCCCAGGCCCGGCTGGCCGCCCGCAAGCGGAGCGAAGCCCAGCGGGGCGAGCGCCTGGAGTGGCTGGCCGAGCAGATCGGCGATCTGGAGAAGCTCGCGCCCCGGCCCGGCGAGTGGCTCCAGCTGCGCTCGGAGCGTGAGCCCCTGCGCCACGCGGTGCAGCTCGAGCAGTCGTTCCGGGAGGGCGCGGAGGAGCTGGACCAGGCCGGGCGCCATGTGGAGAACGGCCACCGGGCCCTGGTCCGCACCGCCCAGATCCTGCCGGCGGCACAGGCCGAGGTGGACCGGCTGCGCTCGGTGATGCTGGAACTGGAGGACCTCCTGGCCCTGGCCAAGGACGAGGCGATCCGCTGGTCCCGGGAGGGGGTGGACCGCATCGAGGCCCTGGAAACCCGGCTGGCCCAGTTCGAGAAGCTGGCGCGGCGCCATCACTGCGAGCCGGACGACCTGGCCGGGCGCCTGGCCGATCTGAAGCGGGAGCAGGACGACCTGCTGGCCGGCAGCACCAGCCTCAAGGAGCTGGAGACCGCCCTGGCCCGGGCCTGTGAAACCTACCGCGCCGCGGCGGAGGCGCTGCACCAGCGGCGCGCCGCCCTGGTGCCCGGCCTGGAGAAGGAGGTGCACCTGCGTCTGAAGCGGCTCGGCATGGCCGGTGCGCGCCTGCAGATCCGCCTGGCCCTGGCCGAGGAGCCGTCCAGCCCGGTGCTGCAAGCCGGCCGCCCGGTCCGAATCTCCGCCCAGGGCTTCTCGGCCCTGGCCATCTGGATCGAGCCCAACGTCGGCGAAGGTTTCCGGCCCCTGGCCAAGATCGCCTCCGGCGGCGAGCTGAGCCGGCTCATGCTGGCGCTGCAGGGGGCCGGCATGGCCCTGGGCGGCGACGGCGGCGAGCCGCTGGTGCTGGTGCTGGACGAAGTGGACGCCGGCATCGGCGGGGAGACCGCCATCGCCGTGGGCGCCGCCGTGGGCGAACTGGGCCGGCGCCACCAGGTGCTGGCGGTCACCCACCTGGCCCAGGTGGCGGCCCGGGCCGACCACCATGGCCTGCTGCGCAAGGAGGTGCAGGACGGACGCACCCGCAGCGGCCTGGACTGGCTCGCCGGTCCCGGCCGGGTGCGGGAGCTGGCCCGGCTGCTCTCGGGGCATCCGGACCGCCCGGAAGCCCTGGCCCATGCCTTGAGCCTGCTGGGCAACTAATATAGTCGCTTGGACGAAAGCCAGCTTCACGCCATTCTGGATGCTCGGTTTGAACATGCAGGGAATCCGGGTCGCCCATGGAGGTCCGGATCCCGGTTGGAGGTCTCGGGTATGGTGCGAATGACGACTAGGATCGGAGTGGGCGCGCTGGCGCTCCTGGCGGGGCTGGGAGCGCCCCACCTGGCGGCGCAGTCCTGGCAGCTGCCGGCCTCCGACCCGGTGGGCATTGCCCGCAGCGGAACCGGCGTGGCCTTCGGCAACAGCCTGGAGGCGGCGGCGCTCAACCCGGCCCTGCTCGCCACCCTGCGGGACGGCTCAAGCGCCTACCTGGCGTTCGGGCAGGAGCTTGAGGCCGCCCAGGCCACCCTCGCAAGCAATCAGTCGGTCCTGTACAGCAACGACCGGAACCGGTTCCTGCCCGCCCTGGGGGCCGCCTGGCGGCTCGACCCGACCATGGTCCTTGGGCTCAAGCTTGACGAGCCGTTCATGAGACATGTCAAGATGCCGGTGGCCTACACCGGCCGTTTCCAGGGCCAGGCCTTCAACCTCGACACCCACCGGCTGGAGGGCCAGCTCGGCTGGGCCGCCTCCCCCAACTGGGCGTTCGGCGCCAGCCTGGGCGTCACCCGGATCCAGTATGCCTGGGACAACCAGGTGCGCACCGTCGTCCCGGTCGGCACCACGAGCGGTCTTATGGAATCCGACCTGCACCAGGAGGGCGCCAAGATCGCTCCCTCCTACTCGCTCGGGTTCCGCTGGGCCCCCAACTCCCGCTGGACGGTCGGGGGGACTTTGGTCGGTTCCATCAAGACCACCCTGCCGCTCAGCGCCTCCTACGGCGCCCTCGCCCCGGCCTACTACGCCGCGGACGGCACCGGCACCGCGCCGGCGGGCACCAGCGGCAACGGACTCGCCCAGCGGACCACCACCCAGCTCACCCCGGGCAGCGGCGGCATCACCCTGCCGGGCAAGCTCGCCCTCGGGGTGCGCCAGCGGGTGAACCAGGTGTTCACCTGGGAGGGTGATCTGCACTACATCCTGGGCTCCCAGACCCAGCTGCCCGGCCTTCCGGTCGCCACTCCGGCAGGTGCCGCATCGGCCAGCGCGCCCAACCAGGGCAGGCCCTTCCGTAGCGGCCTCGGAATGAGCCTCATGGCTGAACTCACCTTCTCGAGGAACTGGACCGTGCGGCTCGGCGCCTCCATGGATCCGGCGCTCCGGGCGGATTCCGACGTGGAGCCCCTGGTCGGCGGCGCCAAGTCCTCGGGCCTTTCGGGCGGATTCGGCTACAAGATGTTCGGCGGCGAGCTGAACCTGGGCTACCAGTACCGGCAGTCCCAGGATGTCGATACGGCCAATCTGGAAGGCAACTGGAGCAAGGCCGGCTACGTCCCCACCCCGGCCTCCACCAGCCGGGTCGAAGGCATGGGCCACCTCTGGTCGGTCGGGTACAAGAGGGCTTTCTAGATGCGTTACCTCGGTCCCCACGCCTGCGAAGAGGCCCTGGAACGGGGTGAACTGCAGACCCTGCGGATCGCCCCGGCCGCCTGGGAGCGGGTGGCCAAGCTCCGGCTGGCCGCCCGGGAACAGGGCGTGGTGGTGCACCGCGAGCCCATGGACAGCCTCGACCGGCGCTGCCAGGGCCAGCGCCACCAGGGCGTCATGGGTGAAGGGGAGGCCATCACCCTGGCGGCCATGGACACCCTGCTGGCCCGGGTGCGGGAGCGCGGCTCCCAGGCCCTGGTGCTGGCCCTGGACGGGATCAGCGATCCGCACAATTTCGGCGCCATCCTGCGCTCCGCCGCCGGCGCGGCGGTCGACGGGGTGGTGTTTCCCGAGCGGCGCTCCGCCCAGGTCAACGAGACGGTCATGCGCGCCAGCGCCGGCACCGCCGGCCGGGTGCCCCTGGTCCGGGTGGTGAACCTGGCCCGGGCCCTGGAGCAGCTGCAGGAGGCCGGCGCCTGGGTCTATGGCCTGGCCGGCGGGGAAGCCAGCCGGGACTACCTGGAGGAGCCGTTCGACCGCGGCACCGTGCTCGTGCTCGGCTCCGAAGGCGAAGGCCTGCACCAGAAGATCCGCGAGCATTGCGACGGCCTGCTGGGCATCGCCATGCCCGGCGGCATCGACAGCCTCAACGTCTCCAGCGCGGCCGCGGTCATGCTGTTCCGGGTCCTGGCCAAGCGGAGCCAGCGTGGATGAGCGTCCGTCGCACGAAGGCGAAATTTTTTTGTTGTGCCCCTCGTGGGGCCGTGCTAACCTTATCGTTCCCGCTCAGGAAAGCTTTGCCCCACAAAGCTCCTGGTTGGGAGCTTTGACAATGCCTAGATGGCCGAGTGGTTAATGGCAGCAGACTGTAAATCTGCCGGGCACCGCCCTACGGAGGTTCGAATCCTTCTCTAGGCACCAGTTCTTTCGCGGAAGACTGGTCGAATGCGGGAATAGCTCAGTTGGTAGAGCGTCAGCCTTCCAAGCTGAATGTCGCGGGTTCGAACCCCGTTTCCCGCTCCAAAAAGTACAGGCCCACATAGCTCAGTGGCAGAGCGCGTCCTTGGTAAGGACGAGGTCTCCGGTTCAATCCCGGATGTGGGCTCCACTTTTT
>Ga0316231_1004134_pt1 | contig 12252 bp, 6 predicted proteins | sample TBH18027metaG_FD_206002 | JGI IMG/M metagenome (GOLD analysis project Ga0316231, IMG submission 206002) | Freshwater microbial communities from Trout Bog Lake, Wisconsin, USA - TBH18027 | ecosystem: Environmental > Aquatic > Freshwater > Lake > Hypolimnion/Profundal zone | place: USA: Wisconsin...
CATGGCCTGGGCGGTGGCAAGCCGGGCGTCGTTGTCGGCGCGCTCGGCTTCGAGCAAATCCACGAGCGAAGTGCCGCCTTTTTCGTAGGCAAACGCCACCGAATCACGCACCTTTTGCGATTTGGGAAGAATCTGGTTTTGATAACGCGCCAATCGTTCCGAGGCTTCCTGAAATTCGGCCTTGGCATTGGCAACGTCGGCGGCGGCCTGCGCTTTAGCCTTGGCCAACGCAAGCACATTCTTATCCACAATTGCTTGCGCGGATTTTATTTCGCCGCAGTTCCGATTCCACAGCGGCAATGGAAACGAAACGCCAATGCCAACCGTGTCTTCCGGTGGGCCACCACCGGGCGGGTTATGCTCGACCAAAAATGAAAAAGTCGGATCAGGAATCCGCATCGCCTTCTGCAGCTTGAGATCAGATTTCGATTGTTTCAAATCAGCTTCGGCTGCCAACACGTCCGGGCGCACTGCGTTTGTTATTGATTCATATGCTGGCGAATTGCCCACGGCCATTTGCGCCAGCGATTCCGTCGGCATCCAGTTTCCTTTCGGCTGATCAACGCCGAGCAGAATTTCGACGGCAATCCGCGCCTGCGCGGCCGCCGCCTCGGCAGATTTGGCCTGAAGCGCAAAGACGTCTGCGTTGTTTTCAATCTGTTTTTCGTCCGAATCCGAAATATCGCCAGCCTTCAATCTGACCTGTGCAATTTCAACTTCATGGTGCAGCATTCCGGCGGAATCTTTGAGGATGCGGGCATTTTCTCCGGCGAGCAAAGCCGCAGCATAAGCTTTGGTCACTCCTTGGTCGAGCAGGCGGCGCGCATCGTAAAACCGGGCGCGGGCACCGGTGATTCCGGCTTCGGCAGAAACCTGGCGGGCGTGTCGTTTGCCGCCGATTTCAATGAGTTGGTTGACGGCAAAAATCGTGTCGTAGCTGCGACTCCAAAGGCCATTGCCAGTCGAAGTGCTATTTTCGTGTGAACCGATTTTCGCGGTGGAATAGGAGAAAGTAGGATTCGGAAATTCCTTGGCCACGAGCAACTGCGCGGTCGCCGCATCCACGCCGCTTTTCGCTGCGAGCAAATCCCAGTTACGCTCGTAGGCAAGACGTTCGGCGTCCGCGAGGGAAAGCGTGTTCGTCGCCGCCAAATTGCTTTGCGCCAATCCGGGCGTCGGAAAAACGCCGAATCCAGCTGCAAGTAGCAGTCGGGCAAAGCAGGCGCGCTGGAATAGCCGTCGAATCAGCACGCTCTATTGGAGCATAGGCGTAGAGCCACCGCTATCAGGTGCGGGATAAATCTCGTATAGGGCATTGCCCTATGCCGACGAAAATTAGTTTGTCGGATTGTTTTCCTGCCACCGGACGGCTTCGCGCAGCAACTCGGCAGCGTTGGTCAGTTTGAGCTTTTCCTTAATGTGGGCACAGTGAGCTTGGACAGTTTTCATGCTCACCTTCATTGTTTCGGCAACGGTGCGAGTTTCAATGCCTTTGCCTAACAGTTGAAAAACTTCCAGTTCACGGTCACTCAACTGATCAACCAGTAAACCGCTAGCGGGCAATCGTCCGTCCACGAAATTTTCCGCAAACTGCACCGTCAGGCTCTCGCTCAAGTAAATTTTCCCGGTCAGCACTTGGCGGATTACTGTGATTACCTTTTTGGCGGTCTCGGATTTCATGATGTAGCCGCGTGCCCCGGCCCGCAGCGCCCGTTCTGCATACAGCCGTTCGTCGTGCATCGAGAGAACGATGATGGCGACGCTGGGCTGCATGGCTTTGAGGTTTTTGATCAACTCGATACCGGAACCTTGTTTGAGCGAAATATCCACAATTGCCACATCTGGCTGGGTCGCGGCAATTTCCTGTAACGCACGGGGCGCGTCTTCGGACTCACCACAAACGACGAGGTCGGACTGCTGATGAATCAGGTTAGTCAGCCATTCACGCACGAGCGGATGGTCGTCCACGAGAAAAATTTTAGCTTTATTCACGATCTGGTATTGGGGGTTCAACCTGCAGTTCACAAGTGACTAGCGTGCCTCCGATGGCGTCCCGGCACGCGGTGAACCGGCCACCAATCATGGTGGAGCGATGCGCCATGATCTGCAGTCCCATGCCGCGTTTCTTCGGCAACGGTTTGGGCAGACCGAGGCCGTCGTCCTTTATAGACAAGACGGTGTTTTCCTCATTGGCTTCGAGACGAATTAGGATGTTTTTGGCCTTGCCGTGCTTGATGGCATTGCGGACGGCCTCTTGGACAATTCGGTAAAGGTGTCCGGCGGTGGCAGCCTCGTGGATGAGCACCGGCAGGTCGCATTCAAAGCGGCAGTCGACCTTGAAAAGTTTGCTGGTGGTTTCAGCGTATTCCTCCAACGCCAGCATAAGTCCATCGGCTTCAATTTCGACCGGATATAAACCTTTGGCCAACCGCCGGGAAAGATTGATGCCCTCTTCAACCAACTCGACCACTTTGTTGGCATCGGCGGCTTCAGGCAAATTGAGCGCGGCCAGTTTGCCTTCCAACACCTGTCCCGCCAGCATTGCACCAGTGAGGTGTTGGCACAAACCATCGTGCAAATCCTGACCGATGCGACGCTGTTCACGCTCACTAATTTCGAGGAGTTCGCGTTCTAGTCTTTCACGCTCGGCCATTTCGTCTGTGAGCGCCACCGTGCGCTGCCGCACCTGCGCTTCTAATTCCTGATGAAACACCCTCAACCGGGCCAACAGCCAGACGACCACGAGATAAAACGCCAGCAGAATGAGCGCATTCCAAACCGGAATCAGCGGGCTTGTAAAGTGTGCGCCTTTTTCTAGGTCACCGGCCACCGACACCACCACGCTTAATATTGAAACAATAACGGCAAAGCCACGACCCACAAACCAAGCCGCCAACCCGATAGCCAGCAGATAAAAAACCGAAAAAGAAGTCTCGTAACCCGTAAGATAATCCGCCGCCCCGATGACCACAATAATCAGGAACGCCAGGACAATTAAAACGAGGCGCGAACGGTTTTCCAGTTGTTTGAAAAATCGCAGCATTAATTTATATGCGCTTTCCCGCGTGCGTTTCATAAACACCAGACATCCAGCAATGTGTCAAACGCAATATTGGTAGCCATCAATTTGAAGATTTAGAAAATTCCCAATGCACCCGCGCACGAAAACCACACAAAATACTCTCAAACTTAATAACCTCATCGAAACATCCCAACCATGAACACCACATCCGCCACCATCACCATCAATCTCACTGGCAAGCTCGATCTCGATAATCAAAAGCTCGAACAAGTAATCCGGCTATTCCAAAATCAGCCGGCCACGACAACACCACAACCACTCGCCAAACTCGTTTACACGGTTCACGGTCATCAACCGGATGCGCCGCAAAGGAATGAAGCCTGAGATTGTGATGCGGCTGGTCAATCACGCCAGCAAGCTCATTCACAGAATCTACAAACGGGAGCAGCCCCAGCGAATCCGCGCCGCCGGAGACGGCGACGAGAATTTTTTGACCGCGCGCCAGCCCGCTGCCATTTTTAAATGGTGGCCGCAAGGCACTGAAGGAATTCGCTCACGCGGCCATGTTGCGTTTTTTCAGGCGGCGGACCAGCGGTCGCAGCGGCGGCTGGAAATCATTGCTGCACAAGTTTGAGCCGGTAGAAGCAGTTGGGCGTATTGGTGGCCGGCGGGTTGTTGAATTGCCATTGACCGCTGTTGTCGAGCGTATTCGTCGCCACCGGCTGCCAATTGGCAGAGAAAAGATTGGTTGTCACCTCCAAAACATAGGTCTGAGCGGCCGCGCCGGTGAGTTGGAGCTTCAAGCCACCACCGGCACTGGTGGCGATACTGGTAATGCTTGGTTGTAATGAAACAATCTGCGTGGTTACTAAGGTCGCGGCATTGTTGGTGAGGGTGATTTCGGGGGTAACAGTGCCGATACTGACAAAATTGGTAAAGATATTCCCGGTGGCCGGGGCCAGCGTGATTGTGAAATTGGTGGCCGTCGCCGCCGCCAACATTCCCACCGGCCAGACCATCTGCCCGGCCGAATAACTGCCACCGGTGGCGGCAACAAACGTCGCATTGGCCGGCACGGCGTCGGTGAGCATCACGTTCGCGGCGGCCTGCGGGCCGAGGTTGGTGACGGTGAGCGTATAAACTAAATTTTGTCCCACCGGCTGCGAATTGGTGGCGAGCGTCTGGCTGATGGCAAGGTCGGTGAACACAGAAAGGCAATTATCAACGCCATCTGTAATCGAAATGGAATCCACATACCAGCCAACCGCGCCAGTGCCAGAATTGCCAGTGTCGGTCGCATAATTCCAGCGCAACTGGATGTTTTGCCCAGCGGCAGCGGCGGGCAGGTTGACGGCAACGGTCTGCCAGCCACTGGAACTGCCGACCCAAGCAGCGCGACCACCCAGCGGATTGTCCGATGTGGTCGTGATGGAAGCATTGTAGCCGCCGGTGACAAAACTGCCACCGGCAGAAACGATGTCGGTAAAAGCACCACTGCCAATTTGAATTTCCAACACGCCGCCGTCGTAGTAGGTGGTATTGGTAGTGGGATGTCTATGACCAGAAACTAAATTGGTATATTCAAGGCTGTAATTATGCCGGAAGGAAAGTCGGGTGTTGGTGGCGGCAATGGAAATCACCGGAGAAACCAAGGCGTTTTCACTGATTGAAGCAACATCCGCCACAAAAACCGAATTAGGCGACGTGTCTGATGCCGACGTGGTGGTTGCCCATTTGTTAGTCGTGCCGGTGATGTTTGTCGTCGTCCAACCCGCTGGCAGCACCGGCGCGGTGACGCCATCGAAATTTTGCGCGAAGGTTTGGACGCGATTGGTGGAAATACTGCCCAGCGGCAAGGTGAAGCTGACGGTGCCGAGATTGTTGGTGCCGTCCTGAAGTTGCAACGCGGCTACAAGACTGGAACCACAGGTGCCGGCGGCGGTGAAGGTGAACGGTTGGTTGGTGGAACCACCAGCAGCCGCCAGCGCGCCATAAGTCTGCGGGCCGCTGGGAGCAAGAAGGTTTGTGCTCGCCAGCAGCGTGGCGACGAGATTGCTCGTAGCGAGATTCCCTTGATTTTGCAGCGATAAATTCACCGTCACCGTTTCACCTGGATCAATCGCGCCATTCGTCGGCGTAGCACTTTCAAACGCGAGCGTCCAGCCAGCACCGGCGATCACGGCGGAGAAAGTCAGCGGCATGAGCGCGTTGATGAGATTGGTGCCGTTGGGCGTGCCGAGACCGGTGCAAAGATCGTAACCGGCGACGGCATAAAAGGCTGAAGGACTGCTGCTGGAGGTATTGTTACCCGAAGTGACGTCGTGGAAAACCGAATTGTAATTCGTGCCAGCGGCCAGCGCATAAAGGGCCGGATTGACGAAGCCCACCGGTGATTTGCCGGCGAGCACCGCCTGCTGGTTGATGAGGGCGCAATAGCCCGCCCACAACGGCGCGGCGCAACTGGTGCCGCCAAAAGCCGCGCTGGTGCCATTACCGTATGTCACATAGACATTGTCTGCCGTCAGTGCCACGTCTGGGATGTTCCGGTAAGTTGTCGAACCACCATTGGCTGCCATGCTGATATTGGTCTGCCAGCTGGGAATTGAGTAGTAGCTGCTGATGCCACCGCTGCTGCCCTTGCCATTGTAACTGGAACCATATTCGTTGCCCCAGTTCCAAACGGCTTCGGAAGAATAAGCCGCTCCGGAACCGCTGGTCAGCGTAGTGCCGCCAACCTGTGTGATGTAGGGGCTGCTCGATGGGGTTGTTGAATTAGCGGAATTATCCACATAGCCGGTGGGAAAAGCATCGCTGTCGCCGGCGGCGTTGAAAAACGATTGCCCCTGCGCCGCCATGTTTTTGAAAATGTTGTCAATGGTGGTGTTCGGCCCGCCGCCCCAAGCCCAGGAGGAACTTAAATTTTTCACCGTGTTGCTGGCGGCCATGGCGTTCAAAACGTCAGTGGGAATCACGTTGTTGGGGTTGCCCTCAAAAACAATAATTTTCGTCAAGCCTGGAGCCATGGACATCGCCATCTCAATGTCCAGTGAGACTTCTCCGTTGCCGCTGTTGGCACCGGTGGTTGGCACGCCGGTGAAGCCGTCCAGCAAAACCGTTTGAATGGCGATGTTCGTCCGCCCATTACCGGCTGCCGTGGCATAAGCGGCAATGTCGCTGGCATAAAAACCATCGAACTGCAACAGGCCAACCGTTTGCCCCGCCCCCGTCAACAAAGTGCCGGGCACATAGGCATTGCGGAAATCGTTGCCGAAATAGGCACCGGAACCGCTCGGGGCAGAACCCGTTTGAGGCGCGACATTCGCCATGTCTCGCTTGATCAGATTTGGATGCGGCCGGCCAAAATCGCTCAAGCCCCACATATCCGCCACCGGCAAATTCGTCGGCACAGATGGCTCGGTATCCGGCGCAAAGAAATCGCGGTTCTCCGTCGGATGCCGGTAGGTCCGCAATGTCACGCCCAGCGCGCTTTCGACATCTGCCGCCGCCGCCGTCACATCCAGCACCACGCGGTTTGCGTGCGTGCCGGTGACGGTGAAACCGTTCGTCTCCGCGAATTGCCGGACGACGGCGTAATCCGCCTCCGTCGGGCCGAAGCGCGCAGTGAATTCCGCCGGCGTCAGAAATTTGTGGAAGTTCGTACTGGCCGGGTCGTAGAGCTGGCGGAGCAATTCATCCAGCCCGGCGGCATCCCGCAGCGGCAAGCCGATGGCAAGCGAAAGCTGGTTGGTGGCCGGCAGCCGGCCTTTCGCCGTCAGCCCCGCCACCGCCACCGGGACGTGACCGTGCAACGACATACGGCCCGGCGTTGCGCCGAGGCAGCTCATCAGCATGCCGACCAAAAAAACGGCCACTACTATTGTTCTTCCATTGAACATAAATTAACTGACATTTCCCATACGGATGCGTTTACCGCCAGAATAATAGCTGACGACGTAAGAATCGTAAGACTTCGTCGCTATTGTTTTCTTGGTTGCCTCACTTGATTCTGCGGCGTCCTTGGGCGAATGCGAAAGCGGGCTGAAATATATTTTAATGGCAGTGGATCCTGCCATTATGATTATCGGAAAAGACGGTTGTTTCGCGATAATTGGCGAAACAGTGTCACTAAACCGTCACTACAAATCAAGAAAACTGCGTAAGTGCCTGAAAATGAAAGTGGAGCGAGCGAAGGGATTTGAAGCCTTTTCCGGGCGTCACCAACTGGCGGAAGCTGTCGGACATCAACCGCTTATGACAACCGTCATTTTTGGCATTTTCGCCATATTTCGCCGCTTTCCGACAATTTCTTTGTCATAAATTGTCATAAAAAATTACGCCCCAAAACAACCGTTTTAATTTCTTCCCCGTCATTAGTTTCCAGCGCGTTGTAAAAGACAACTTCATCCTGACTCTGCCAAAACTCGCAACGAGAGACAAGCAAGGGTGAAACGAGGTTGATAAGATTTGGCCGGTGCGCTGCCTTGAACAAAAATCTAAATCTGAATGCGATGACCGATGTTAAGGTGACAGCCACTCACATGCCCAAATTAAACGGTACAGAATCCAAACCAATAAGGCTAAAACCAAAATTGACTCGCCAGTCAAAGCCATCACCCATTGCCACACTTCCGCAGCAATTTTTTGTTGTTTTGTGGTCATAACTGACCATTGCACATATATCCAAAATGCGCAATTGGACACCGCAGGCACTCCCACCCTGTGTTATCCAGCACCGAAGGATGCGGACAACGGCTATTGCGAGAGGCAATAGACTTGAATTTGATTTATGCCAGCGGCCACAGCGCGGAACTTGATGAAAAAGACTTTTCGGCGACCGAAGAGGCAGTGACCGAAGGGGCGACATGCGACACATGAATTGGGTGCACATGAAAACATTTTGTGAACTGGAGGAATTGTCGCGGAGAATTCTGATTTGGCACATGCGGAGAGAACTGCCGCCGAACAAATTTTATAAGCAATACAATCTCGCTCGCTCGACCGCCAATTATGAGAATGAATTTTTTAATATCACTTCCGACCCGCCAGTTAGTGCAAAGTCTTTAACCTAATTCGTTGAAGCTTTAATGATCTGTCCGGCTCCAAGTGATTTGATTAAAGAAACGCTGGTGGCCAACCGCTGGCCGCAAAGCTGGATCACGGTTTGTTCATGCGTCAGTTCCGTGGTCTGCGCGGTGATGACATCGAGGTATTGTTCGACGCCTGACTTGTAGCGCTGGTTGGCAATGTCAAGCGCGCGGCGGGCGGAAATTAGCGCCGCCGTTTCTTCTTCAAGCTGGTTCGCCAGAAAATGCTGCGCGGCAAGCTGATCCTCGACATCTTGAAATGCCGTCAGCACCGTCTGCCGATAATTTGCAACCGTGCCGGCGTAAGCGGCTTTGGCGGATGCCAGTTGCGCCCGGTTGGCACCACCGGTGAACAGCGGCAGTTGCAGCGTCGGCCCCACCGCCCATAAATGGCTCGGCCAGTCGAACAACGTGCTGGCGCTGATGGATTGCCAGCCGCTGGAACCGTTCAACAGCACCCGCGGATAAAACGCGGCTTTGGCCACGCCGACATTGGCATTGGCTGCGGCCATGCTACGCTCGGCGGCGGCGATGTCGGGCCGGTGCTCCAGCCATTCGCTGGGCGCGGACAGCGGAATCGTCGCCAGCTTCGTCGAGCCAAGGGTGCCGGGCGTCAGCGCAAACGTGGTCGCCGGCTGGCCGCACAAAACTGCCAGCGCGTGGCGGGTCTGCGCGCGCTGCAAATCGGTGGCGGGAATTTGCGCCCGCGCGGCGCGCAACTGCGTTTCCGCCTGAGCCACGTCCAACGCATCAGCCACCCCGCTTTTGCGGCGGCTTTGCGTCAGTGCCAGCGCACGCTGATAGGCGACGGCGGTCTGGTTGAGAAAATCCGATTGCGCATCCAGTGCGCGCAGCGTGAAATAATCCATCGCCACCTCGGCATGAAGCGAAAGTTTCAACGACGCCAAATCGTCCGCCGACGCGGCCAGTTGCGCATGCGCTGATTCTGTCAATCGGCGAACACGACCAAACAAATCCAGTTCCCAGCTCGCATCTGCCGAAACGTTGAACGTATTGTAACTCCGGCTGCCGCTGCTGCCGCCAACCGGTGACGCGTTCGCGCTGGTACGCTGGCGGGTGGCCGAGGGATTGGCGGAGATTTGCGGGAAGAAATTCGCCTGCGCCACCTTCATCGCCGCGCGGGCCTGATCGAAGTTGGCGACGGCCAGCGCGATTTGCTGGTTGTTGGTTGTGGCGAAAGTTTCCAGCCGGTCAAGCTCGGCATCGTTGTAAATTTTCCACCAAGCACCGCGCGGCAACTGGGCGGATGGCTCGGCAACCTTCCATTCACCGGCGTTGGTGATGGAAATGTCGCCGAAGCGGGCTGGCAGCGCCTTCGTGCCGAGTGCCGGCGGACGATGATAATCCGGGCCGACGGCACAGCCGGCGGTCAAAATCAAAGCGAACAGCGCAGCGCAGCGCGTTGCCGCTTTCACACATTGCATTTCAAAATTTAATTTCATGTCATGATTTTCACCGGCACGCCGCCAGCGGTTGCGGCACCGAATGAAAGCAGTTTCTTTTTCCCGGCGGCGACGCGGCGGCGGATCTTTTCCATGGTCAGATAAATCACCGGCGTCGTGAACAGTGTCAGCGTTTGTGAAAGGATCAGTCCGCCGACGACCGCGATGCCGAGCGGTTGGCGCAGTTCCGAACCGGAGCCGAGATTGAGTGCCAGCGGCACGGAGCCGAGCAGCGCGGCCATCGTCGTCATCATGATCGGACGGAACCGGATGATGCCCGCGCGAAAAATCGCCTCCTCCGGTGTGAGGCCCAGCCGGCGTTCCGCGTCGAGCGCAAAATCAATCATCATGATGGCATTTTTCTTCACGATGCCCATCAGCAGAATGATGCCAATGAACGATACCAGCGAAAGTTCGAAGCCGCTCACAAGCATGGCCAGCAGTGCGCCGACACCGGCGGACGGCAGCGTTGAAAGAATGGTCAGCGGATGAATCAGGCTTTCGTAGAGCATCCCCAAAACGATGTAAATGGCGAGAATGGCCGCGAGTACCAGTACGGGCATATTGGTCAGCGAAGCTTGAAACTGCTGCGCCGTGCCCTGAAAATTTCCCGACACGCTGGCCGGCATGTGCAAATCCTCGGTAGCCTCGCGGATGATTTCCGTCGCCTGGCTTAACGCGACGCCGGGCGCGAGATTGAAGGAAAGGGTGACCGCCGGAAATTCACCCTGATGATTTACTGACAGGCTGGTATTTGACGCCTGGAATTTTGCCACGCTGCTTAACGGCACCTGCTGGCCGTTGGCCGAGCGCACATAAATTTTGTCCAGTGATGACGGGTCGAGTTGTAGCTGTGGATCAGCTTCGAGCACGACGTGATGCTGATTGTAAGGCGTGTAAATGGTTGAGACCTGCCGCTGGCCGAAGGCGTCGTAGAGCGTGTTATCAATCGCGGACAACGAAATGCCAAGGCGCGCGGCGGCATCGCGGTCCACAACAACATTCACTTGCAGGCCAAGCATCTGCTGGTCGCTGGTCACGTCTTTCAGGAGCGGCGAATCCCGCAGTTTGGCCATGAGCTTGGCCGACCATTGGCCGAGGTCGTTGAGGTCGGAGGCTTGCAGCGAGTATTGGAACTGCGCTTTGCTCGAACGCCCGCCAACGCGAATGTCCTGGTTTGCCACCAGAAATAAATTGACACCGACGAGCTGTGACATTTTTTTCCGAATCCGGGCGATCACCTGGTCGGCGCTGGCGTCGCGTTCGCCTTTCGGTTTCAAGGTGATGAACAGCCGGCCGTTATTGACCGTCGTGCTGCCCGAAGCCGCGCCGATGAAAGAGCCGATGGTCGCCACGGCGGGATCGCTGAGGACGATGGCGGAGACTTTTTGTTGTAGTTTGGACATCGCTTCAAACGAAATATCCTGCGACGCCTCGGTAGTGCCCATCAGCCCGCCGGTGTCCTGCTGTGGAAAAAATCCTTTCGGCACGACGGTGTAAAGCCAGACGGTTGCCACCATGGTCAGCACCGAAACGCCCAGCGTGAATGCGTGATGTTGCAACACCCATTTCAATCCGGCTTCATAATGTCCCAACAACCAATGAAAGGCTTTGTCGCAAGCGCGGCTGAATTTATTTGGCGGCGGCAAATCTGCTTCCGCGCGCAAAAAGCGCGAGCACAGCATCGGCGTGAGCGTCAACGAAATGATGCCGGAAACAAAAATGGCAAGGCACACCGTCACGGCGAATTCGTGGAAGAGCCGGCCCACCAATCCGCCCATAAACAGCAGCGGAATAAAAACGGCAATCAGCGACAGGCTCATCGAAACCACCGTGAAACCGATTTGCCGGGCACCGCTGAATGCCGCCGGCATCGGTCTCTCGCCTTGTTCGATGAAACGATGGATGTTTTCAATCACCACAATGGCGTCGTCCACCACGAAGCCGACCGAAATAGTGATGGCCATTAGCGATAAATTATCGAGGCTGTAACCGAGCAAATACATGATGCCGACGGTGCCAGAAAGCGCCAGTGGCACGGTGATGTTGGCAATGAACGTGGGCCAAAACCGGCGCAGAAAAAGAAAGATGACCATCACCACCAGCGCGATGCTCACGACCAATGAAACTTCCACGTCATGAACCGCCGCACGAATCGTCTGGGTGCGGTCATTCAAAATGTTCAATTTCATTCCGGTCGGCATCCAGCGTTCAAGCTGCGGCAGCGCGGCGCGGATGCGATCCACCGTGTCGATGACATTGGCATCCGCCTGTTTAAAAATGATGACGAGCACGGCGAGGTTGGTGCCGGACCAGCCGGCCAGCCGGGTATTTTCCACGCTTTCCACAGCTTTGCCAAACGCGTCTAATCGCACCGGCGTGTTGCCACGCTGCGTGAGAATGAGTTTTTGATACGGCTGCGGATCGATCATCTGCCCGTTGATGACAATCGTGTGCGTGACCTCCGCGCCGTCAAAGCTGCCGAGCGGCAGGTTCACGTTGGCCTGACTCAATAGCGAGCGGACATCCTCCAAGCTGACATTGGCCGAGGCGAGCGCGCCGGGATTCATTTGCACGCGTACGGCGGATTTTTCCGCGCCGCTGATGATCGCCTGGCTCACGCCTTCGACCTGGTTCAGTTTCTGTCCGAGAATTTCGTCGGCAAACTCGAATACAGCCGTCT
>Ga0316231_1004137_pt1 | contig 12250 bp, 11 predicted proteins | sample TBH18027metaG_FD_206002 | JGI IMG/M metagenome (GOLD analysis project Ga0316231, IMG submission 206002) | Freshwater microbial communities from Trout Bog Lake, Wisconsin, USA - TBH18027 | ecosystem: Environmental > Aquatic > Freshwater > Lake > Hypolimnion/Profundal zone | place: USA: Wisconsin...
CAACGGGGTGTCGACGAAATACTTGCCGCACTATCTCGGATGGATTCGTGCAATTCGCAGGCCGGGATTTTCAACCTCCGAGCTCCTAACCGATGCCATCATCCACAGCTAAGTAGAATTGCGCCTAGCCTTATACCCTGCACTGTGGCGTGCTGGTGGTTAGCGGTTCACGATATAACGGCTGCGCACGATGCGGCATGGTGTAAACGGTTTATGAATGGGCCTATCCAATTTTACCAGTCATATTATGCAATGGAATTTCTCCGTGCTCACGGAGCAGCGCGCGTGTTCCCACTCTTCGATTACACCGACCGGAATTTCGTTCGGAGCGGAATGATCGACAACGAGGGGGCACGGCCAGACCGAAAGGAGTCGAAATCGATCGCGTTTTTTCCAAGGAAAGGCGGAGCGCTGGCGGCTCGCTTTTTTGAGGGCTTGCGTGAGTTCGGAATTGACCATGTGCCAGTGGCGATCGAAAATATGACAAAAGATCAAGTCATGGATTCTTTGCGCAGATCTCAGATTTACATCGATTTTGGTCATCACCCAGGCAAGGACCGCGTGCCTCGCGAGGCTGCAGCGGTTGGTAACGTGGTTTTACTTCGTAATGCAGGCTCCGGCCGTCTGTTTCCCGATCATGGCATTGATAGCGCATATAAATTTGACGACGCCGACGTGACATCCGGGGTATTGGCAGCTAGGGTTCAAAATATTCTTGAATATCCGGATAATCATCTCACTATTCAGCAGTACTACAGGCAGAGAATTTACCTCGAGAAAGATGAGTTCGATCTTCAGGTGAAGCAGTTCTTTTTTCATTCGCTGTAAATAGTGGTCTCTACGGAGAAAGTCCGCTTTTTTCCGTCAACCTCAGAGGCAGATGGCCGCATAGGCACCAGGCTATCCCGACCGCCTACTTAGGCTAGGTCAGTCACTCGAGTTTAGGTTTGAGGGCCTGGCCGACGCAGCCTTGACGTCAAGGCTCGCGTGTGGTGTGAACGTTGGAACGGGCCGAGCCGGGAAATGGGTGCCAAAACGGGTCGGATGCGACTTCTTTCGGGCACGAAAGGGGAAATTTTTGGTTATCAATTGCTAGCCGCTGGAGATGGTCTGTTGAGTGGGCAAATCAATATGAAAACCGCGGCTGCGACATTGTGGGCTGGCGTGGATCAGATAATGGCGGCTTGGGCGCTTGAGCAAATCGCACCATGGCTCCTGCGGGACGATCGGCCGGTTGAAATCTCAGATGAACTGGCGCGACTGAATGCGTCCGTGCCGTACGTATATCTGTTTGAGATCTCGCAAGGTTGTGCCCGCTTGCTCGCAAAGCCCGAAGAGTATCGTGGTCAAGGCTACGACCTCGGACTGGGGAGGGCTCAATTGTATCAGTCATGGTTGACCGATGTCACCGCCGAGTTGTGCCCAGACCTTACCACAACCATAGCAATATACGTTAATGACGCAGCCCTTAGTGATCCCAGGGTGCCTGTTTTTTCGTTCCAGAAACCGCAGGGCAATCTGAGCCTTCTATTACCGGATGTCGACCTTCTGTGGAACCAGTTCGAGGTCCTCGAAGACGAAAATAAATATTTCGAAAAGAAGCCACGAGCCGTATTTGCGGGGTCCACCTCTGGGGGCTTCATCACTGTTTCCAGCATCCTGGAGAACAGGCCCATACCACGAATTCGCGCCGCCGTCTTCTTTCGTGGGAACGAAGACGTAATATTTAAGCTTCCTGTCGTGGTCCAACATGAAGGAGAACATGTGGTTGATCTGCTACGATCCTTGGACGTTGGCGTCGGGGAGCGAATGTCTTGGCCCGAACAACTCAAGTATCGCTTTCTTTTGAGTATGGACGGCAACGGAGCGACGTGTTTGAGGGTTGCGGCCGGGCTTGCGAGCAACAGCGTGCTGGTCAAATATGAGTCCCGTCACCAACTTTATTATTTTTCTGGCCTACAGCCATGGGCACATTTCCTTCCCGTTACCGTTGATGATGATGTGATTGAACTGATCGCTTTGGAAAAACGAAAACCTGGCATATTTCAGTCCGTGGCGGAGGCAGGTACCTGGTACTGGAAAACATTTCTTAATAAAAATGAGGCCCAAAGATATACAGCCGAATTGTTAAAGCTTTATGCAGAGTCTTTTTCGGTAGCTCCTCCCCGGGTCGTTGAAAGTGCGGCTGACGTGTTTGACGTCCTGGCACATGTGCAGAATCTTGGTGATCTAAGGGGAAGATTCGGCGACTGGCTAGGAGTGCCTGAGTCTACCTATGCGGTCGAAGGCTTCGCGATCTGGCCACCTCTTGCGGTGTTATCCGGGGAGATAACGTATCAGGCAGTACAGCAAGGTGGAACGTTGTCTAAAAGTGTGAATGCCGGGTATTATTGTGGAAGTCGCGGCAGAAACCTGCCGCTGAAGGGCTATAAGGTAGGGCTTGTGGGACAGGCCGCTCGGTTTTGGAGGTGTTTGTATTCAGCGCGCTTCACCGACGGCACCGAAATCGGTCCTGTAGAAAGCGGCGAATTTTGCAAATCACCCTCAGACGCCGATTTGCAAGCAATCCGCGTGACTTGGTTGAAATGCTGAGGTCTGGAACAGGCTAGCCTCCGGGATTTCAGGGCCAAATATAGACGACCATTCATGGGCCGTATATTTCTACTTGGTCAAAATGTGGCGCATTGTGCCACCACATCGTTCATCCGCTCCGGCGTTAGGGGCGCGGTCGTTCAGCGCGGCTTGGCGAAAATGAAGAAATTGGAAATCCAATGCGATGGCGGACCCATCGAATTCTCCTCTCGGACCTGGTCGCCGACGCGAAGATTCATGACAATATTTTTTCTGACATCGCTGGTCCTTGGTCGGTGTTCGCGACTTATCCTCACTGGGGCGGCGCTGGGGAAGCGATTGAGTTCTCACGAAATGTGATCGTAAATCCTCAATCGCGACCGCCGGAAGTTGGCGTAATAAGAATGGAGTCTGCTCACTCGGCCGTTACGGATAATGTTGTAATTGGATCATCTTACAAAGCCGGAAAGATATATCATGGCCCATTCTCCGTGCACGAGGAAGGAAATATCTTCCGCGATTAACACAACCTCCACCAACAGATGCACAACACAATATGGATATTGTGCCGCTTCCGCTATGCTGTGATCCGCGCCAGGGCTGCGGCGGTCGATATTCGTGTCGTCGGAACCTTGGTCAGGCCTGCCAGATCCAACTGATCGAGAGGAAACGCCTGGTGCGCCGGATGGCCAAAGGCAATTCCCTGAGGATGATGCACCACGGCGCGCCCCTCTGTCATGTCCTGCTCCCAAGTCGCCATCTCAGGAAACGGTTTCGACGGGTGGAAGAATACGTGCTGATGATAGACCCGCACGCCCACCGGAGCCGTGTGAAATACGAAACTATGACGAGTCCGTGATGGGTCCTTGATCGACGTGCCGCCGTGCGGCAACTGTGGGTGCCAGATCAGACAGTCACCTGCTGACGCATGTACGCGCTTCGCCTGGTAACCACGCTCCCAACATCGATCGACCACCCGCTTCTGATATTCGTTCCAACCTTCCTCGTCGAGCTGCGGGATCGCGTCAAGCGAACCGTAAAGCCTTGTCGCCATCGCCTCACGATCCAGTTCGCCGGCCAGATGGCCGCCCGGAATCACCTCCAGGCAGCCATTGTCGTCCCCCGTGTCTTCCAGATACAATGTATTGCCAAAGTAGTTGTATTCTGGCCGGGTGCAAAACACGGGCGTGTCGCGATGGAACGGCTGTTCCGAGCCGCGTTCGTAATATAAGGACGTGTATAGAGACGCTGGCCGGCCGAAAAAGAAATCCTGGACCTCCAGTAGCAGTTTATTGCGCGTAAACAACTGCGTCATGATCGGCAGCGCAACATGTAGATTCGTGAAGCGCGGCAGGATACCGCGGTTGGAGCGGTATTTGTCGAAGGTTGCGGCATTTTGGCGATAGAACCGCTCAAACTGGGCAATCACCTCCTTACAATGTTCACGGGGAAATACGTTCGGTATCACCGCGTAGCCCAATGTAACAATATCAATAGCATGGCGCATCGCCGGTTCGGACAGGTTTGAACGTAGGATCTGTTCAGCCGCATTTTCCTGCATATGGATGCCGAGGTTCACCCAGCCAGTGTGATCGCCGTCCATGCGCGAAGTTTCCCAATTCATTGTAATAGGATACTTAGCGTCCAACCGCGGTGTCCGCAACACGCGCGTCTGCTTCGGATCACGAGAACCTTGCGAAAGCCAACCCAACCACCCTACAACCGGCGAGTTTCTAACAAGGACACACCATGCTGGGCCGGTTCCTTCAAAAGGACGCAGTCGCCGCTATCACCGCGCTGGACCTGCCCGACACGGTGAAACGCCATTGCGTCGAGGTCATCTGGAAGGGCTACACCGTCATCCCCGGGGCCGTTCCCGCGGAACAGTGCGCCAGCCTCATCCACGACTTCCGCGCGTTGGAGCAGCGGAACGAAGAGATTTTCGCCGCCAATCGCAACAAGGACGGGCACTATCCGCGCATCGTCAACCTGCACATGGCGTTCCCGCAACTGATCGACCTGTTCACCAAAAATACGCTTCATCTCGCGGTGTCCGACGCGTTGTTCGGTGGCCGGACCTCACTCTACACCTCCTTGTTTTATGAAACTGGGTCGCAACAGCCAATTCACCGCGACACCCCGGTGTTCTGCACCCGGCCGGAATACCTTTATTTCGGCAATACGGTGTATCTGGAAGCCGCGAACGACGAAAACGGCTGCCTGGAGGTCATCGAAGGCGGCCATCTGACCGGCGAACTCGACCGCGAGTTGCTTGCGACGGAACATTACGGGGCGCTTGAGAAGGTCACGGCGCAGGATGACGCGATGTGGGTCACCTATCAGGCCGGCGTCGTGCAACGCTGCGACAACAGGGGCCTGAAGACCACCCGGCTGCATGTGCAGCCCGGTGACACGCTGATCTGGCATCCGCAATTGCCGCACGGGGGCAGCCCGATCAGGGACAAAAGCAAGACCCGCTTCAGCCTGGTCATGCACACAACGCCAGAGGGTGTGCCGGTCTATCATCAGGACGCGTTCTTTCGCCCCAACATGGCGTATTCAGAAACCGCGGGCTGGGCCTATCGCGATGTCGATGGGCGGAAGATCGTCGATCAGCAGGGCATTTCCTTTGGGCATGTCAACGACTATCCGTTAACCGCCTTCCGCTGAATATCTGGGGACGCCGCACCCGGACCAACCGGTTGGCCGGCGCCTGTCCACCCACAAGCTCGGAGCGTATTCATGTTTGGCGCGGCTGGCGACATTATCCGCCTGACAGGGCAGGGGAATCGCATTTGGAATTCGCTTGACGACGACATGAGAGCTTGCCCGACGCGGCGGTAATCGATTCTACCCGGCAGCGTGAGAAACACGCCGCGGGAGGACGCCTTGGAACAGTTTGTGGCTTGCTGGGAGGGGCTTGAGGACCCGCGAACCGGCAATGCCGGTCTGCATGATTTTCATGAGTTGCTGATGATTGCTCTATGCACCGTGCTCGGTGGTGGGCAGGGCGCGGTCGACATGGCGGTGTTTGCCAAGGCGAAGGAGCAGTTCTTGCGCGGGTTCCTCAAGTTGGAAAACGGCTTACCCAGCCATGACACATTCAGCCGGCTGTTCCGCATGCTCGAGCCGTCAAAGTTCCAAGCGGCGTTTCAGCGCTTCATGGCAGGGTTTTCCGAACAATGTCAGGGTGTTGTAGCAATAGACGGGAAGGTTCTCCGCCGTTCGTTTGATCATGCCAGTGGCAAGTCCGCCTTGCACATGGTCAGTGCCTGGGGCTGCGAACAACGCATCGTGCTTGCGCAGATCGCCACTGACGCCAAGTCAAACGAGATCACGGCGGTGCCCAAACTCTTGGAGATGCTGTCGTTGAAGGGGACGATTGTGACAGCCGATGCGCTGAACTGCCAACGAGCGATTGCCCAGCAGATCGTGGATCAGGGCGGTGAATATGCCCTGGCTCTGAAAGGCAATCAGGGCACGCTGCATGATGATGTCCGCACTTATCTCGACGACCCCGCCAGCACGACTATGACGGCCAAGCCGGTGGTCGACGGCGATCACGGCCGCATCGAGACACGCACGGCGACGGTCTGCGCCGATATCGACTGGTTACAGAAGGATCATCAATGGCCTGGTCTGGTCGCAATCGGCAAGGTGGTCCGTGTCCGTGAAACATCCGCCAGGACGACGACCGAGACTGCGTATTACCTGCTGAGTAAGGTCCTCACTCCCGAGCGCCTCAACGAAGTTGTTCGCTCTCATTGGGGTGTCGAGAACCGGCTGCACTGGCGGCTCGATGTCATCATGAACGAAGATCAGGACCGAACTCGATTGGGAAATGGCCCACACAATATGGCGGTTCTCCGCCACATGGCGCTCAATGTCATGCAGAAGGATAAGACGAAAACCTCCCTGCGCGGCAAGATCAAGCGAGCCGGCTGGGACGATGCTTACCTTGCCAGTCTCGTGGCATTATTTTGAAATGCGATTGCCCTGCCCGATAGCCGCGCGCCTTCAGGAAGGCGATCACCGCGTGCCATCCGGTCGGGTTGTTCCAGTATTTCGCCTGCGTGGAGCTTTGTACAGCGATGCAGACATACGGTTCGGCGATCGGCCGGGACTCGTCGGGCAGGGTCAGCCGGGGTGCTTCCTCGGTCGGGTCCACTCCCAAAATATAGCCGGCGGTACGGTGCAATCCGACGTGACGGAAATCGGTCGGTTGCGCGATGCAAGCGGCGTCGTCGAAAAACAGGCCAAGACTATAGGTGGCATAGGCCGCTTCCTGCAGCTTTTGTTCGGCCAGTTCCTCGTGCGTGACGAACCGGATGTCGGGATAGGACTCGCGCAGCAGCGGGCTGATCAGGTCCGACATCGCACAGGTCAGCCGGCAGCCGTGCACCCGGCCGAACCGCGCGGCATAGGAGAACCACGCCATGATGTCGCCGAGCGTGCCGACAGGAAACTGGATCAGCACGTCACGGCCGGCCGCGTCATAGCTGTGCGATAGCACCTCGGTGGCGGTGCCGGACTCGTCCACGTCCCATACCTCCAGCGAGAATCGGACGTAGAACCGCTTGGACGACTGGATCAGGGCGCCCTGATTTTCTGACTCAAACAGAATATTGCCGGTGTCCAGGTCGCGCAGCCGGACACGCCATTTCCCCGCGCTACGTTCCGGCACCTTGATGCGCGCGCCTTCGTTGATGTCGTAGCGAATGCCGCGCGGTCCCTCCTGCGTCAGGATCGGGGACGGCGGGGGAAAGGCTGGCTTGACCGCATCGGCGGTTTTTGCTGCCGGCGGCGGGGCGGCGCTGAGAGGCGCGCTGGCCGCCTCTTGCGGCGTGTCAGCATAGGTATCGGTGGTGATATCCAGCATCATTAACCTCCCGCCCTTCGCTGTGTCGCGACAGTGGCCCCGTCGTGTTCGCCGTGTCTGTGTTCCATGTCATCCGACCGTTCTGTCGTTCGTGTCCCCTCACCGGATCGAGACAGTCACCCCAAACCGCTAAATGTCACGAACCCGACATCGGCATTGTATCAAAACTCGATCATTCTGCCAATTAAGCTACAGAACCGATATATTCTCCTACTGGCGCATGTAGCAAGAGAAACCGTGCGGAGGATGCAAAACGCTTTGAAATATATGATCACGTTTTCGCGCGCTAACCGTCTCAACGCTGGAACCGACTGTCAAGCCAAGGGAATGATACGCAGTTGAGCCATATGGTTAGGGTGCAATCTTATACAATGAGATGCGGCCGCTGCGCCGGGCAAGCAGCGACGTCGTTGGAGCCTTTTTCTTCCAGTTTTGTTGGGATTGATCTTTAGCAATGGGGTAACAGATGCAACTCATGCTTGTGGTGAGCTTCTGATCAGCCGCTGGAAGCCGCGATGGTCCGATGTCGTCATGCCGGGCGGGGTCCTCGTGGTATCTGGCGCCCACGGGCCGATCCAGGAAGCCGGCCGAGAGGTGTCAGGATTTTTTACACTTCCACAGGCCGGGCCTGCTGCGCATTTATTTTCCCATTGATTTCACGAGATTAATTGCAGTGGCATGCCGTTTGCTTCCTAGGCCAGCCGAGATCAAAATCGCCTTTGGAGGCCCATCACGATGAAGACCCGTATCATGGCACTGGGCGTGCTCAGCCTGCTTGCCGCCCCGGCAGCCCGCGCGGCCGTCTATTTCGATACCCTGGACGCGTCGGCCGTCACGGCTGGGCAGCTCAATCAAGGCGTAGATGGTGCCGGTGAACAGGCCACCGATGTGGAGGCTTCGTTCGCCTTACCCGCCGGATTTGCCATACCCACGGGCGGCAATGTAACGGTGACTATGGCGCTGACGGCGCAGAACGACTTGCAATCGTATACTGTGTATCTCATGCCGAACGCCGGTGGCAGCGGCCCGGGAATTGCCGGCGCGCCAGGGTCGTCAGGAGTTGCGGTGTACACCGGGCTGGATAGCTTACTGTCCGCCGACCCGACCGTCCCCACTTCAGTGTCTTTCGCCATTAGTGCGACGCAAATCGCCGCGGTTACCGCTCTTACCACAAACGGCGAATACTGGATCGATCTGGTCACTAACTATACCAGCGACCCGACGACCTCCGGAAGCGTCGAGTGGTTTTTCAACGGCGACGGCTCCGGCAACGGCACCAGCGGTCAATCGGTGACCGATGTGGGCGGCGGCCTCAACGGTACGTTCTACGCGCTATCTGGTTCGTCCGCGTTGGGAAACGCCCCGGAAATGATCGTGCAGGACCCCGAACCCGCCAGCATCGGGATCATCGGGGTCGGCCTCGCCGCGCTCGGCTATGTTCGCCGCCGCCGGGTGACCAAGCTGGTCTGAGCGCCTCAGCGCTTTTTTGATCTCAGTCCGCCAAATCCGTCCGGGACCTTTTTTGGTCCCGGCGGGACGCTTAATTTCAACCTATAGTGGTCGAATGTCGAGCGCTACGGCCGCCAAATGGTGGTCTGAACTGAGAATGGGCGACCGTGCCGCCCGGGTGTCGGCAAACTTTACACTCCCGCAAAAATGCGGATGCACCGACCAACATTACCAAAAATTATTATTTCGGGGCGGGTTCACCCTCCACCGCCCGTGCGCGGGTTAGCCTGCAACGCCCCAATTCGTCGCGCCCCGGATAAGCTGACGGATCCACCGAGGACGCGTGGTTGCGGCTCGTCCTGGCAAGAGCAACGCTGTCAGCCAGACCGTCAGGCCGGCCCTACCCGCTCTGTGAAAGCTGGTTCTTCATCGCCGCGATCAACGCGTTGATGTCGTTGTTGTTGTGGGTCAAGTACGATCCGTAATCCTGCCGCTGGGTCAGTCGCAGCGACGTCCCCTCCGCCACCACATCGATAATTTTGGGATCGGCTGACGGATTGGCGATAATCCAGTCCACCGCCGTGGGAGCATTGTTCGGCCGCTCCACCGTCGTGGAAACCACCGCTTCCTCGTCCTGCGCTTTGCTGCGGCCCATGGTGAATTTCACGCCCTGATACTCACCGAGTTTGGCAGTGATATTGGTGACCAGAACCCCGTGAAACAGCGTCAGGTATTGTTTCTGCTGGTCCGGGGTTGCCAGCTTCCAGTAGCGGCCCAGACAGAACCGGCCGATCCCATCGACATCGACATCGGTATCGATGATCTGGGTCATCGCCGCCCGCTTGCTGCCGACCGAACCGGGTCCATTGACCACAGCCACCAGCTTGTCACCGGTCGATTTGACGAAGCTCGCGGCCTTGTCGGTGCTCTGCGCCATCGCCAACAGCGGTGCCGCCATCAGGCCAAGCGCGGTGAGTGTCAGAATGTGCCGGCGATCGATCATAAGGTTCCGGGCTCCGGTCATGGGGTCTGTCAGTGTTCAGACGGCGTCGCGGCGGGCTGCGAGAACCACACGGGCACAGTGGCCCGATGATCGTTGCGCAGTTCCTCGATCTGGGCGTGACGGTGCTGCCGGAACAGGCTGCGGAACGTCGCGTACGGATCCAGCGCGGTCTTCTTGATCTGGTCGATAGGGTCGAGAAACCGCTCGCGGCTGTCAACCGCGTTCAGCCCGTAGCGGGTCCATTTGAACACGGTTAAGCCGGTGCTGCTCGGCGGGCCGACCCAGGTGAACGGGTCCATGGCGATATCGACGCCAAATCCGGCGGCGTCGCGCGGGTCGGTGGGGCCGAGCACGGGCAGGAACAGGAAGGGGCCTTCCGGCACGCCCCAGTTGGCCATGGTCATGCCGAAATCGGCGTCGTGGTCCTTATAGCCCCACTTCGTCGCGACGTCGAAAATACCAAGGACACCGGCCGTCGTGTTGATCAGGAAGCGCATCGTGGTATCGCCGGCGCGGCGCGGCTTGCCCGACAGGATGTCGTTGCCCAGCACCACCGGCGAGCCGAGGTTGGCCAGCACGTTGTGGACACCCTCGCGCACCGGCCCCGGCACGACGGCGCGGTATCCCAGCGCCAGCGGCCGCAGGATCACGGTGTCGAGGCCGTTGTTGATCGCGTAGAATACCCGGTTGGTGGGCTCCAGCGGGTCGTTGGTCTGTTCGAAGTCGGCGATGGCGTCGGGATCATCGGCGGGCGGACGGGTGGCGCAGCCCGACGTACAGAGCGCAATGGCCGCCACGAGAGGCAACAGCAAACGCTGGGTTCCGAAGAACGTGACGCGTGGGCAAAGGTAGGATCGCATCGGATTCCTCGGTCAGGTCAAACCAAATCGGGTTGTCAGGGGCCGTGCGCGTCCCTGTACCCGGTTAACATGGCGCGTTCGAACCGGACTGAAACACCCCGGCACTGAGTTTTGCGTGAATTTCGCGTTCGTGCGCTTACCACGGGGCAGCGCACCGGGGAATCCCTTTGTTGTGGCAGCCGCGAACTTGGCTTGCTTTTGGTATCGAAAACAGAGATTCACCGCGCATGGACAACTCACAAGCCACATTGCAGCGCTGGCTGACCGGCCCCCGCTTCACCGCCCTTCCCGCACGACCGGCCGAGCACCCCGCGCCGAAGCTGTCGTTCGAGTTTTTTCCACCCAGGACCGAGGCACTGGAACAGCAGCTTTGGACCTGCATCGAGCGTCTGGCCCCGCTGGCGCCACGCTTTGTGTCGGTGACCTATGGCGCCGGGGGCACCACCCAGGCCCGCACGCATGCCACCGTCGCCCGCATCGCCAAGGACACCAAACTGGTCGCCGCCGCGCACCTGACCTGCATCGGCGCCACCAAGGAAGAGGTGAACGAAGTCGCCCGGGGGTATTGGGAGGCTGGCGTGCGCCACATCGTCGCCCTTCGCGGCGATCCGCCGCCGGGCCAGGCGTATGTGCCGCATCCGGGCGGTTATCATTATGCCTCCGACCTCGTCGCCGGTTTGCGCGACGTGGCGGATTTTGAGATCTCGGTGGCGGCCTATCCCGAGGTGCATCCAAGCGCGTCCAGCCCGATGGCGGATCTGGAGAATCTGAAGCGCAAGCTGGATGCCGGCGCGACGCGGGCGATCACTCAGTATTTCTTCGATACCACGACCTATCTGCGGTTCCTCGATCTGTGTCTGGCGGCGGGAATCAAGGCGCCGATCGTGCCGGGGATCATGCCGGTTTCGAACTTTGCCCAGGCTGTAAAGTTTTCCGACATGTGCGGCGCGAGCGTTCCGGGCTGGATGGGGCGGTTGTTTGAAGGCACGGAAAATGATCCGGAAACACGTCGCATGATCGGGATGGTTGTGGCTGCCGAGCAGGTTCGCCTTTTGCAGGCGAACGGTTTGGATGAGTTCCACTTCTACACGCTGAATCGGCCGGACCTCACCTATGCAATCGCGCATGTGTTGGGGAGCAGGGCGGCAGCGGTGGCTTAGCCAACCCTTAAACGATCGATCGTCCGGCCCGTCTGTGATGTCGGAGAGCGATTGCAACCCTGCCTGAGTCGCAGTCACGTCAGGGTAAACCCGACATCTCCGATCGGAGCGGCGTCGCTTGCGGGCACGCCGCTCCGATCGGACGCTGGCCGTCCTTGAGTTTTGCGCTGCTTTTATTAGCCGGGGCTGGAGCCGGACGTATGGCTCTCATCAGCCGGATCGAAACACGAATTAGACTCCATCAACACAAAAAAACCCGGAACGCCGTAGCGTTCCGGGTTTGTTGTAAGCCCGCGCGGATCAGAAGCGGTGTTTGTTGTAAGCCCGC
>Ga0316231_1004139_pt1 | contig 12247 bp, 9 predicted proteins | sample TBH18027metaG_FD_206002 | JGI IMG/M metagenome (GOLD analysis project Ga0316231, IMG submission 206002) | Freshwater microbial communities from Trout Bog Lake, Wisconsin, USA - TBH18027 | ecosystem: Environmental > Aquatic > Freshwater > Lake > Hypolimnion/Profundal zone | place: USA: Wisconsin...
ATCGCCTGGATATTTCCGTATCTGTCGACGCACCGGGTCATATTCCGTCCTCCCAGATCATTTCGAACCTATTGACCATCGAAGGCATTGTGGCTGTTAAGAATCATTGACATCAGCTAGTGATCAGCCAAAAGCACCGGTTTTCCGGTGCTTTTCCCTTTAGCCAAGCAGATATTTTCCAAGTCCCGCCAAGCCCCCGAGAAGAATCAGCCAGGTGGAATTGGTCTTATATTTGGCAAGGGCGATCAGCGATGCCACAGCCAGCAAGGCTGTTGACCAGTCAATGATGTAAGAAGCGGCCAGGGTCCAGGTAACCATAGCCATCAAGGCCAGCGACGCGACGATGACCCCGGCGAGGAAGTCAGAAGCCAGCGCCGACTCCCTGACTTTAGTGAGAAAGATGTTGATCAGCGGTATAAAGATAAAGGACGGCAGAAAAATCGCGATAGTCGAAACAATGGCGCCAGGAACCCCGGCGATGATATAGCCGATAAAAGTCGCGGTGGTAAAAACCGGTCCGGGGGTAAATTGCCCCACCGCCACGGCATCCAGGAGCTGCTGAGATGTGAGAACCTGGTGAACATCAACGAAATCCGACCACAAAAAGGCCAGCAGCACATACCCACTGCCGTACAATATCGCTCCAATCTTTAAAAACGTGAAGAAAAGGCCGGCAAGCGTCAGTTTCCCGCCCAGTGACATCGGTGTCAAATCAGCTCCTGCCGCACCGACAACCCCGATCAGCGGCAGAAATAACAGTCGCAGTTTCAGTCCGCCGAGCCTGTTGAGCATAACGCATAATATACCGCTGCCGACAAGGACAGCCAGCAGATTCATCGCTGAGAACGCCAAAAACAGGGCCGCTGCGCCCACAACCGCGGTCGGCCAGTCTTTTACCGCGGTTGCCGCCAGTTTCCATACCGCTAGAGCGATAATCGCGATAATAACCGGTTTTATGCCGTATAGCGCCCAGGCGATCTGAGGCAACGCGCCATATGAAACATAAATATGGGCCAACGCAAGGACAATGAGCATCGCCGGCAGGATAAAGCATACCCCCGCCAACACAAGCCCTGGCCAGCCTGCCCGGAGGTAACCAAGATAAATGGCCAGTTCGGTGGAAGTCGGCCCGGGGATGAGATTGGCCGCGCCAACCAACTCCAGAAATCGGCTGCGCTCCACCCACCGGCGTTTTTGCACAAATTCTGTTTCCATCATGGCGATATGGGCCGCCGGCCCGCCGAAGGCGATTGTCCCGAGCTTCAGAAAAATCAAGGCGACCTCTATTAGCAGGCTTTGTCGCTGTTTGAAACCGGCATACCAGTTTTTCTCGCCGAAAGCAGCCATGATTCCCCCCCATTTGCAGGGATTTTCCCTTATTGTCCGCGCCGCCTTGCGAGCAGCGGCGTGCTTATATTATTCGTCTTTCACGGAAATGTCCTTGAGGCGGTCCTGCTTGAACCGCTCGTAATAGGAATCGTAATTATAGATGGCTCCGAGGGGGTTGTGACCCAGTACCCGGTCCTTGACGGCAAATACAGTCACAAGGGCTTTGGAATACTTCAAAAACAGGGAATCATGACCGACGCACAATCCCAGGAGAATGTTGAAATCAGTGTCCGCGGCGTTGAGCACTTCGGCTTGGGAGATAGGATTGCACATCGGCTCGAATGAGCCGATCTTAACCTTCTCATGCTCTTGAAGGCCAAGGGCGCTCTTGTCGACCCCACCGACCTTGCACATAACCGAAACAACATTAAAGCCATGATCTTCGAGAATTTTGCAGAACACTGCCGCTTCCCGGTGAAGCCCGCCGCAGAACGCGACCCCCAGCTTGCCGTAACCCATCTTTCTGGCAAATTCGATGATCTCCTGCAGCCGCGGTTTAACCGGATACCTGTAAGAAGGAGCCGCTTCCCGGTCGATATAACACTCCGCCTCCTGAACCGAGGCCTTGTAAGCAAAGCTTCTTATCCCATCCTTGTCATATTCAGCCGCCGCCTTGGCAATGGCCTCGGGATACAGAACTGTTGAGCAAAACGCCGGACCCACCCCGCCCTTCTGCCGGCAGATCCGGTTCTTCACCAGGCACTGGGCACATTGACTCTGATGCTCCATAATAAAACGCCTCCTCTATTTTAAAATATACCGTCGTTTTCTCGCGGCTCTCGTTCACTTACTGCAGCAATTCGGCGGTCGCCAAAGACATTCCTTTTTGCGAGTCCCGGCAGCCGGCTTATCAGCCCAAAGATTCAAAAAAAGAGGCTAGTTTTACCAGCCTCAGTCAATCTGTCCGTATTTTCGAAACATACCCAGGCTGTTACTCACCTAAACCAGCGCAAGGAAATAATCATTTTCGGGAATGCCCGCAGGTCGCACATTGCCTGGGAAGCCCACCACAAACTACCTTTCCGCCGCTGTCGGCAATTCTCACTTTATCGACACTGCCACAGCTGGGGCAGATTATGTCATAGCCTGGTTTTCCGCCCTCGGTGCACAGTGTTTCCTCCCAGCGCTGCCGACAAGCCAGGCACAAAAATATTCGCTCTCGCACAGGATTCCCTCCTCGAAACTGTATCCCGGGAACCGTGGCCATAAACATGTGCCAAAACACCACTACTTACCTGATTAAAGTATAGTCCATCACAAAGAAAAATGCTATGAGAAATCTGTTTTTCCCCAATAAATGTATTTTAGGGAGGTACCACAGCCTTTATGGCAAAGCACCCCGCTTATTCAAAGAAAACAAAGCCATAATCTCCGCTGTACCCCCACTCTTTAAACAACCAGGTCCATTCCTCAACCGAGAAGAAGGATTGACAGGTCAGCTGCCAGTAAAGCAGATTGACTTTTTCAGCCTCATTGCGGTACGACTCGACCATAATATAGGCCTGATCCTTCATTACCCGGGAAATCTCCCCCACAGCCTGCTGCAGGTCATAGATATACAGATTATGCAGCGTCCCCAGCGAAACCACAAGATCAAAGCTGTTGTCCGGAAAAGGTATTTCCTGGGCCAGGCCAGGCACCAACTTGTCCTTGATTTCCTCCTTGGCATTCTCCACGGCGTACCGCGAAGAATCGAGTCCGGTTACCTCGATTCCCGGTACCAACTGAGTTAACTCATAGAGAAGGTACCCCTTACCACAGCCTATATCCAAAATCCGGTCGCCGGGCTTCAGCCTGTAGTGCTCCACCATCTTTGCGGCAACGCTCTGCCAGCGCCCGTCGTAGCTATAGCCGCCGTAGCCGTACTTCCGGTCACCGTCCCAGTAGTCCTGCCCGAACTGCTTGGCTACTACTGCGCATTCGGCTTTATTGTTCGCAACCACACGCGCCACATAATCGCGTTTGGTGCGACTGTACAAGTGGCCGACAAAATCAAGATATTCCATCTCAGTCAACTCCTCTGCGTGTTTACCTGCAAGCACCTCTTGGCCTGGCGTACGATATCTTCCCCACCCAGGCCAGTTCATTTTCTTTAACTTGCCGTGCTTGGCGCTGCCTTGACAAAAGCAGTCCCCGAAACTCATCGATGACACCTGTGCCGGGCCATGGCTCATAATAAATATCAAATTTCGCAGTCAAATCGACAATTTCCTTTTTTATATTCTAAATTTTTACAAATAATATTTAAAACCTCGCTGGTTGCATGATGCAAATCCCACCAAGCAACTCACCTAAACTGAACCCAGGAACAAAAAAGGCACCAGTTAAAGTTATAACTAGTGCCTATCTCTCCATGAATTTCCGCAGGATCAGGCGATCTGGCACCATTCCGCAATGGTATGTGCCAAAATCTTTGTACTTTGAATCAGGTCCTCGATATTGACCCATTCGTTATTGGCATGCATCTGCTCAGTCATGCCAGGCCCGAAAATAACTGTCGGAGTATTCCCATAGCGGTTCATGAAACGGATGTCGGCCGCCCCTTCGCGGCCGCTGATCACAGGTTCGGTTCCGATGACTTCGACAAATTTCCGGCATAGTGTCTGGACGATAGGGCTGTCAATAGGGATCTCCGACGGCTCGGCGAAGTATCCGGTAAAAACGACTTCCGGGGGATGCTCTTTCAGCCAGGGGTCGCTGGCGACCTTCGCACAGACAAACTCGACGAACTCTGCCTTGACCGCAGCCGAGTCCTCCCCCGGAACTGTGGCCACGGAACCCTTCAGAAGGCAGCTGTCCGGAAAAGCACTGTGATAGGAACCGCTCTCGAACACTCCCACCATACAGGGGATGGCACCGCGAATGTCAGGATACAGGGGATGGCTCAGCCGCGCTACCCGAATCTGTTCGAAATCGGAGACAGCCTGGGTAACCAGGTAGCCCTTTTCTATCGCGTTGACCCCCTCCCAGCGGCGCTGGATGCCTGTGGCCTTGCCCTGAACTTTGATCTCAAACCAGATGCGCCCGATAGAACCGGGCTGGACCCTCATGCTGGAGGTCTCGCAGCATATTCCTCCATCAGCCTTGTACCCTTTCATCACACAAGCCAGGGTGCCATTACCAGAGAGTTCCTCGTCCACCGTATACTCCAGGATGACGTCTCCCCGCAACCGAATGCCGGATTCGGAAATGGCCTTTACCGCCATGGTCATGGCCGCAAGCCCTGCCTTCATATCCGACGCCCCGCGCCCATAGAGGCGGCCGTCCGCCAGATCACCTGACCAGCTGCCGTGCTGCCAACTCTCCGGCGCGCCTGCCGGGATTACATCTGAGTGCCCGTTGAAAAGTAGAGACCGTCCTCCCCCCACGCCCTTCAGGACCCCCACCACATTAGGCCGCCCTTCGTACCCACGGGAAACTTCTACAAAGGCGGGGTGTTTCCGCAATGCAGCCAAGTCGGGTTCAAAAACGTCTACAGACAGACCCATGTCCTGTAGATGTTCGGCGATCAACTGCTGTATAGGACCCTCCTCACCGGTCACGCTTGGGACCCTGACCAGGTCCTGGAGAAAGCCGACAATGGCAGTCTGGTTTTGGTCAATCCATTGATTTATGCGCTGATTGTGGTCCATGCCTTTACTACCTCTTCCCTTAGCATATAGCGTTGCGGCACAAGCCGCCCTTCTGGCAAAAGGCAATGGCGCTTTGAGAAAATCAAAGCACCATTGCCTTTATTTATTACAATGTGTGTATACCCTTGCTTTGGCGCTACAACCTTTTACCGGCTCTTTGATGAAACATATTTCGTTAGTATCTTCGCCGACTCCTCTGGACCCTTTGCACAATTTTCCATCTATGTCATTATACCAATCCAGTGGCTGACTTGTCCATGAATGAAACCTTAACAGCGACGATGCATTAGCGCCCATCGTCGCTTTTCGGTGCGAATAACCTGCCTTGCGAAAGTTAAACCGCTCTCGTCAGGAGCATTTCCAACGTCTCTTGCTCAAGCATTTCTCGGGAAACCCATATATGGAAAGCCTCGCCACACTGATTACAACAATAAACGTTCCAGCCGTATACCAGTTGTTGCCCCACTAGGTAGGCGGGTGATCCGCACTCATGCCTTATTACCGAGAACATCGGCATCCCATCTCCTCAGTTGTTCCTGTTTAAGCAGTGGTCACGGTCCAGTGCTTTTCAATTTTCAAGATCCTGTAAGGGGTGGTATTTGCTGAATTGTCCAGCGGCATCTTCAATAATTGATCCGTAGTTCCAACAATCGCCGCAAATTTTCCGTGACAGTCTTTCGCCAATATACAGCCTTTGTACATCATGCCAAAGTCATCATGCGTAGCGACTGGACTTAATTCTTCCAGCCAATCTATCACCCTGAAAGGAATCTCATTGGCCCGCCGAAGTTTGTTGACCTGTGTAATATCCACCAATAGCCGCCCCCCTACTTATTGTATAATTTTTCCATTAATTCAATTTTATAGGTAATTTCCCCCAGGCACCATCAAAAAGATGGTCGAAACTGATCGAAAAACCAGACTTCTTCCCAGCAAATTCTGACAAGCCTCTTGTCCAAGAAGTCAGAAAAAGAAATTTTTACATGGTATGTACGGTGGTATTGTGAAGATAATATGTAGTGTAAAGGGTCTGTAATGGTCGAGCCAAGATTGGTGTCGGATATCTTATCGGTGTTCGGCATTGATCGGCCAAAGGTTGTCATCGGGTCGTAAGGCTCGGCGGTAGCCGGCGGGAAGACTGGCATGGGTCTTGAAAGGCGGTACGGCAGCCCAACTGTTGTCGTATGGTCCCAAGGGATTTATGTTGGTCGAGCTAAGATTGTCATGGGTTGTGAACTTCATGGGTCTATTGCAGTCGGGAGATTGCAGTAGGTTCAGTAGCTATCTGTGGCAGTCGAGCAAAGGTGTGCACCGGTTGTGTAATGCCTGTGGGTAGTCGAAAGATTGCGTATAGGTATGTAATGATCGATGCAGGCTGTAGCGTAGATCGTTGCGGGCTCTTTCCGACGGCATGGCTAATCCATGCCGTCTTTATTATTACAGACGGAGTTGCCGGGCGGAATTTACCTAATAAAAATCTCAGACGTTGTTGCGGTGCAGAAGCCTGGAAATAGCTGCTCACCTTGATAAACGACAAAAAGACCCTGTTGGCCTGGGTCTTTTGTCGTCAACTTCGTTATGTTACGGAATCAAGCTTTATCCGATTCCGTTTATAGGCGGACTTCACTCTTTTCAAGCAATTCCGCAAAAATTGGATTCAGGGTGATTTCAAACGTCTGCCTGGGGGCAATGTGGGTAAAGGAACTGACGCAGGTAAACTTTACCGTCGGTCCTTCCGGGTATTTAAAGGTAATTTGTTGACGCGACAGGTCGGACAGTACGTCGTGTTGCTTATCGCTGGATATTCTGGAACAATACTTCGAGTAGGTCGTTTTATTTGGCTTGTACGCCAACAAGAGCCATTTTAGAAGCTTTGCTTCATCTGTTGTAAAGGAATAGTCACCAAGTGTATTATGCTTCGTAGTCCGGTTGATCACAACAATAATCTCCCCATTCTTGTTTAGTTGCTCTTATCTAAAAGTATACCCGCGAAAAACGGAGCTATAGAGAGGAAATCGAAGGTTAATCCAGGCAGAGCTCTCATTAACCCCAAAAGCAGCCAGACAGCTTATTTTAGCCGCCGAGCAGAGGCAGGTGCAGGTCTGGGGCTCAACAAGGAGCCGCTCCCTTTCCTGCTTTGCAGGACAGGATATAATACATCCCCTAGACATAGTATGTAGTCATTTTCGCATTATGTCAAAGGTTGATCACTTGGTGATCAATCCCACCTGGATCTCCAAGCTTTTCAGACGATCAATTACCCCCAAATAATTCTTGGGATTGACAGGCTTCGAACCTGTCAAACTAAACCGAAAGGATAGGTGTCTATGCCAACTTATCGCGTCTTTATTGACGATCAAGAGACCGGGAATTATGTCAGTGGTGATAGTTTTGCGTCTGCCTATTTTGATGTCGCTTCTGTTTTTCCGCTTAGTTACCAAAACAAAGTTCGTTTGGAAGAAATAGATCCGGATTAGCTGAAGGGGGGTGAAAATAATGGGTGGAAAAAACTCGGAGCAAAAGAATCCAAAAAACAAAGAGCAAAAAGGATCAAAGACTGGAACCGTATCCCGTAATTCAAAGTTCGAAAAGTAGGTGGCGTTGCCACCTGCTTTTTTTATTGTTGACCACAAAACCGCCACAGCCTGTGCCCCTATATTATTCGCTAAACTTTACCCGCATCCTGCCCCACAGCTCCGAAGGACCTCCCGCCAGAATGCGTCTCAGGTCAAATGCCGCCGCTTCCTCGTCAGGGGGCGGTGGTATTTTCTTGGTGCCGCGGAATGCTTAAGCTCACACTGCAGCCATATTCTTCATATACTGCAGAAAAAACAATGATAAAGAGGTAATGTAAATGCATAAGACAAGCGACTTTAAAATGAAAGATGTCGTAAATGTTCTTGACGGCAAGCGGCTTGGCGCAGTTACTGATATAGAACTCGATGTTGAAACAGGGAAACTTACGGCTATTGTAGTCCCGCAAAAAAGAGGAGGCCTGTGCTTTTGGGTCCGCAATGAGGATATCATTATTCCTTGGAGCCAGATTACGAAAATAGGCGATTGTATCTTAGTTGAAACTCCAGCGAATACTGCTTTACCAGCTTCGAAAACGACTTCGGAGCAAAAGGAGATCCCCCCTCTCGCGGCAAAAGCAGAACTCCCACAGGAATTACCCGAAAGTGACAACAGCGACATGTCTTAGCAACAAGACCCAGTCGGGCAGAGCCGACTGGGTCTTTCGCATCTTTGGCGGGGTCGCCTTCATGACCCTTTGACTTGTTCCGCTTTCCGGCGATGTATATTTTGCCGGGTTTAAACGTATAACCTATTAACCCCCCGGAAAGGAGCTGACTATGAACCGCAAAGAAGGGATGGTCTGCTGCTGCTTTCTTTTTTTAACGGTAATGATCGGGATAAAGATTGAAAACTATTTAGTGGACACGCAGCCCATTATCAAGAACGTGCCTACAACGCGAAAGGTTGTCGCGTTAACATTTGACGACGGACCGCTTGATAAAACCACTCCGGAAATTCTAGGAATTTTGCGCGAAAAAAACATAAGGGCAACCTTTTTTGTGTTGGGAGAGCAGGTTGTCAGATTCCCGATGCTTGTTCAACAGGAAATTATGGAAGGACATGAAGTTGGCAGTCATGGTTATGACCATATGAATCTGACCAGGTTGACTGCGGTTCAGGTTAAGGAGCAGCTAGAAAACACGGAGAATTTAATTTCGCGCATCGCACCGGCGCCTACTCTTTTTCGTCCGCCAGGAGGAAATTACAATGATACGGTTTTGAAGCTGGCAAGAGACAGAGGTTATCTTGTCATCTTGTGGTCAATCGATACTTCCGATTGGCGGTTGCATTCTGTGGGGAAAATTGTTAGTTTGGCTTCGAAGAACATCAAGCCGGGAAGCATTATTCTTTTACATGACGGCATATACCCTTCTGCAACACCAGAGGCCCTGGAATTTATTATCGACAATTTAACCAGGCAAGGTTATGAATTTGTAACAGTGAGCGATCTACTTGATTACTACGAAGAAAAACGCTAGCAAGGCCTTTGGCAAATAAATTGTGACAAGCGCGTTACATCAAGATCGGCGCTCCGTTCTGGGCCACGAAAGCTGTGGTTGCGGAGGACCAATGCTTCGGCTGCAGTAATTGCGGGCAGAGATGCCCCAAATTCGCAATATCCATGGTACCTCGCCAGGGGAAGCCCAAACTTGTCAGTTTGCCTGTCCAGAGGGCTTTCCAGGACGCTCTGGCGGCACTTTGCACCAAGTCAAGGTTTCATCCCGACCAGGTTATCTGTTTTTTCACAGGCCCCCGGGCCGGCGAACTCTGTTGAATAAATGGCTCAAACAGCGAATCATCCCCAGGTAATGAGGCATCCCGAAGCTACCTGTCCGTCAGGAAAGCCTGGAATGCTGTAAAAATATAATCACTTTAATACCTACATGTTGGAATTATATGAATACTTCAAGTTATAATGCATTTAGAAGGCAAGGGGTTCCATTTATTCTACGCCAACAGTCATCCTATTTCATTTTCGACGCACCGGGTTTTCCGCGATTTATTACTAGCAGGGGGAATCACACATGCCAGAAAAAGGACAAGTTCGTTTTTGGGTAAATGAAATTCCTATTGTTACCGGAGCAACCCATCTGACTTTACTGCGTTATCTCCGCGACGAACTACGGCTTACGGGAACGAAAAACGGCTGCAGCACCAATCACTGCGGAGCATGTATGGTGCTTGTCGACAACCTGCCTGTCAAGTCGTGTGCCCTGCCGCTTTCCAAACTGGAAGGGAAACGGGTGGAAACCATTGAGGGATTGACCAAGCCGGGGGTGCTCAGCCCGATACAGGCTGCGTTTCTGGCGACCGGGGCGGTGCAGTGCGGCTTTTGCACACCAGGGCTGGTTGTTTCAACCCACGGACTGCTGCTTCGCCATCCCGATCCGAGCGATGAACAAATCCGCAATGGACTGCAGCACAATATTTGCCGCTGCACCGGCTATGTAAAGATTATCGACGCTGTCAAACTTGCCGCCCGCTGGCAAAGGCATCCCGAAGAAATAACGCTGCCGGAAGAGCTAGGGCTTGGAGTCTCGGCGCCTGATTACGACGGCGTCGGTAAGGTTACCGGGGCGCTGGCTTTTGCTGATGATATTTATCTGGAAAATATGTTATACGGAAAAATTGTTTGGAGCCTTTATCCCCATGCCGAAATCATCGCTGTCGACACTTCGGTCGCCGCTTCCCTGCCTGGCGTAAAGGCGGTGTTTACGGCGAAGGACGTGCCTGGCCATAATGGCGTGGGCTCGCTGGTTGCCGACCAGCCTGTTTTGTGCAAGGACCGGGTGCGGTTCGTGGGGGACATGGTGGCGGTGGTTTACGCCGAATCGCTCGCAGCAGCGGCAGCCGCTGCGCGTGCGGTAAAAGTCGAGTATCGCGAGCTGCCGGGAGTGTTTTCGCCCCAGGATGGCCTTAAGCCTGACTCCCCCCAGCTTCATCCCAAGGGCAATATCTCCAAATATGTGGAGCATGAAATAGGCGACATTGTGGCCGGCTTCGATCAGGCGGCGGTGGTGGCCGAGGGCCATTTTGAGACGCCGTTCGTTGAGCATGCTTATCTGGAGCCTGAAGCTGGTGTGGGCTTTATCGACGAAGCCGGGAGGGTTACCGTCAAATCACCCACCCAATTCCCGTTTGAAATGCGGCGGCAGCTGGGTGCGATACTCGGCCTGCCTGAAGATTGCATCCGGGTGATCGTCGCACCGGTGGGCGGTGCGTTCGGCAGCAAGCTTGATAACACGGTGGAGGCGCTGCTGGCGCTGGGCGCTTATCATCTGCGCCAGCCAGTAAAGCTTACCTTGACCCGGGAAGAATCGCTCAAGCTCAGCACCAAGCGCCATCCGTACTGGCTGGACTACCGGGTCGGGGTCGACGCCAACGGAAAGATCGTAGCCATCGACGCCAAGCTATTGTCCGACGCCGGGCCGTATACGGCGCTCAGTCCCCGGGTAATCGATCAGGCCGGGTTGTTTTCCTGCGGGCCGTATTTTGTTCCCAATTTCAAGGTGGAAGGCTGGGCGGTGTACACCAATAACGCCAACGGCAGCGCATTCCGGGGGTTTGGTATCAATCAGGCGGCGGTCGCCATCGAGTCGCTGCTTGACGAATGCGCGTGCAAACTGGAGATGGATCCCTTTGATCTCCGGATGAAAAACGCCTTGACGGTGGGTGATCCCACGATTTCAGGCGAGGTGCTGCGAACCAGTGTCGCCATCAGGGAAACGATAAGCGAGGCGAAAAAAGCTTTGCAAAAAGATCTGCCCTGGATTGCGTCACTGCGGTCAGCTGGCAAGAGGGTCGGGGTGGGCATGGCCAGCGGCTTCAAAAATGTCGGGGCCGGCAAGGGAAAAGTCGATGACGCTGGTGCCATCTTCAGCCTGAAAGCCGACGGCACCATCCTGCTGAGGGCTTCGGCGGTGGACCTTGGGCAGGGAATCCGCATCGCTTTGGTGCAGATCGCTGCCGAAATACTGGGCAGCCGGCCGGGCCTTATCGATATCATCACCGGTGACACCGCCCTCACCATCCGCCATGGCGGCGTTGTCGGCGAGCGGCAGGTTCTGATTAACGGCAAGGCTGTCGAGATTGCGGCAATTCAGTTCAAAGAAGGCCTTTTGCAGAAGGTCGCCGAACTTACCGGGTTGCCCCAGCAGGCACTCCATCTGGAGCACGAGACGGTGCGAAGCGGCGACAAGGAGGTGATGACTCTGGCTGAACTTGCTGCCAAGGCCGGCAACCTGGAAGTGAGCCATTATTATGTCGCCCCCAAGACCTACGCTTTTGCCGACAAAGAAGCCAGGCGGACGGTGCCGGTGGAAGAATACCGCAATTATCCGGCCTACGCTTATACGACGCAGGTGGCTATTGTCGAGGTGGATGAAAGCACAGGCCAGGTCAAGGTGCTGAAAATCATCGCCGCCCATGACTGCGGCAGAGCAATCAATCCCCAGAAGATCGAGGGCCAGATCGAGGGTAGCTGCCTGCAGGGCCAGGGCTACGCGCTCACTGAGGGTTATTATTTGAAGGACGGCATTCCTCAGACCAGGAACTTCAAGCAACTCGGCGTCCCCACCATTCATGACGCTCCGGAGATCGAGTGCCTGATTATCGAAGATCCCGAGCCGAGCGGTCCCTTCGGAGCCAAG
>Ga0316231_1004143_pt1 | contig 12236 bp, 7 predicted proteins | sample TBH18027metaG_FD_206002 | JGI IMG/M metagenome (GOLD analysis project Ga0316231, IMG submission 206002) | Freshwater microbial communities from Trout Bog Lake, Wisconsin, USA - TBH18027 | ecosystem: Environmental > Aquatic > Freshwater > Lake > Hypolimnion/Profundal zone | place: USA: Wisconsin...
ACATCCCAGGCAATGGGGCTGCGCAGCAATTGACGCAGCGACAGAAAGCCAGGCTCGCCAGCCAGGGGCTGGAAACCGCTGGCGGGCTGAGTGGGCAGGTTCAGATAGAGGGCAGGGCGCGCCAGCTCATTGACCAGCACACCGGCACGGGCCCAGATGTCGCGTGCCCGTTCCGCTACAGGCTGGCTTGCCTCGCCAGATTCGGCTTCGCCAGACTCGGCTTCTGCCTTCGACTCGATCGCTTGCAAAACCGCCAGCACCAGCGTGGCAGTGGCCTGGCCGTTGTCGAGCGCATGGGAGTTGCCCAGGGTGTCGGCAGCCAGTTGCGCGCGCGTCAGGCCTTGGGCCGGGAGCTTTTGCAACACCGCACTGGCCCGTTCCAGTAAGGGCAGGGCGGCCTCTGGGTCTTGCCGCGCCAGGCGCTTGAGCAGGCCCAGGGAGTCCGGCTCTTGCAACCAGGCTGCAAGTCTGCCATTCATTGGCGGGGCGCTGCTGACCTGAACCCAGCGTGCCTGCAGTTCTTTCCTTGCCGCAATCCGATTGACGATGGGGCCATCGAGTTGCTCCAGGGCATCGCGCAGCGAGGTGGCAATGCCGGCGCCTTGCAGCAGCGCATCCAGCGCAGGGACATCGATGCGCGCAGTATGGCCTGCAGATTCGGCGCGGGACGCGCGGGCCGGGCGGCCCATCAGCTGGGTCAGGGCCTCATGCTCGACCGCATTGAGTTTGCTGAGCTGCAAGCGGCCCTCCACCCCATCGCCAGCGCGTGATTCAAAGTGACGCCGCAGGCGCAGCCGCAGGGCGGCAAGTTCCGCCCCGCCCAGCAGGCGCAACAGCCGGGCATCGGGCTCTGCGGACTTGAGCGACGGACTCATGGCACAGGGAAGCGGCGGTCCGGGTCGTCTTCGCGCCGCTTGGCGTGGCCATCCCAGGTCCAGCGTGAGACAAACACCGCATCCACGCCCTCGCGCCGCTGCAGCTGGCAGATGGAGACGCCGGGTAGCTCGGCATAGCAGGCCCATTCGCGTTCGCTGGTGATGACAAAGTCCAGGTCAAACTCGCGGATCAGGGCCATGCAATGGGCGCGGGCCGTGTCGTCGATACCGGCAAAGGCCTCGTCCAGCAACATCAATCTCGGCGCCAGCGGGCTGCCGCCGCGGCCATAAAAGCTGGAGATGGCGGCGAACAGCGGCACCGTCAGGCCCAGCGCACGCTCGCCGCTGGAGGCTGGACCGGAGAGCTTGCGCCACTGGCCGTCCTGCTGGCGCTGCACCCGGAAACGGTGCCAGCGGCGGTAGTCCAGGGCGCGTGCCAGTTGGTCAATCAGGCTGCTGCCGGCAGTGCTGGTGTCGGCATCGGCGCGGGCCCGCTCCATGACGATTTGCTGCTGCAACATGGCACCCACCACGCGCCGGTCTTCGGCAGACCAGAGGTCGGAGCTGGTGTGCAGCAGGCGTTCACGTGCAATTTCCAGCCCGGCGGGCGCGCCTTCCTCCAGGGTGAGTGGCTGCCACTGCAACCGGTAGCGCACGCCGGTGGAGGTGGGGCGTTTGTGCAGCTCGTCGTTGATAGAGACCACCTGCTTGTCGGCGGCGCGCATCAACTGCTGGATGACGGCGGCAATCTCGGCTTGCAAATGGTTTTCCAGCACCTCGCGCTCCCGGGCCGTCAGCAGTTCGCTGCGCTGGGCGATGTCGTCGGCCAGATGAGTGGCCAGGGTGTCGGGCCGCTCGGGCCGGTTCTGGTAAATGATATGGACGGTAAAGCCCCAGTCGTTGGCCTGCGAGCTGGCTTGGTGGCCCAGGGCGCTTAAGCCCCGTTGCAGCTCGGCCAGGTCTTCCGATACCTGGCGCTGGATGCGCTCCCAACTGGCCGCATCCTCGGCAATGTGGGCCAGCCTTTGTTCTGCCTGGCGCGCCAGATGTAGGGCCGGGTCTATGGTCCAGGCCAGGCCGCTGTCCGGCACGGCAAAGTCGGGCAGGGCGGAGGCCAGCAGGCTGCTTTGTGCAAAGCGCTGCAGTCGCCCCACGGACAGGGCTCGGCTGGCTGTGCGATCGGCCAGCAAACTCTCCGCCGTGTCGGCTCTTGTACTGGCCACGGCACGCGCTTCACCGGCCTGGGCCACCGTGGTTTGCAGGTTTTGGGCGTCGACGTCCGCCGCCTCCACAGCCCCCTGGGCCTGGCTGAGCTGCTGGCGCAGCGCCTCCACTTGGAGGCCCACCGACTCGTGCAACACGGTGTAGCGGGCCTGCGCGGTTTCGGCCCGTTCGCTGGCCGTGACCATCGCTTCTTCGCGCTGCTCCAGGGCATCGCGCGCCTCTGCTTCACGCTCCTGCTGTTGCAGGTGATGGGGCCAGGCGCTGCGCCATTCCCGCGCCGCCTGCACCAGCTGCTGCTGGCTGTGCATCCATTGGTCCACGGCACCGGCCACGCCGGGCAGCGCAGCCTCAGCCAGTGGCAGGTGCAAATCGGTGGCGTCCTGCTCCAGCAGCGCACGGGCCGTTTGCTGGGCGGCTTCGGCCGCACGGCAGGGGGCGTCGGACTGGTCCAGCCGCGTGCGTGCCTGCAGCACCGCGCGCTCGGCGCTGGCGGCTGCCAGCAGGGCAGAGCGCAGCGGATCATCACCGGGGGCGCTATGCCATTCCTGTTCGGCCCGCTTGCGATCCAGCGCCACGGCCTCCAGCTGCAGCCGCAGGGCGGCGTCTTCGCCTTCCAGTGCCTGCAGGCGCAGCGCGATTTCTTCCAGCCGGCGCTGGCGTGCCAGGGCGCGTGCCGTGCTGCCGATGTACACGGCCTCGGGCTTGTGCCATGCACCGGCCAAGTTGCCCAGTCGGTAGCGGCCGTCGCTGGCAAGCCAGGACTCGGCGCTGGGGTCGTCCTGAGGCGCCCAAGCCACGCTGGCCAGCAGGGCCGCCACCAGGGTGGGCGACAGGCTGCTGTTCTCCGGGATCAGCGGCTGCAGGCAGCCCAGCAGGTTGCTGCCCTGCACCTTGGGTCGCCGTTGCCACTGCGCGTCCCATAGCGGCGCGCCGCTGGCATCGGTCAACTTGCCGTTCGGGGCGATCCAGGCGTCCAGCAGGCCGCTGGCCTCCAGCGCGGCTTCCAGACCTGCGCGCTGAGGGGCGTCCAGACCGGGCTGGAAGTCGACCACCTGCCACAGGGGAGCGCCGACTCGGCCTTCGCGCACTTCGGCGCCGCGCGTGGCGGGCGCCGGTGGCAGGGCGTCGACGCCCGCCAGCAGCCCGGTTTGTTCTTCGGCCAGCGTGGCACGTTCCGCCTGCAGCAGCTTCACTTGGCCGTCCAGCCCGGCCTGCTGGCCCGCGTGCCCCTGGCTTGCTTGCTGATAGGCAAGGGTCAGTGTGGCATGCGCCGGATTCGGGCCGTCCAGCCCCACGGTCCAGTGGGTGAGTTGTTCCAGCAAGGGCTCTGCATCCACGCGCAATTGCTGCATGCTGGCGCAGTGCTTGGTCCAAGCATTCAGCAGGGATTCTGCGGCCGCTTCTGCGCTTTGGTCGGCGGCGGCGCGCTGCTCGGCAGCTTCTTCCAGTTCGGCCTGGCGCTCTTGTTGCGCCGCCCGCAGCAGCTGCAGTTTGGTCTGGGCCGCGCTGAGGGCGGTATGGCGCTGCTCCAGGTGGCGAATGTCTTTGCGGCGGGCAGTGCCCGCTTCTTGCAGCGCGGCCGCGGCGGAGTTGAGTTGCGCGGTTGGCAGTTCCGCCAGAAGGTCAGGGGCCAGGCGGCGCAAGGGGTTGTCGGCCAGCGCGGCGCTGCAGCCTGCGGCCTCCCCATCCTGGGCGCATTGGCTACGGGCGTTTTCCAGCTCGCGTCGGGCGCTGTCCAGGCGCTGCGTAGACTGACGGCTCAAGCCCTCTTCACGCACCAGTTGCAGGCGGGCGTTATCGAGCTGCTGGGCGCAGCCGGCGGCTTCGGTCTGGCGATCCCGCGCATCTTTTTCGGCCTGGCTCAGGCGATTGGCGTCCTGGTTGGCGGGGTCGCTTTGCAAAGTCTGCAAGCGCTCGCGGGCGGCGGCCAGCAGGCGCTTGGCGCCCTCCAGCGCTGCGATGGCCTCGGCCTCGGCAACCTGGCTCTGGTGCAGGGCAAGCGCGGTCAGGTTGCGATCCTCGCTGGCCTTGTCAAAGGCGGTCTGGGCCTGGCGCAACTCCTTGGCCTGGCGCCGCGTCAGTGTGCCGGCATAGCTGCGGTAGCGCTGCTCAAACTGCTTGACGGCCTGCTCCAGCTGGCGGGTTTCTTCCAGTTGCTTGCGGTCTTCTTCCAGCTGGTTGAGTGCCTCGGCCACATCGGCCAGCAGCTCGGACGGCATGGGTGGCAGGGCCTCGGTCAGCGCATGCGACAGGCCGTTCTCATCCGGCTTCTTGGACAGCTGCGGCTGGCGTAGCTGGATCAGGGTGTCCATCAGCGCGTCATAGCGTTTGCTGCCCAGATGGAACAGGCGCTCGTCCACGGCGCGGCGGTAGTTCTGGGCGGTGTCAAACACTTGGCCGCGCCCCTGGCCTTCCACCGCTTCACGCAGGCGCTCGCGCGTCAGCACCACTTTTTGGTCATTGGTCAGCCACAGGTCCTGGCCTATGCGCGGGTCGCCACCGTCTGAGGCGCCCTCCAGCAGGAAGAACCAACTGTCGACCGCGGTCTTGCCGGCCACCGCCGACATGCCGGCGCCAAGCGTCAGGTAATGCTTGGTGCCATTTGCATCGACCCTACCAAACTCGATCCAGGTGTAGCCGATGCGGCGCTGGTACGAGCCCATCAGCAGGTTCCAGGACATGCGCTTGCCGTTGTCGGCGTCGGGCTCTATGCGCGAGGGCCGCAGCTGCGCGTCAAACAAAAAAGGCAGGGTCAGCGACAGCACCTTGGATTTGCCCGTGCCATTGTTGCCGCGCAGCAGCAGGTGGCCATCGCGGAACCAGAACTCCTCGCTGTCGTAATGGAACAGCTCCACCAAGCCCAGGCGCAGCGGTTGCCAGCGTTCGCGCTGGGGCTCGGGCAGTGCCGGGCGGGTAGTGTCTGGCGCTTCAGGCGGAGCATCAAAGAGGGAGTCGGTCATAGGTCAAACAGCGATTTTTTATTTGTTGGCTTGCGCGCAGCAGGTGGCTGCACCTCGGCGCTACCGATGGCGAAGCGGGTGATGGCGGGCAGGGGGCGAATCTCGCCATCGGCTCGTGCGATGAGTTGCAGCCGGTGCAGCTTGTTCAGCGCAATGTCGGCCAGCTCGACCTCGGCGCCGGGTTCGCGCGCCGACTTGCGCCAGTAACGGCCATATTGGTCCACCGCGCCGCGCAAAAAGGCGGCCACTGCGGCGTCGGTCAGCACCGGATTTTGACGGCCGCGCAAGGTCCCGGCCAGGTGTTCGGCCACCAGTAGGGTGGCATGGGCATCGGTGCCCTCGGCGTGCATGGAGACATCGGTGAGCTGGCCGCTCTCGTCGCTCAGGGCCAGGCCTTCGGCACGCTGCTCGGGCGTCAGGCCGGTGGCCTCACAGATCCGGCTGGCCAGGGGGCCGCGCTGGTTGGCAAAGTAGGCCTGGGTCTCGGCATCCAGCGTGGCGCTGTAGACCACCGGGTCGTCCAGCAGGCGGCGCGTCAGGTGGTGGCGGATGGCGTCGCGCCGACCCTGTTCGCCATCGGCCTCCTGCTCGGCCACCAGGGCATGCAAGCGTTCTTCAAAACTGACCGGCGCTTGTTCCGCTGGCCAGGTGGAGGGGCCGCGCACCGCCGCCAGCATGCCGGCCAGCATGCGGCGCTGCACGTCGTACAGCGCATCCGACTGCGCGCCGCCGTTGTCGTGGATAAAGTGCTCTTCATCGCCTGCCACGCGCTGCAACACGCCGTATTCCAGCAGCGTGCGGCAGACGCAGACCAGCTCGCGCCGCTCGGCCGCGCTGCGTAGGGTGAAGGCAAAGCCGCGCGATTCCAGTGCCGGGTCGGCCGCCAGCTGCATCAGGCGCTCGCCCAGCAGTTGCAGGGTGATTTGCGCATCGGCACGCTCCAGCACGGCGCAGGCCAGGCACAGCAGCACATAGCGGCGCCGGTCATAGTCGGCCAGGCCGCGCGTGTCATCTGTCAGATCGGCCGGGCGCTTGAACAGGCGGGCGCCATCACGCTCCACATGCAGGGGCCAACCGGCCTCGCGCGCAAACCAGTCGCGCAGGCGTTCGGCCTGGCGGCGCACGGGCTGGAAATCTTCATGCGTGGCGCTCATCAGCGGACGCATCAGCAGGGCGCGCAGGGCGCGGCGGAATTCGTCCTGTGCCTGGGCCTTTTGCAACTCGCCCAAGCGCTGGCTGTCCTGTCGGGGGGAGCCTCGCGTGCTCACAGAAATACCTCCACGCGGTGCGCTGCGGTTTGCGCTTGCTTGGAGCGATGCGGAGCTACGCTCATGTCGGCTCCTGCGTGAGCAAAATGGTCAGCAGATGGTCTCGACCGGAAAAAGTGCCGGACGGCGTGTGGATGTGGGCCATGGAACCCGCGTCCAGCGGCTCCATGCGGATGCTCAACAGGCCGTCGCCGGTCTGGCGCTCCACGGCCTGATCGGGGTTGGCCTGCTCGGCCAGTGCCTCGCTCAGCAGGTTTAAAAACAGGCCAAAGGCATGGCTGTCGAGTTCACCTAGTTCGGACAGCCGCATCGGCAAGCCCGTGGCCAGGCGCTGGCGTGCGGCCTCCACCTGGGCTGATTCTTCGTTCAGGGCCTGGGCCATGAGGGCGCGCTCGGCACTGCGGTCGCGCACGCGGGCCAGCGGGCCGCGCGGTGCGGCCTCGCCATATTCGCGCAGGCGCGGATTGATCTGCAGCGGCGGCGCATCGGCCCAGGGTGTGCTGGCCGGTATATCTTCGTCGGCCTGCACATTGAGCGAGAAATGCCGCGCCGGTTGCAGGGCAAAGGCGGCGCGCGCCAGGCGGTGGCCCTGGGCTTCGCTGTCGCAGGCAGCAAACCAGCTGGCCAGCGTGCGCAGGTCGGCCGAGCGGTCACTGCGCCCGCTGCGCCGCTCATTCAGGGTGGCAATGGCCCCCAGCAGTTGCGGAATGGCGGCGCGTGCGCGTGCGCGCAGCAGTTCGGCCTGGGGTGGTTCGGTGCCGGTGGGCAGAAACCAGCCGCGCAGGCCGCGCCAGCGTTCACGCCAAGCATGCCAGCGGCGCAGGCGTTCGTCGGTCTGGTCCTGCAGGTCGCCGGGTGCGGTATCGCGCGCCTCGCGTTCGGCAATCTGCAGAAACACCGCATCCATGCGCGGCGACAGCAGCGCAATCAGCTGGGCGATGGAGTCGGAGCGGCGCACCAGATCGCCCAGAAAGCGGTCCAGGTAATCGATCAGGCGGCGCTTGTAGGCAATGATGGTGTGGGCCTGCGCTTGCTGCAGCTCCAGGCTGCGCGCCACGCCGGCCATAAAGGCCTGGGCGTTCTCGGCCAGGTCGGTGAACACGGCCACCAGATCGCGCAGGATCTGGTGCGCCTTGGCCACATCCAAGGTTTCTTCGCCGGTGGAGTCGGCGCTGTCCTGCTCCAGCAACTGGCGCAGCGCCAGCAGGCGGCTGGCAATGTCTTCCAGGGCCACGGTCTGCAGTTCGGCGCGGCGCTGCAGGGTCTGGAAAAACACCAGCAGCGCGGCTTCCACCGCTTCGCCCTCGTGCGACAGGCGGTACAAAAAACGGGCGCGGTAAAAGTCGCTCAGCGACGACACGCGCGCCGTGTCCGGCTGCGACTCCAGATTGCCCCATTCGGCCAGCTGGGCCAGGGCCGCGTTCACCTCTTCGATGCGCGGCACGGCGTCGGGCCAGGCGGCTTCTGCCAGCACCTCGTCCGGGCGCAGCTGCAGCCGGTACTGCCGTTTGGCGGCGGCAAACACATTCATGATGCAGCGATAAAAGGCGGACTTTTCGGCGCTCAGGTGGCGAAACAGTTCGGCTGCGGTGGGGTTGGGCAAGGGGGAGCCTCCGGTGGCTTGGTTGACACGCTAGCGGGGCTGCCATCGTAACCGCAGCGCAGCGGTCGCCGTGGCACCTGCCGCTATGGCGGGTGCGTCACCGTGAGGGGTGTCAAGGTTTAGGCGATGCGCCGCGAGCTGCGGGCAGGGCCATGCTGCGCCCGGCATTGGCGGGTCGCGGCAGCGCCGCGTGGGCCTGCGCCAGGGGCTTCAGCAACGCGGCCACAGCAGCCAGGAAGGGCGCGGTCTTTGGCCCACGCTCCGGCTTGGACGCGTCGATATGGGCCAGCATCTGCTCATTGGTGGCCAGCAGTGTGCCGTCCATCTGCCGGTGCAGGGTGTGAAAGATATGCACGCGCTTGGCGTCCATGCCCAGGATCTGCGTGCGTACCTCCACTGCCACGCCTTCGTGCACCTCCTGCACATAGTTCAGGTGCACCTCCAGCGTGTACATGGTGTGGCCGGTGGCGGCGCGGCCGGCGGCGTCCAGCCCGACCCGTGCCATCAGGCCATCGGTGGCATAGCTGAAGATCACCATGTAACAGGCGTCGTTCAGGTGGCCGTTGTAGTCGACCCACTCGTGCTCCACGGCTCCGTTCCAGGTGGTGATGAGCGGCGCAGTGGAAGGGACTTGTGGGTCTGGCTTGGGGCTGATCGTGGGACTAGACATGGACTTATTCGAATGGGCGTGGTGGTGAAGCATAGTGGTTCGGAGAGGCCGGCAGAGGCCGCGTCACCCGTCGGCTTGCAAAGTGGCGAAGAAAGGTGACTTATTTGACTTGCGTCATATGACGCAGGCGACGCAGCCTCTAGTCTTGGGCCATCCATTTAACAAGAGGAGTAGTTATGCGTTTTCTGCGTTCCTGTCTTTCCGGTCTGATTCTTGCAGCGGGCATGGTGGCGGCGCCCCAGTCGTTTGCGCTCGATGCGACCAACCCGCAGCACCTGGGCTCCACTGACCGGGCCAGGGCCAGCCGCGCGGTGGAACTGCGTGATGCCGCCGTGGCCTTCCTCAAGCACAACGGACCGCAAAAGGCGTTTGAAGCCTTTAACGATCCCAAGGGCAGCTTTATTTACGCGCCGTATTACGTATTCGTGGTGGGCACCGATGGCACCATGCTGGCCAATGGTGGCACGCAACTGGCCGCCCCCGGGCAGAACGCCCTGGACATGCGCGATGCGGCGGGCAAGCCCCTGATTCGCGATCTGTTGGCCATGGCCCAGAAGGCGCCGGTCGGTTCCATCGAATACCGCATGCTCAATGAGCACAACATCGTGGAACTCAAGGCCGGTCTGTACAGCAAGGTGGACTCCTACATCGTCAGCATTGGCTACTACACGCCGCGCGCCACCCAGCCCGATGCCCTGGCGCTGCTGGACCGCGCCGTGGCCTTTCTGAAGAATGCGGGACCGGATACGGCCTTTAGCGCCTTCAATAATGCGCAGGGCGGCTTCACCTATGACGACCTGTATGTGTTTGTGATCGGTCTTGACGACGGAAAATACCGCGCCTCGGGTGCGTCGCCCCAACTCCATGGCATGGATGTGCGCGGCCTGAAGGACGCGGCAGGCAATTCGTTTTACGAAGACATGATCAGCCTGGCCAAGACCAAGGGCAGCGGCACGGTCGAATATGTGTGGCGCAACCCGGCCACCAATGCCGTGGAATCCAAGCACACGCTGATTCAACGCGTGGGGGATGTGCTGCTGGGCGTGGGCTATTACACCAAGTAGAACCAACAGCTCGGGCGCCATGCAATCGAAGGGAGTCCGCTGGCTGACACGCACGCACCATGTCATGCGCGTGTGCTCTTTTGCGACCGTCTTTATCGCCAGTTGCCTGCACATCGCAGGCAAGTCGTATGGCCTTGGCGTCTGGGCCTATCTGATGGGGCTATTGCTAATCTATCCCCAGCTTCAGTACCTGTGGGTACGCAGATCCACCGCGCCCACGACTGCCGTGTTGCACGCACTGCTGCTGGATTCGGTATTGCTGGGTGCGTTCAGCGCCACGGTGCACTTTTCCGACTGGCTGACCTTTTCGGTGGTGCTGGGCGCACTGAGTAACTCCGCGGCCAACAAGAGTTGGCGCAGCACCGGCGCTACCCTGCTGGCGCTGGCGGTGGGCGCCCTGGTCGGGATTGCCGTGGGTGGTTTTCATTTCGAGCCCCATACCGACTGGCCCGCTTCCCTGCTTTGCATGCTGGGCTTGGGCGCCTATGTGCTGGCCGTTGGCAATATCACCTTTGCCCGCAATGTGCAGTTGCGGCATATCCGTGAACAGCTGCGCAACCGGGAGCGGGAATTGCTGGAGGCAAATGCCACGCTGCAGACCAGTCTGGTAGAAATTGAGGCCCTGCGAAAAGGACTGCTGGAGCAGGCCAACCAGGATGGCTTGACGAATCTGTTCAATCGGCGCTTTCTGGACAGCACCTTGGAGCGGGAACTGGCGCGCTGCAAGCGCGAGTCCAAGCCGCTGGCGCTGGTCATGATGGATATCGACCATTTCAAGAAATACAACGATTGTTACGGACACAAGGCCGGCGACGAGTGCCTCAAGGCCGTGGCCCGTGCATTGCAGGGCAGTGCCAAGCGCGCCGGCGATCTGGCCGCGCGTTATGGTGGTGAGGAGTTTTCACTGGTGCTGCCGAATACCGACGGCGTGGAGGCGCTGCGCATGGTGGAGGCCTTGCGCCAGAAGATTGAGGACGCGGCCATGCCGCATCTGCAGTCCGACCGGAAAGTGGTGACCATCAGCGTCGGCCTGGCGGTGATGTCTGCACCACACTATGGCAGCGCCGAACAGTTGCTGCGCGCGGCCGACGGGGCGCTCTATTACGCCAAATGGGGTGGGCGCAACCGGGTGCATGTGGCGCCCGATTTCTTGGTGCGCGTGGGCCTGGATGCCCACTCGCCGGGTGACGTGCAGCAGCTGAAATGGCATGACAGCTATGCATCCGGTAATGCCGTGATTGACACCCAGCACCGGCAATTGTTCCAGCAAATCAATGCGGTGATGGTCGCTATTGCCGAGGGGCGGCCGGTCGACGACGTGGGTGCGCAGATTGACCAGTTGATGCGCCATGTGGTGGCCCACTTTGAGTACGAGGAGGGCTTGCTGACCTCCGTTGGATTTGCCGATGCCGCCGAGCACGCGATGCAGCATCAGGCGCTGTTGTCGCGCGCGGTCGAACTGGTGAGTCAGCAGCGCAAGGGCGATTTGCGCATGGCGGATTTGCTAGAGTTTCTGATGCAGGACCTGATTGCAAAGCACATGCTCGCTGCCGACCGCAAGTACTATTCGTTGCTCAAGCAATAGTCCTCAGTCCACGGCATTTCTGCCATGTCGGACCGCACGCCTGGGCGGCTTGTCTTGCCCTTGCTATTGCAGTGCTTCAACAAAAGGGCGGCTGGCAGCCAGGCAGATGGCGGCCCAATCAGACGGGTTGGCGTTTGCCTCGCGCGCGAAGTTCACCACCTCCACGCTGATGGGCAGATCGGCGGGCAGGGCGTCAAACAGGCCCTGCACATCCATCGTGCCTTCCCCGGGCAGCAGACGCTCGCAGCGGGCGCTGTGGATCATCTGCTCGGTGCTGAAGTGCAGTCCGGCCTCGGCATCGCAAATTTGCGCGTAGTGCAACAGCGCGCGCGGGATGGCGCGTATGTCGTCCAGCGTGGTGTGTGAGCGACCCACATGCAGCGCGTCGACCAGAATGCCGGCGTTCGATGGTGTGCCGGCGTTGGTGATGATGCGCAGCGCTGTATTGGCATTGGGCACCGCCGTCCAGGGCATGAACTCCAGATCGGCCGTCATCCCATAGGGCTGCATCACCTCGCACAGGCGGGCGTAGTTGGCGGTCAGACGCGCCTCGCTGGTGTCGTCACCGGCCACCAGAATTGCCTTGGCCTTGAGGGCAGCACCGGCGTCATACAAAGCGTCCCAATGGTGCGGATCGAACTGCTCACCGATGCGGATGATCTCCAGATCAAACACGCCTACACCCGTGTCACGCTGCGCGGCCACGGTTTCGCGCAGCACCTCGGGCAGGCCCAGCAGATGCTGCTGCGGCGCGCCCGGCGCATTCGGCCACAGGCGCAGACCGACATACGCATAGCCGTTGGCGGAAGCGATGCGAATCGCCTCGACAGGCGTGCAGCGGTGGGACGTCAAATAGGCGAGTGAGTAGGTGCGCATTTTTTAGCAAAGGTTTGGATATGGAAATGACCTTTTCAGGAACACCGCGGAACCGGCTTTGCCGGGCCGCTGGTGTTGCCCCTTGAGGGGGATGCGGCTGCACGCAGTGAG
>Ga0316231_1004144_pt1 | contig 12235 bp, 18 predicted proteins | sample TBH18027metaG_FD_206002 | JGI IMG/M metagenome (GOLD analysis project Ga0316231, IMG submission 206002) | Freshwater microbial communities from Trout Bog Lake, Wisconsin, USA - TBH18027 | ecosystem: Environmental > Aquatic > Freshwater > Lake > Hypolimnion/Profundal zone | place: USA: Wisconsin...
CCACGATGTGTGGGGCGCCTCCGCGCTGGCAGGGATCGAGAGAATGATCGTGCGCAGTCCGCGATACGACGGTTGATCGCGGAGACTCTGTATGAATCGTAGGAAGACTGGAATGGAATGGCTCAATGGATACGCCTTGTTCCCCTCCCACCCCGTCTCTTTTAGATGAGGACAGATACGAAGCGTCAGGGTGGATGGGTCTTGGTGGGCATATAACAAGACCGCCGTCATCCATGTTCTCACTAGATTCGATACACATACGATTGGCGATTGAAAGCGTGGCGTAGTCTTGTTGGCGTCTGCGAGTTCGATGGTGTGTTGAATGCCTCGATGCGCAAGGGAGGGGATTCCACCATTCAATAGAGGGCCCCGTGATGTATAGAGGCCAATGTTAAAGCACGAGGTCGCATGTCGTGTGAATTGAAACTGGAGGGGCTGTGGTGTGGAGGGTGATGTGGGTAGCGGTATGGATGGCGAAGAGGGTGTGGATGGCGAAGAGGGTGTGGATGGCGAAGAGGGCGTGAGGAAGAACGAGCGGATCCCCTTAGACCGATTCTCGGCGTTAGGCATGTTCTTTATTTTCCATGTGACGGTCTGCGCCATTCTATGATAGGGTGTGGTAAGAAAGAGCAGATGCGATCGGTAAAGCCGGATACGCCCTTGTATCGACGCGGTGTTTGTGTAGGCGTTGTCCGCCTCCACAGAGGCCCCACATGAAAAAATTGAAGACAAGGGCGTGACACAATGGGGTGCCTACTTCCATGTCTCACCTCTTTCCCACGCTCTACCGCGCATCCGTGCTCCATCGCCCCAGCAAGATCATCAAAAGTCCCTACGTGGCCGATGTTCTTCTAGAAGACGGAACACACGCGCTGTGCCACACTCCTGGACTCGGATGTTGTGGAATGGTGGCTCCAGGACGAACCATCTACGTCTCCTCCGCGGTCAACCCGCGTTCCAAAACGGCCTATACCGCACAACTCGCCGAGTGTGAAGATGAAGAGGGTGTGTATCATGTCGGCATTCATCCCATGGTGAGCCAGGCGATCGCGGCCACGCTTCTTGATCGAATTCATCCCTCGGCCACGTGGAAGACGGAGGTAAAGATCGACGACCATACCCGCCTTGACTTTGTGGGGACAACTCCTGAGGGAAAGACGTTGTATGTCGAAGTCAAAAATGCCATGATCAGCCATCAGGATCAGACGGGGCGTGCTACGCGGCGCGCCGTGTTTCCCGAGGGGTTCCGCACATCACGCGCGGCTTCCTTTAGCCCACGGGCCGTGAAGCACGCCGAAACCCTTGCGGCTCTGACGGTTCTTCCCGATGCGGAGTGCTATTTGTTATATATCCTTCCACGACACGACTGTCAGGGTGGACTCGAGCTCAACCGTGCGGATCCGATCTACTGTCAGGCGGTGGCGAATGCCATGGCCTATGGCGTTCAGGTGCGCGTCTTTGGACTCCATGCGAATCAAGAGGGAATTACCTTTGAGGCGGAACGGGCCTTTCATCTTCCTTCCTAGGTGTTGCGTTTCCTTGTTTGCTTTCGTCGCACGCTGGGCATACGCCGCATACGCCGTGTGCGCCGCGTGCGTGTTTTTTTTCGTGCGTTCCGTGAAGAGCCGTGCTGATTGGATGATGGGGGTGGAAGAATCAAGTAGAGGCTTCGAAGATCATCGCTATTCAGGCCGAGTCGTGTCATCATCCCTTGATACAGTTGCTGTAGGATATCATTGATGTCATCTACGATCGCAAGCTCCTCCTCGCTCGGACAGATGCGCTGGGGGCATAACTGTGTCAGGTAGTGATAGAGGTGGGAGGCCGCTTGGGAGAGTGACATGCTGCGTACGATGGCCGACGTGTTGTTGGAGGCGATGTCTGGATGGGTCTCTGATAGATAGTCCTGGATGCGGTAGAGGAGCTCGTCGGGATACATGGATCCCAGCGGTTGTTGAATGTCGGCCTGGATGTCGGCACGGCGGCGTTCAAGAACGCCATTTGTAAATCCGAATGTTTCATACCAGGATCGACCCGTCTTTAGACGTAAGAGTGGTGGAAGATGGATCGCATGATCGCTATATGTGGCGTCCGTCGTGGTATCATACAGGATGGCCGATTCGTCCTCTAAGGTGATACGCGACAGACCACAGGCGGCGGCAAAGTCGATCAATTGACGGAGATGAGTCGTTCCGTGGAGCCCACACCGTGTCAGGAGCTGAAGAAAGAGTGTGGTGGGATCCTTGTCCATGATGTCGCATCGTATACAATACATGCCATGGGGGCTGAATCGTTTCTCGTTGGGTGGGAGCGCTCTGTTGTAGATCGTGAGGACAGTGGCGGGCCCTGGGACGTTTCGCCGATGAAACGTGACATGATAGATCTGTTCTGGGAAATAGGTAGAGACGATGGTTTTTGCCTTCTGGATGACGGGTGGGATGGGATGTGCGGCGGCCATCTGCTGCGTCCTATGATAGACGCGGTTTTCTTTTAGGTGCTGTCCGCACCCACAGAGGAATTTCTCCCTCTACAACAACACGGGCCCTGTAACAGAATGAGCGGGCTGGACGAGGACTGGTATGCGGTCGACCTCGAAACGAAGCTCAACAAAAAAGTGGATGCGCTACAAGCGGTCGTCCAACAGCAACATGAACTTCTCCAGCAGATGTCCAGTAGCATCCAGACCCTGAAAGAGGAGCTCCATCGCAGTCATCAGACCTCCTCCCATCATCTCTCGCAGCATCTCTCGCAGCGCCACGATCGCACACACGAGCTGCTGGAAGAGCTCAAAATCATGAAACAGCGTGAGCTCAATATGGCGCTTCGTGAACGTGTGGCCGTCCCCTTCTGTTCCGATCGGACCCTTCTCAGCTACGGATCGCTCCCTGCGCCCACCCTCTCTCCCTACTTCCTTGGACGGCGCATGACGTCGCCCACGGCAGTTACGGCCCGCCCCACTCCCTTTTCCTTGTAAAGAGAAGAGAAGACCATGGACGGACTATATGCGGTCAAAGAGGCGGCCCTGATGGATGTGAAAGAGAAACTGTATCCAGTGACTTTCTCGCATGTGCTCTATACGGCGATCGTGTTTCTGATCGGTTGGGTCGTGACGGACTATTTTTTTCGATACACTCTGTTCCGCTGGATCTATCTTGGATTCGGTGCGGTGATCGTTGCGACCGTGTATCAACAGGGCGTGGGTGCGGCGATCCCTCAAGACGCTGTGTGATTCTTCTTGTGTAGGGATAGATATGGATCAACACGTTGTCCTTTCCCTCTTCCACTTGTTGATCATCGTTCCGTTCTTTTTGTATGTGGGAGTCTATCGTGCCTCCACCCACCCATGGGTCTATCGGGCGCTCTTGATCGTGGGAGGAATGTTATTGTTGTTCCACGGCTTCAAATTCATGTCACGGCTATCTTCCCGTTCCGATTATGCCTATATCAATGCTATTCATGTGCTGCTGATCGCTCCGTTGTTGATGTATATCGGTTGGAATCAGCAAGATACGCCTCGGGCCGCCTATGAGGCGCTGTTGATGGTTTCCTTTGCGGCGTTGGGGTATCACATGTTTTCCCTTGTTCGAATCCTACAGATTCAGGAGTAGAGGGTAAAAAATAACAAGACGAATGCGTCGCGGACGCGGCCGATGTGTTATAGAATGGTCTGTATCGCGTCTCGTTTTGCTGGCGCACATGGTAAACAGCTCCCTTTACAATGATACATAAACCCACATGAATTCTTGAATTCCTTTTGACATGCCCTACATTGATACATCTTACCTGTTTGATGCATAATGCGCTTCATCTCCTCCGCACAATGGACACGCACATAGTGAATAATGGTGTTTCCCTTGGTCAACGAGGAGAATTCACAGTCTTCGTGGGGACATAGAAAGGCGTTCTCTGCTTTCTTGGTCCGCTCAGGATGTTTCGACTGATAATGAAGTTCCAGGGTGCTTTTTTGGAGAAACCCCTTGTCGCAAATCTTACACACATGGCTAAACTCTTCTTGATGGCGCTTCATGTGATAAAACATCGTGGATTGATTCTTTTTCGTGGCCTCGCAGGTTGGGCAGACAAAGAGACCCATTTCATTCTTGATATAGGTAAACATCGGTCTAGGGGCGGGAGGGGGTAGGAATGATGTTTGCATGTCGTGGATTTCAATTTTTAGGGGTGCTCTAGTATCTATTCGTGTGAATCTGTTTATACCCCTTTGATGGTGTGATGTGTACGTGTTACTTCCGAGACGGAAAGGAGACATACGTCATCTGTTCGATCAGCCCCACTACATCCGCGTCGTCCTCGTCTCCGACATACTTCATCTGATACTGTCTCCAGACCTCTTGAATGTCATGAAGCACTCGATAGTAGACAGGAAGGGAAATCGTCGGTCGGTAATCCCACTCCGCCATGAGCTGTCTCAACTGCGTCATGATCTCTCGTGACGTCGTGGAAATGTAGGGGTCTTTTCCCTCCAGCCGCTCAGCCATCTCGATCCAGCCGATCGTCGCATAGTCATAGATGAACTCCATTCGTTTCGTATACCATCCACTGTCCAGCGGGAGATTGTAGATGATCACTTGTTTGATTTCGTGGATGAGGAGCTCCAATTGGTCCTCGTGGCTCATGTCATGGATGGCGGCAAACTTGCTCTCGAGCGTCATGAGGTCGTCGAGCGATTCTTCTTCCGTGAGGGCGTGCTCTGCCGAAAGCTGAGTGGAAAGATCCTCGTATTCCGACGCGTCCATGTCATCGGAGAATTCGGCGGCCATGTTGGCGGTGGGCGTGATGTTGGTAGGGGAGGGGTTCTTTTTCAATTTTTTGGAGACTCGAAAGGGCCGATCGAGGGTGCGTGAAATAATCTCTCCGACAGATAGAACCATGTCCTCCATTCCTCGTATCGGCTCCAAAGCACAAGTCTTCCATGGCACCGCTCGTCAGACCTCAGGCGGTCTGAAGAAGGGCGATCTGATGTTTAAGAAGGGTCGTATCATTTCCCGTCGTAAGTCGGCGGCGGGCAAGAAGGCCATCAAGCACCTCTTTGACCTCGGCTTCAAGCCGAAGAAGGGCCAGTTTACCCTGATGCGTAAGTCGATGGCCAAGCGCAGCTCAAAGTCGAAGAAGTCGAAGTCCAAGACCCGTCGTGCCCGTCGCTCGTAAATGTTGTGTTACGATTGTTCCTATCTAGAGCATCATGTGATTCACTAGATAGGATGTCCTATTTGTTTGATGTTTCGATCGATGTGACGAGGTTGTATGATCGGGTGGCGCCTCTGTTTCGACACCCTTATCACCTAACCTATGCCGTCACGACGCACTCGTTGCGCCACTGTTCTGTCCTGTTCGCTCTTGAGAAGGAGGGTCGTATCGTAGCCCATGCGTCCGTCGTCTACACGCAACACGAGGGAGTAGATCCGTTTCTCACAGCCGTATGTACCCATGTGGATTCCGAAGTCGGTTGCCGTGTAGGGTCGTTCCTGTTTCTGCTTCACTTTCGGCTTGCGATGGGATGGAATGTGCGCCTTCTTGCGCTCGACAACATGACCGATGATCCGCTTCGTGCGGCCCGCGGCCTCTATGCGCTGTTGATGTTTCAAGAGGGGCGAGATGGATGGGAGATTCAGGAGGATTATCGGACGCATGTCCAACAGTTGGGTGAGTGGGAGGTGCCCTTTTGTATGACGGGACCTGAGATGGTGGGCGTTCCTTCTTGTCGTGATGTGATCCCGTTATGGAATGTGTGTCTTCGTCGTCTACGGGATCATATTCTTGCGTGTCAGGTTCCTGAGCATCCATGGAGTGGGCGTGTTCGAGACATCTTTCTTTCCCTCTTTCTCTCTTGTCATCCAATGACGCTTCGTTCGTCGGGTTTTCTTCTTTCTCTGTAGACATGACACGCCGAGCGAGACCTTCCAAGCGCGTGACACGGCGATCCACGCGCTCCAGGCGTTCTAGGCGCTCCAGGCGTTCACGCGGAGGCGCGCTAGGCGCCCCCTTGACCCATGCCTTTTTGGGGGAGACTCTTTCGCCCGAGGTCTACCGTCCGATTCTGAAACCGATGAGTGGAGGCAACGCGTATCACGCCGCACCCACCGATCCGCTCGTGGATGCTCCGCTTCATGCCCCGCTGGTGGGTGCTCCGCTTGTCAAAGGCCGTAGAAAGAAACGATCGGTGAAACGCCGAGGGAAGGCACGAGTCGGCCATGCCTTGCCAGTCGGCCATGCCTTGCCACCAGGCCATGCCTTGCCACCAGGCTTCGGACAAATGGTCTCCAGTTTTCGTCCCCTATGATGACTTTAACTGAACGGCCATCCATTCGCACACTTTCGACAATTGCTCCCGTGACACAGCCTCTCCCTGCTGGGACACGGGATCATACCAATACAGAGCGCCCCCTTGCGACTCCTCATCCATCCGAGACCAACACATGCCCGCCTTTGCCACGCGGATTTCATGGAGCACCTCTTTGTGCTCTTTGGCCGAATAGGTTGGGCGATAGACCGTCTGAAGCGCAGTATACATCCACTCCGTCTCCTCGCGTGTCATGGATTCCATCGGTGGAAAAAAGATCACATCATATGACTTGAGGGCCACAGGGGTCCGAAGAGGCGACATGTGAATGACCGTGGTCGTGCGTTGGAGCTTCTGCCAGATGCCATCAGGAATCGGGAGGGATTCTACCACGAGCAGGAGGGGTTTGATCACATATGTCATATAGGTGAGGACCATCGTCCAGTCGTGATTGTCTTTGACGTGAAACTGGGCATCATACGGAAGAGGCAGAAGAGTAGAGAGGGAGAGAGGAGAGCCTGTGACAAGGATCTTTCGTTTGAAAGGAGTCCGCAATGGCTGAATGGATTCGTAGAGCGGAGGCATCTGATCGGCCGTAAACGCACCATGACAGAGAATACGGGCCCCATGGAGTTGGGAATGGAAGGCTTCAATGTGTAGGGTTTCGGTCGACATGGGGCCTTGTCTGATGGTCTTGTGGAAAAGAGGAGACATATGGGGACGCGATAAGGCACGATAAGCGACGACACACAAGGCATTTTTTAGGGTGTGATCTGTTTGTCCATGTCGATCATGTGTGCGAAGCCATGGAGAAGATCGAGAAAGGATCCTGAGAGACGTTCGATCGTTGGCAGCGGTGGGTGTGGGATCATATGACAGATGGGTTCATTGATCGGCGAGGGAATGGGCCGTCCATCCGAAAATGGCATCTGTTGAAAGGATTGGACGCCTGTCAGGTGCGCATCGCCGAACCCGTCGATGTGTGCGATCAGGAAGTGCTCCGTGTGTCCCGTTCGTTTGTCTTTGATACAGAGGGCCCTTGTTTTGATGATGTCACTGTCTTTTACAGACGATCGTCGGAGAAGCCAGGCACCTGGTGGGGCCGCCGCAAGAGCGGCCGTGGCCGCGGTGCGCTGCGATTCGTGTTCCCATTCCGAAAGGATTCCTACGCTGTCCATGTGAATGAACACGTGAACCGTGAGAAGATCGAGCGGCGTGAGGGACGCAGGGGCGAGAAGGGCCTGCTGGAACATCCGCTGGAGATCGGTGGGGGGTGTCCAGTCGGGTGGGGTCAGCTGACGAAGCGCATGATGATAACGAATGCGATCTTTCGAGCCATGATACGGCGTCTGTGTCCGAAGATCCAGCGTCTTCTGTTGGGTCATGAACCATTGTGTCGCCGACTCGACGGTCCAGTAGCAGAGCCCGCGAATCTCTCGTTTTGTGCCGATGCTGAGCATAGAGAGGGCGTGGCGTTTGTTTTGTTGGTCATGGAGCGCTTCGTAGGCGAGGGGTGGTGTATAGGCTGCGCACATGGTCTTACTCATCATGTGGTGCGCCCATTTTATATCGCGGCTGGATAGAATGAAACGCTTGCTTCAAGTCGCAGGAATATTGGCACTGTTGGATTTGTTTTGGATCGGAACGGGTGGCATCTATGCGCGGGCCCTGACCGAGAAGATTCAGGGATCGGCTCTTCAGGTGCGGTATCTCGCTGCGATTCCCGTCTATCTCTTTCTCGCCTATATGATACTGGAGACAACCAGTGACAAACAGGCGTTTCTGTATGGATTGTGTATCTACGGTGTATACGATTTCACGACGTTGGCGCTCTTTTCTGATTACGATTGGAAGTTTGCAATCGCCGATGCGCTGTGGGGCGGCTGCTTGTTCTTTTTGGGACGGCGGGCGATCAAGGCACTGCTGTAAGCGCTACTGTACGTGTCTTAGATCAATAGCCGACCTGTCCAGATCCCAATGGACTGAGTGAGCATATAGGCGAAAAAGAGGACGACCAGTGCGTGGGGGAGACCGTCCCACGGGCGTGGAGGGATGCGACTATCTTCCTCATCCGAATCCGAGGGAACATCGCTCCATGTGTAGTCGGGGGTGCCATCGGATTCCGCGTCGGTGGACGTGCCTTTCTCGGTGGTATCCGAGGTGTCCATCGCATCTGTGGCTTCCTTGGATTCGGATGAGTCTGCGGGAGAGTCCGCGGGGACAAAAGGAACCGTCTCCGCAACGAGCGGAGGAATGTCATCATCGTCCGCCACGATCCATGTGTTGCGTGTGTAGGCTGCAGCGGGCATATGGAGATCGTTCATGTTGGCCTCAAGGGCGGCTGTCATTCCCGTGATGAGGGGAGACTCCGTGGGGAGTGCGATGGATGGGATGATTTTCGGATCCACGGGCGCCGTGGAAAAAAAGGGTGTGCTGGGGGGTGTCTTTGGCGACAAGGGGGAATGGCCGTCCATGATTGACTAGGATAGGGTGCGGTTGTTTTAGGCCGATGGTGGGCGCAGTGTGACGTATGATGACATTTCTCTATGATATGCGTTCTATCATAGAGAAAAATTGAAGCGAGGGAGGGTAGGAAAACGGGGCAACACCATGGACGTCGTATGCACAGGAAAAGGGGTGGTCGTCCCCCCAGGCGCCCGTATTCATTCCGTGTTGCGGGAGGGCTATACGTTGTATGTGGGGACGGCGTGCCATGATGGACGACCCATTACCGAATCCTTGCGATACCGAGAGGCGGTTCAACGAGGCATTCCCATTGTGATATGCGTCGATGAGTTGGCGGATTCTATGGATTGTTTGTCGGTGGCTTCCAAGGAGCTATGGACAGACAGGTATGCCCCGAAGACCGTGAAAGAAATCATTGGGCATGGGACGGTGGTGGCACAAGTGGCCCAGTGGTTGTCGTTGGCAGTGCGACCTGCGTCTGAAAAGGGGTTGCTGCTCACAGGGCCTCCTGGTATTGGGAAAACGACACTCGTGCGACTTGTGTCTACACATCTTGGATATCACGTTGCTGAATCGAATGCATCGGATGCGCGGACGGTATCTGTATTGCGAGGACAGATTGCGCTTGGGATGCGCCGTTTGCGAAAAGAGGTCATTGTGATGGAAGAGGCGGATGGGTGCGATCGTGGAGGTGCGGCGGAGCTGGCTCAGCTGATCACGAAGTCTCCTACCCCCATTATATGCGTTGCGAACGATGCTCGCGCGGTGGCGTCCTTGGCCAAGGTGTGTCTCCATGTGAAGCTGGAGCGGCCCTCCAAATCGGTGATTGCTGCGGCGATGGAGAGCATTGCCAAGAAAGAGGGCATGTCGGTCACACGAGCGGAGCTGGATGCGATGGTGGAGGCGTCTGGGAATGACATTCGGTCTGTGCTGAATGCCCTTCAGATGCGTGGTTCGGGAGGAGCAGTGGCGGCGGAGAAGGACAGCACGCAGCGCATGGACCCCTTTAGTGCCACTGGAAGGTTATTGGCTCAGAAAAGGCTTCCATGGACGGAGGCAGAAGATCTTGTCTATGTGGATCATCACATGGTTCCCCTTATGGTTCAAGAGTGCTACTTGACGGCATCTCGATCGTTGGAAGAGGCAGTCGCAGCATCCGAGATGATATCTGATGGAAATATCATGCAGCGGCGATTGCTCACCTCTCAAGAGTGGGCGTTGCTTCCCTCTATTGTCGCTACCACCATTGGAGCCTCGCGAACGGTATCAGGCTCTGCCCCATTCAATATCTTTCCAAAGTCCTTGGGAAAAGGCTCTTCGCGGCGGGCACAAGAGGCTCGTCTCCACACGATCGGTCGCGCACGAAAGATCTCTGGTGCGTCCTTTCGTTTGGAAGAGGCTGACTCGATGTATTCCATTCTTGCGCGTTCCTTGATGGTGGAACCGCCCCTCCTTGCGGACACCGTGGCGCGATTGGATGCGATCGGTCTGACCCGTGACGATTTGATGGAGTCTATCGAGGGTGTGGTGACTCCGTTGGGGATTTCTACCAAGACACGATCCGCTTTTACACGGCTCTATAATAAAAAGAATCCTGCGGATCGTATTCTCAAACGGAAGGCGATCGATGCGATGGAGGATTCCGATGCGGAATCGGAAGAAGAGGAGATGTAAATGGCGTAGTCGCATAAGAACTCTTTTTATCAAAAAATTGACACGTGGAATCCTCAGAAGAACAAGAAAAGAACCCATGACCACCATCACTCTATCAGAAAGAGTAAAGACTCTCTTGTTGCGGTTCTTAGAAGTTCACATGCCGAAAATTGTGAAGGACGCAAAGGAGTGTGTAGGAATGGAGCCAGAAAATGATGAGTGGACAACTATGTTTCGAGTAAAAGACTGGAAGCTGGCCATCTCGGTGCTTGCTCCTGAGCATGAGGAGGATTGTTCTCATGCGGATAACGGAGATGACCTTGCGTATGAAGAAACATGTGATGAATGTGATCCTGTTCCACACCGTCTATTCTTTCATCTCTCCTATAAAAGAACGTATATCGATCACAAACAGTATTGCTTAGCAGTTACACAAGAATCATTCCTCACATGGATCCAGTCATTAGAGACAGAGTGGAAACTGTGCCGATGTGGTGAGACACTTCGCTCGTATCCATCCCCTAAAGAGGATGTGTGCTCACAGTGCTATATACATGGCTATATACGAACAGAAGAGCAGGGCGGAGACTGCTGTGTTTGCCATGAGAACGATGGCAGATGGATCCGTTTCAAGTGTAATCATGAGATCCATTATCACTGCTATCGTGTCATGACGGATAATGGAAAAAGGAGCATGAAATGTCCACTGTGTCGTGAGCCTATCATTCCTATCTCTGACAATGTAGTAGATCCGTATAATGTGTAGGATCGGCGTGTCATCGCATAAAAAACAGGAGGGTCTATTGTTTTTTATGCGCATTATATTGATGGAGTTGCCTCTAGATCATTGGATCATGGGCCCACTGGAGAAGCGCCTGTCGCTGGACAGGACGACACGTAACGTCTCCACGGCGGCAATTGGCGCGGATTTGGCCCGCATGGCGAGCAAAGGCTTTCCACCGTTTGATTTGGACGGCGTCCAGCTCGGGAATGCGGCGGCCCAGGTAGTAGCGGCAATACCATTGGAACCATCCGCGCTCGTCTGGGTTTTGTGCGGTAGAAAGGATCGGATAACGACTGGACACGGCATGATCAGGATTTTGGACCCACCCGTATTCCTGCCACTCTCGCAGAGACAGTCGTGAATCCACACCAAACTGGTTGATAGATGGTTCATGTCCTTGGGGCGAGAGCTTCTTTTTTCGCAAGGCAGTCATGAACCATTCTTTTGGAAATTCCAGGATACAGTCATTTAGGTATTTCCCTGAGAACACGCCGTGTTCTAGCATCTGTTTGGGCGAGAAGACGGGTTGGAACTCAGAATCAAGATGCTTTCCTGGCGCCTCGGTCAATACATACGAGTAGGCTTGTTCCATTTTGTTATAGACGTGTATCCTCATTCCAGGTAGATAGTCCTTCTGAGGGTTCCCTTTCTCTTCTAGTATGCGCAACATGTCCTCTGGCGTCTTGATGCTCAGAATACGTTTGTCTTTGAATCGCATCGCGCTCCTTGTCTTGTTAAGAGCCAAGAAGAAACGGTCGAATGATCTCCTCCAGCACGATCGTACACCACGGTCCAGGAGCCAACCAGCGCGCATAGATGTCATGACAGGATCGCTGTGCCTCGGCCATGTCATGTTGATGCCAAAAAGAGACCGTGGCAGACACGATGTCTGCCTCTTGACAGCGCACAATTCGGTCGTCCCATGGAATCCGATCCTCTAATGGAAACACCATATCCGTATCGGCCACAATGGGAATGCGTCCGAGGGCAAGCGTATGATAGAACCGCGCACTGAAATTGCCCGCTCCTCTTCC
>Ga0316231_1004145_pt1 | contig 12230 bp, 8 predicted proteins | sample TBH18027metaG_FD_206002 | JGI IMG/M metagenome (GOLD analysis project Ga0316231, IMG submission 206002) | Freshwater microbial communities from Trout Bog Lake, Wisconsin, USA - TBH18027 | ecosystem: Environmental > Aquatic > Freshwater > Lake > Hypolimnion/Profundal zone | place: USA: Wisconsin...
GGACTGCTTTATTCGCACGTTGGACGATCTGGTGGTCGTCAAGACGGACAAGAACCAGGGCGAATCCCGACATATCGCCGTTCATCGCTGCGTGCTTTGGAATGAAGTGGCGCATGCGTTGAGTATTGGGGCCGAACTGCGAGAAAAGGTGGACGATGTTCGCTTTTTCGATTGCGACGTCATTCACGACAAGGGCCGTGAGTGGACGTTGCGAGTTTATCATTGCGACAGCGCCCGAATCAGCCATGTCGTGTTCGAGAACCTTCGGATCGAGGAGACCCGCCGGTTGATGTCGCTCTATATCGGCGCCCAGATTTGGAGTCGCGACCCGGAGCGGGGGCACATCGAGAACGTCACCTTCAGGGATATCCAGGCCGTCGGCGAGCATCCGATCATCGAGTTCAAAGGCTTCGACGCCGGGCACTCCATCGACGGGGTGACGTGCGAAAGGGTGAGCGTCAATGGGCAAGCGCTGAAAGCGAGCGGAATACGAGCCAACGATTTTGTACAGAATGTCAGTGTCAAGCCGTAGAACAATGAACTGCCTGGACCCATTTGCTCCCTCTATCAAACTCGCCGTCACGCTCTTTGCCGCGCAGCTGGCGGTGGCGTTCTCACCGACCGTCCGAGCCGATGCGCAAACGCTTCCGGCTCACCCAAATGTCCTATTGATCATTGACGACGATCTATGCACGACTATCGGGGCCTACGGCGGACCGGCCCTGACTCCGAATCTGGACAAGTTCGCGCGGCGGGCGGAGATATTCCAGCGGGCTTATGCGCAGTATCCAGTGTGCAACCCGAGCAGAGCCTCCTTCCTGACCGGTTGGCGCCCGGAAAAGACAGGCATCTTTAACAATCAGGAGGCTGTCCGCCTCAAGTTCCCTGACTTTGTTTCGCTGCCCCAGTACTTCCGTCAAAACGGCTACTTCACCGCGGGAATCGGGAAGATTTTCCATATCGGCGTCGATGCCAACGGGCGCACTGCCTTCTTTCAGGATCCAAAGTCGTGGGATTATTTCGCCGACCATTTGGAAGACACGACTCCGCTGGGCAAGCAGGGCACGCAGAAGAGTCCGGCGGACGGAAAACTAAAGTGGTGTTACTGGCGTGCCGCCGACGGCGGCGACAACGATCAGCCCGACGGCCAGAACTACGAGGAAGTCCAGCGGCTTCTTGCCGGGCGCCGCGACAAGCCATTCTTCATCGCGCTCGGCCTGCACAAGCCGCACGATCCGTACATCGCGCCGCGGAAATATTACGATCTCTATCCGATCGACGGGATCCAACTCGCCCAACAACCCTCCGACCGGACGCCCGACAAGTGGCCATCGATCCCGAATCAAAACGAGTGGTCCGTCTTCAAGGAAATGAGCCGCCAGCAACAACTCGAATTCAAGCGCTCCTACCTTGCGTGCGAGTCGTTCATGGATGCCCAGGTGGGCAAGCTGCTGGACCGGATGGATTCCCTTCATCTATGGGGCAACACGATCGTTATCTTCATGAGCGATAACGGTTATCAACTTGGCGAACACGACTGGTGGAACAAGGTCACATTATTCGAGCGCGGGGTGCGCGTGCCGTTCATTGTTTGGGCGCCGGGAGGGAAGGGGATGGGGCGGACCACCACGGCCATCACCGAACTGGTCGATCTCTACCCGACACTGATCGACCTTTGCGGGTTGCCGCCACGGGCAGGCCTGGATGGCGGCAGCTTCAGACCCGTGCTTGAGAACCCGGAGTTGCCGGGCAAGAAATATTCCTTCTCCCTCGTGGCTCGCAACGGCCCTGACAGACGCCTCTTCCATGGCCGCACGGTCCGCTCCGACAAGTGGCGGTACACCGAATGGGATGGTGGCAAATGGGGCACTGAATTGTACGAAGTCGGAAAGGACCCCCAGAATTATTACAATCTGGTCAATAATCCCGCATACGCCGGCGTGGTGACCGAGTTAAAGGCCCAGCTTGCAGGGGAGCGCTTTGCGGGAGGCCAGGCAACAGCCGGATTGGCGCAGGCTTCGTGGGAGGAAATGCAAGCGGAATGGATTTCCGAGTTCAAGGACTGATCATGAGAAACTGCGGAGGGGGGTCAACGCTTGAATATTGACAGAACGCGTTTGAATTCATGGCTGAAGGTGGAGATTTGACGATCAGGCGAGAAAAGGGTTGTCCGAACGCATGTCGGTGGGTGCCGTTCAAGTCAGTCGCGCAGGGAAGCCTCCAACTGCGCCTGCCGGACGTTAACTGACCTCTTCTGGAAAGAACGGTCGGATTGAAGAATGAAAATGAGCCCACCTCCGGCACGGTCCGAAATGGATGACCCCAAAACGGCAGAGGAGGCTCGTGGACTGCGGTGAAGTGCCCTTTCCATTATCCACAAATCGGAAGCCGAGCACGGAAACCGGAGCGGCCCATATTATTTGTCATCCTGAGGAGCTAACCTCGCCAAAGCGCGAGGGTGATTGTTGGGCATGAACCTGCGTCGCGCCAGCTTCCGGAGCCCCGGATCCCGGTCTCCGACGTTCTCGCAAGAATCGGCGGGCCAAATAATAGAAGAAATTTGTTCTGCGCCCTGCGCTCCCGCGGAATGCGTTGGGAGTTCTGAGGAACGCGCCAGCGTCTTGGACTGCGGCAGTCCTGTCTTTCCATTACCCACAAATCGGAAACCGAGCACGAAAGCCGGAGCGGGCTTTATTATTTGTCATCCTGAGCCTGCGAAGGATCTCACGAGGCGATCCGGACGTTCTTTTCAGTCGGCACGTAATCGGAACTGACGGCGCATCGTGCGGCGCTGTCAGCTTCGAGAACGGTGAGCGGCGGCATAGCGCTGCCTGGTGTGCTGTGAGATCCTTCGCAAGCTACCAATGAACCTGCCGGAAAGACGGGGCGTTCGGGAGCGGGAATCCGGGGAGCACACGCGCCCTCGCGTGTTGGCGTCGGCGCCCTCGCCGACGCGGACTTCCAGTCTTCCCCGCGCATTGCGGCGACTCCACGCGCAAAGTTCGCCGAGGCGGGACGCCTCGACCAGCACCCGGGACGGGTGCGCTCCACGGAACTAGCATTCCGACGCGATCAGCCGCGAAGATGCCTTTGGCGAGGGCGCCAAAGGCCACACGCGAGGGCGCGTGCGCTCCCCGGAAGCTGGCGCGACTGCCAGACCCCTCCCGATTTCAAGCAATCTACCCGATGGCGTTCCGAACTTTTGGACGTTACAGAGTACTAGGCTGCTTTGGACTCGACGTTCCGCGTCACCTCGTGCGGATGGCCTCGTAGACGGACTTGAGCAATTGCTGCGCGGTGTACGGCTTCTTCAGGAAACTGACGACACCCAAAGCGCGGAGGTCTTTCTGGCGGGATTCCTCGGCCTGGCCGGTGGATGCGAGGATTCTGGCCGAGGGGGCCATGGCTTTGATGGCCCGCACCAGTTCCACGCCGTCCACCCGCGGCATTATGACGTCGGTCAGGACCAGGGCAACCTCGCTGCTGTGCGCTTTATAAACCTCGGTCGCATCGGCGCCGTCCTTTGCGGTGAGGACCCGATACCCTTTGTTTTGGAGGATGGTGGCCGAGAGATGGCAGATTGCGGGTTCGTCGTCGACAATCAGTACCAGTTCGCCGGAACCGCCCTTCGGGGCGGCGGGCGCATCCGCGGGCCGCTCCTCAACATCGGCTTTGGCGGCCGGCAGGAGCACCTCCACCAAGGTGCCTTTTCCAGGTGTGGATTCGACTGTAATGGACCCGCCATGGCTCTTGACGATCCCGAAAGCAATTGAAAGGCCCAGGCCGGTTCCCCGGCCCTGTTCTTTCGTGGTGAAGAAAGGATCGAAGATCTTGTCCATGCATGCGGGCGGGATGCCGATGCCTGTATCGTTGACTGCGATCGCTACATACAACCCGGGTTTGAAGCCGGCGGCGGCGGCTTTATGGTCCGGGCCGATTTCCATCCGGTCGACATCGATCGACAATCGGCCGCCATCGGGCATGGCGTCGCGGGAATTGACGCAGAGATTCATCAGCACCTGGTGAATCTGGGTGGCGTCTCCCTGGATGGGCGGAATGTCCGGAACGATGCGCGAGGCGAAGGTGATGTTCCGCGGGAACGTCTCGCGGATGAAGTCGCTCATTTCCTTGACGAGATGGCGGACCTGAATTCGCGCCCGGTCCCCGCCGACGCCGCGGGCGAACGTAAGGACGTGCTTGAGAATGTCCGCGCCGCGCTGGGCGCTGGCCTGAATCATTTCCAGGAAAGAGACGCCGCATTCGGACTTGACCTCCTCGCGCAGCAGGGAAACGCCCATAAGGATGGGAGCGAGAAGGTTGTTGAGGTCGTGGGCGATGCCCCCGGCCAGCCTTCCGATGCTGTCCAGGCGTTGGGCTCGAAGCAATTGCGACTCCAGCTTCTTGCGTTCGGTGATGTTGCTGTTGACGTGAAGAATCGCCTTGGGCGCGCCCGCACCGTCGCGGATGAGGGTCCAGCGGCTTTCGACGACGATCTCCGTCCCCGCGTGAGTGACTTGCGTCTTTTCGCCGACCCACTCCCCGGTTTCCATGAAGGTGCTCCGAGCTTGGGCCGGTTCGGGTTTGTCGGTTGGAAACAGAAAATCGCGCCCTTGCTTGCCCCGCACTTCTTGAGCGGACCAACCGTAAAGCTTGGCGGCGCTTCGGTTCCAGTAGCGGATGCCGCCGTCGAGTTCCTCCAGATAAATGGAATCCTGCGCCAGGTCGAGCAGCGCCGCCTGCTCACGGATTGTCTCCTCGGCGCGTTTGCGTTCGGCGATTTCGCTCTGCATCGACTCGTTGGCATGCTGGAGAGCAGCGGTTCGCTCTTCGATATCGGCCAGCATTCGATTGAAGGAGTCGGTAAGGAACCCGAGTTCGTCGTTGTGGACCTTCCGGGCGCGCACGGAATAGTCGTTTCGCTCCGAAACGCTTTTCGCCGTGCCGGCGAGGGTCAGGATCGGATTGGAAATAAGCCGTTGCAGGCTGGAAGCAAGGGCCAGGGCCAGCAAGGACGAACCGCCCAGGATCAACAGCGAAATGGAGATGTAGGACCGCAGCCGGGCGGTCAGTTCATCGAGGGTGGCCTCGATGTAGATTGTGCCGATTCGCTTCGAATCGAGCGTCACCGGGCGGAACAAAAGCAGGCGGTGGTGTTCGAAGTATTCGCCGTCCGACCGCGGGCGCCCTGGAAAACGACCGACGATTTGCTTTGGGGCGTAACCGGCAAAATACTCGCCCTCCGCCGAGTAAAGACAGGCGGAAACGATTTCGGGGTCGGCAGCGAGCGCGTTGAGGGTGATGGCGGCGTCGTCCTGATTCCTGAACTGAAGCGCCGCCGTGCTGTCGGTGGCAAGGACGTCGGCAAGCGCCACGATCTTGCCCGTCATCGATTCGCGAAAGGTCCACACCTCGTAGGCGACGAAGGTCGTGCAGGCAGCCAGAAGCACGACGAGCGCGGTGCCCAGAATGGCCACCGTCAGCTTTCGCTTGATTGGCAGATCTTGAAAAGCGGTCGTCATGCGTCAGCCCGAGGTCACGGTTTTTCCGAGTCTCAACAGTTTTGAGCTGATTTCAAGCCCGGTGCGCCGGCTCACGCCGACGTTGATTTTAAAAGTAACCCGCCCTTCTTCCATGATCAGAGTGATTACGCCGCCCGCCTGGGAAAACTGATCGGTCTCACCGACGGTCAGCACGGCGCCGGTATTGAGAACAGCCAGTTCGTCGCCAATTCGAGCGCGCTCCGACTTGGAAACAAAAACGACCTGGCAGTTCTTCAGGTCCTCCACCCGGAAGGACTGGTGGATTCGCAAGCGCCTGCCGCCGACGGTTTCCCCCCGGACGGTCCTCTCAAGGGCGCCGGCGAACGGATCTGCCCCAAGAACCCCGATCGTCAACGGCGTGACGGCATTCGGAAAAGCCGTCGCGGGCCACTTGACGAATTTGACAAAGCTAAAGAGAAACACCGCCTTGAGTTCGTATTCGGCCACGGCGCGTGAAGGAGGTTGCGCGAGCGCCAAAGCCGGGGAAAGGGTGAGCGCTACCCACGCCACCAGAACGAAATACCACGCGCCGCGCCGAACTTGCGCAGGAAAAGGAGGGATGCAAAAAAGAAAGTCCATCGCTTAGAACCGGGCGTCGAGAGTGAACACCGCGAAGATGCCCCGGGGGCGGTAGGTGGTTTCAGTGATCTGAGCGGCAACCGGTTCACGATTGTTTGTCAGGTTATTGACCGAAGCGCGCAGGTCGAAATTCCGACCGGCGACGTGATCCCACGTCACAGCCGCATCCAGATAAGCGCGGTTGTGGATATACCCATCGTATGTGGCGCCGCCCGGCTGGTTGTAGACCGCAGCCTGGCGGCCGAAATACCGGACCGCCGGCGAAAAGGTGACGTGGTCGGCGAGCTTGCAGTCCAAGCCAAGATTAGCTGTGAATTGCGCCGAACCGATGATGCGATCCTGCGGGTCGATATAAGCATGGTGCGCCTCGGCGCCGCTGCCGGATGGAGGCGGTTGCCGGAACGGGTGAAGTCTCGAATCGTTCCACGATCCGTTGGCCCAGAGCGTGACCGCTTTGGAGAGAGGCGCCCGGACGCTCAACTCCACTCCGTTGCCACGAAAATTGCCCACATTGGTGTGCGGTCCTTCCCAAGTAATGAAGTCCTCCAGGTCCTGATGGTAAAGCGTTGCCGCCAGCCGCACCTGATCCAGATAAAAAATCTGCTGCAATTCAAGCGTCGAAAGAATCTCCGGCTCCGTTGCGTTGGGGGAAAATGCAGCCCAGGGGGGCGACGTGGAAAGGTGATCGCTCCCCCAGACCTGATTCAGGGCGGCAAGGGACGAAGGCATCCGCACGGCACGGTTAAAGATCAGCTTGGAAACCCACGAGGAGGTGGGCTCGACGATGATTGCGGAGCGCCCGCCGGGGAACCATTGTTCTCCGCTCAGCCGGCTGTTCTGGTCCACTCGAACTCCCTCGACCAGCTTCAGCCAACGGGTAACCTCGATGTTGTCGTCCGCATAAAAACCGATGCCATAGGTGTTTTCGGAGAAAAGAGCTATTCGCCGGGAAAACGGGCCGGTGGAGTCGAAGGTGAACCAGTTCTCGAAGTTGTCGTCGTAAGAGAACTGAACCCCCGCCTGTATACGGTGATGCGCCAGGCCGGTATAGACGATCCCGGCTTCGGCCATGTAATTCATCTGCTTGATGACTTGTTGGGTGGCGCCCGCAGGCGGGTTGGCCTCTTCGTTCTCGCGCGATTGTTCCTTGAGCGTGGCACTAAAGGTCAGAATGCCGGTGAGCGCATCCGTCCATCGATGTTCATCCTTGAGATACAACGAATAGAACTGGTCGGTTAACCACCCGTCGTTCAAGGGGTTGGCGCTATCGATAAGCAACTCGGGCGTCGTGACCCGATAGGCCGTGACCTGTCCGGATACCTCCCCGTATTGCCCGTTGAGCACGCTGAAAAAGCTCGGCCACGCCAGTTCCCCGGTGAGCTTGCGGCCTGCGATAATGGGGCGATAAAGCGGGTTCCACGCATCGAACCCCTCCTTGCTCTCGGAGGTGAAAGAGAAGCTGGCGAACTGGTCCGTGTCCCAGCGATGCCCGCTCATGAGCGTGGCGGAGTAGTTGAGGTCGTTCCCCGTGCCGGCGATGACTTCGCTGCCTTCGACGTTCTTGGTGATCACGTTGACCGTCGCGGCCAGCGTGTTGGCCTGCTGGAAGAACGATGACGGGCCGACGACCACTTCCACCCGCTCCACATTGTCCAGGTTGATCGGCCCGTTCAGGATCTCCGGTTCGTTGACGTTGTTGACGTTCTGCCCATTGATCAGCAACGTGATCTTCTCGTTGTCGTTGGCGTTCAACCCGCGAACGCCAGCCACAAGCTGCAAATCCTTTTGAAAAACCGTGAAGCCGGGCACCGTCTGCAACAGGTCGCCCAGGCTGTGATACCCACGTTCAAGGATCACGCTGCGCGGATAAACGTAGACGCTCCCCGGCGCCTCGTCGACCCGCTCATCCACCCTCGACACGGTGGATTCGGTGGCAACCTTCACCCGCATCAACTCTTCGAGGCTGAGCGTTTTGAGGGATGCGGCGGTCCCCGTGGCTGCCGGAAACGACCAGTCTTCCTCGGCGACCGCAGCAGCGTGCAAAGAGGACGCACGCTCGAAGACGGGGGAAAAAACGGCTGTCACGGCCATCATCAGAAACACGAAAGGATGGCTGCCGCGTGCCGTTCGGAGGGGAGAGGAGACCTTGTGCATTGGATTATTCCCTGAAGGCTTTCTACTGGAAAACCGCCGGCACGGGCCAGCATTTTTTTTGGAAGCTTGCGGAATCGGCTGCAAGACGGGAGTCGCCGACCGTGGCAAAAATGGAAAAATGGACGCAGACGCAAAAACCCCTTGCGTTTCCGTCAACCGGCAGCATATAAAGCGCTCCCTCGATTTTCCGCGTTCACACGACGAAAAGTCGGGGAATTCTCCGGGTAGGTACCGAAGTGGCCAAACGGGGCGGACTGTAAATCCGCTGGCTTACGCCTTCAATGGTTCGAATCCATTCCTGCCCACCATCCCCTTTCAGACCCTAAGAGACTGATCCTGAGAGGGTTAAGCGGCACGTCGCCGCCAACGAAAAAAAACCACAGTTTTTCATTCAGACTGTATCAATCCCATCCAGAACGGTCGAAAAGTGTCCGCAAAGTGTCCGCAGAATTGGCCGTTTTTTCGTTTGTGAGCGCCTCGTTTGAAGCGTTCCCAGCCTCGCCTGCGACCCGGCTTTCGAAAGACCTGGGCCGTGCGTCCCGCGGCGCAGACATCGATCTCCGGCTCAAAATCAGCCTTGGAGCGCTCAATCTCTCGCCTTCCCTGAAATCTTTCGTTCTGCAGGAATCAACACAACGGGAGTTCAGGGCGGCACCGAAATCGCTGAGCACTCCGGTGCTATCAAAAGCCAACAGAAAACGCCCAGAATCCAGTAGTCTTGCGCCACCCCACGCGTTCAAGAGATCAGTCGCCCCGGTTTTCGTTCTGCAGTCGTTCCGCCCTGGCTTTGCAAGTGAGTCGTAGCAAAATTCAATCCGCAACCTTGATCTGAAATGGCGAAACAGAGTGAATCGATCCCATTCCCTCCAATGGTCGGTTTCATCGTGGAAAACGCAGCGAAAGGTCTCGGGCGCATCCAGGAGATGCATCCAATCCAAGCCATTGCTCAAATACTGTTCCGGCGCGCAATTCTTTGTCGTGCCTGGGACCGCGATGCCGTATTCCGGCTGGATAACCGGCATATGGCCCCGGAGCTTGAAGCGGAATCGATGCTTAATGATGTGTAATTGTGTCCAGGCGCTCCTTTGGGCGGGCGCAGTACGCTTGAGAACTGCATATTGCGTCGCTTAACTTGACTATCTGCGCAGGTGCGCATTTCATTTTCGGAAACATCTCACAAAATGCAAAGAGCACTCAATCCCGCCAAATTCACCGATTCGGCCCTCGAAATGATCGCCGCCCGTTTCCGCATTCTCAGTGAGCCAAGTCGCCTGAAGCTCTTGATGGCGCTGGAAGCTGGGGAAATGAGCGTCTCGAAGCTGATCGAAGCCACCGGGACCACACAGACCAACGCTTCCCGGCAACTCGGAGTCCTTATGACGGCCGGATTGCTCGCCCGGCGAAAAGACGGCCTGAAGGTGTTCTATCGAATCGACGATCCGGGAATTTTCGAACTCTGCCGCCACGTCTGCGAAAGTCTTCAGAAGCACGCCACAACTCAATCGCAGGTACTCGCTGAGGCGCCTCCCCATGCCGGTTCCAGTCGCGTGCAATAAGCTCCAATCACGAGCGCGGTCTGGTCAGAACGCTCGGTTGCGGGTCAAGAACCACCCTCGAATGCTTGCGGATCGTCTTCGAGCATTTGTCGGTAAGTTCTTCTCAGCGATTCAGGATCGAGAAGCGGTATCGCACGGATGCACGCCACGGTTATTTCGCGATCAGTCCACCGCCTGCCGGTCACGGACTCAACGTGAGCACGTATTTCTTGGAGAGTTTTCCAGTCTGCTGCTGAAAGCTCCAACTCAAAGTCGTTTTCTTTGGACATGACGAAAATGTGACAACTGTCAGATGGGCTGTCAACCGGATTTTCTCTTAGGGTGGTTGGGTGTCCCCCGAAAAACGTGACGCGATTCTTGTGGCTGTTGCTCGCCTCCTGCGCGAGGAGCGGACCAATCAGCATCTGACGCTCGTCCAAGTCGCGGAGCGGGCGGGCCTCCACCATGTCGCGGTCCTTCGGATCGAAAACAGTGAGCGGGTTCCCGGTTTGGACACGCTTTTGCGAATTTGCGACGCTCTTGGAATCGAACTCTCGGAATTGATCTCCCGAGCCGTTCGCCTCGCGTCCGATCAGTCGATCCTCCGTCCAGAGGACCTCTCACCGGGAAACCCGGAATAGAAGACGCAGAATAGCTCGATATTCGGCTTTTGCCCTTTCTGACCATGAAGAAATCCCTCGAAAAATCCCCCTACCACGGCTTGAGCACGGCGGACAAGATTTATTATGGGCTTGCGGTTTGGGGATTATTGCGGCGCGACTCCTTGTTAAAGCTCATCAACATCAGCTCCCAAAGCTGGGAAAACGATTTGAAAAAGAAACCCGCTCCAATGCGAAATGCCGGTCCCTTATTATTCGGGCAGAGCATCCCTACTTGTTTCGAGACCGCAGATAAGTGCCCATGTGGTTTCCTTAGAGGCGACTTTTTCTACCGGAACGGTTCTTACACGCCCGAAGTGCGCCTGCCGCTGAACTTGAAAGAGATCGGCTCCTACCTCCACGACGATTATCCTCCGGCTCCGTCCGACAATAACGCCCACTTCCGGCAACAGCGCATGCTTCGTCTCAATCCCACCGAGAAGCGGACAGGCGGGACCGAGAAGCCGTGGGCCGCCAATCGTCACAACGTGTGGTGCGGTCAACTGGCAGCCGAACTGAATGCACATATGGACTATTTTCTCCCTGGTTTCGTTCCAAAAGATCCATTCGCAGTAGTTCCAGAAATCTTCATGCGAAAGGTTTTGCATGTTAGATCAACCCAGATGCAGTTGTTTGAAAGAAACGAGGATAGTCCCACCGCACCTGACCCTAAATGGGAAGCCATTAAGAATAAAATTGAACAGTTACGCCATCTTCCTGACGCTCTATTCTTTTCCACCGAAGGTAGCTTTTTTCTGGAAATCGAAGCGTCGCAAAAACTCAAAGGAAAATATGAGACCATCTTCGATTACTTGAAAAAAACAAACTGGTTCATACTTTACATAATAAAAGACAGGCAAGGTTACGAACTTCCACTAAACGCCGAGGAGTGGATGCTTTTTCCGGAAATCACTGACAGGCATGTCGAACGTATAAGAGCAGGATATGCCAGACAAGTAGCGAAGCAGCGATCCCTTCCTATTGATGATTTCTCTGGCGGCGACAGTGTCAGTGATAAACTGATTGATGAATTGTATAAAGACCGCAAGCTCTCAAACCATCTTGCTTTTTTGCGAATTGATCGGCGTGAGCATTTTGCAACCGACCGAATGCGCGCAGCGGAACGATTGAATCGCCACTTCTCACAAAACCTGTTTGCCTATGACAATGACCTGAGTCGCCTCTTTGACGACGTTGCACCCCTCTTTTGTCGCTCATGGAAAAAGGGTTCCGGAAAGGATTGTCGCCCGAACAAATCGCTGTGCTCGGATGCGGCAACGCAAGATAGGTTGTCAAAATAATGCATGGGGCAATCGCCGAACGGGGTGATTGGACTCCATTCAGCCCCCCTGCCTCTAAACGGGATAGCATTGCGGGGGATGTGGTCCCCAGCGCTTCACCAATGTCCTCATCGCGAGACCAAGGGGACCACGCTCGTTAACGGGCTTATAAAGCACCAGTGAGAAGCCGGCCTTTGCTTCCGCTTGTCTCCGCCACTCCCATCGAAGCACAGAGCGCCGCACGGAACACAAGTTACTTTCCCCAAACAGACGGCGCCGCGCCGAGTGAGGCGCTCGTTAAGAAGATTCGGTCATCGTCTCTCTCAACTGATCCTCCGCCGGAAAACCTTGGATTTCAACCGAAACGCCCCTGCCAATTTTCTCCTCGATGGCATCGAGACTAAACTGTTTCACGTCCAATCGCTTCTTTCCAACGACTACCTCGATTTTTCCGACCAATTCTGCGGGCACTTTAATGAACAC
>Ga0316231_1004147_pt1 | contig 12223 bp, 10 predicted proteins | sample TBH18027metaG_FD_206002 | JGI IMG/M metagenome (GOLD analysis project Ga0316231, IMG submission 206002) | Freshwater microbial communities from Trout Bog Lake, Wisconsin, USA - TBH18027 | ecosystem: Environmental > Aquatic > Freshwater > Lake > Hypolimnion/Profundal zone | place: USA: Wisconsin...
GCCAGCCTCATGGTGAATGCCTCGTTCTCGGTGCTGGCCGCTAACCGCGGGATGGCGGGCTTCAATATATGGGTGGTGGGCTGGCCCGGCAGGGGCAGCGCCACTGCGCCCTGCGCCAGGACCACCGGCAGCTTCGACTGGGCGCCGGCCAGAGAAAGGCGCAAGCCGTCGTCACCCGCGAGCATGGGCCGGACCGGCAGGGCATCCAGGACCCTCAATAGTTCCGTGTCCGTCAGCGGGCGTGGCGCCCAGGGTCCCTGGGCAGGCAGAGGCTGCTCACCGGGAGGCAGGAACTGGAGGGCGCCCGCCACTTCTCCACCTAGACGGTCCAGCATGGCAAAATCGTTGCTCGGGGAAATCCCCAGGGTCTGGGCGGCCGCTTCCCGCTGCATGGCCTCGGGCAGAAGCCCGCCGAAGAACGGCCGGCAGGCCCGGCGCGGGAACGCCTGGGCGCGCTTGGGCAGCGAAGCCGAAATGGCCGGCGCGCCTTCGTCCCTCAGCCAATCCGCCCCGTAGGCGAAGCCCAGTTCGCCGCCCGCGTCCTGGGTCAAATCGCCCACCGGTTTGCCGTCCCACCACACCACCAGCATTCGATTCAAGGCCTACCCCCCCGGTCCGGTCCGGGCGGTGGCGTGATGGCGATGGCGCAGCCCAAGGCCTCCAGCACCTTGAACGCCTTTCCCAACTGGATCGTCGGCTTGCCGGCCTCCAGGTCGACAATGAAGCGGATGCCGACCCGCGCGACCCCGGCCAGTTCGTCCTGGCGCAGGCCCTGGGCCTTGCGGGTGTTGCGGATCAGAAGGCCGAGTTCGGCAGGCGTGAAGGTGGAGGCGGTCATGAAATAATCCCGTACGGGTAAGTATCGGTTGCATCGGCGCTGTGTCTATACCTTATTTCCCGTTCGGTAAAATATAATATATTCCACGATACCTATAACACCATTATTCCCGATCGGGAAATTCGATTCTCCCCAGCTGTTGAGCGCTATGGAACGGGACCTTAGCCACCCTGGATCCGTTTCCCTTCAAAGCTCAGCCGTTCGGCTGCCCCTCCATCCGCGCCCAGGAATCCTTCAAACTGACGGTCCGGTTGTAGACCGGCGCGCTGGGTTTGGAATCCAGGTCCACCACGAAGTAGCCCAGCCGCTCGAACTGGAAGTGGTCGCCGTGCTTGGCGCCGCCCAGGAACGGCTCCAGGCGGGCCTGGGGCAGCACTTCGAAGCTTTCCTTGTTGATCCCCTTGCGCCAGTCCTCGCCTTCGGGCACGTCCATGGGGTCCTTGGCGCTGAACAGCCGGTCGTAGAGCCGGACCTCGGCCTTCACCGCGTGGGCGGCGGACACCCAGTGCAGGGTGCCCTTGACCTTGCGGCCGTCCGGGGCGTCCCCGCCCAGGGAGGCCGGGTCCCAGTCGCAGTGCAGTTCCACCACCTGGCCGGCGGCGTCCTTGACCACCGAGGTGCAGCGCACCAGACAGGCGTTCTTCAGGCGCACCTCCGCGCCGGGGGCCAGCCGGAACCACTTCTTGGGCGGCGCCTCCTGGAAGTCCTCCGCCTCGATGTAGACCTCGCGGCTGAACGGCACCTGGCGCCGGCCCAGCCCGGCGTCCTCGGGGTGGTTGGCCACGTCCAGCCAGTGCACCTCGCCTTCGGCCAGGTTGTCGATCACCAGCTTCAAGGGCCGCAGCACGGCCATGGCCCGCCTGGCCTTGCCGCTCAGGTCCTCGCGCACGCAGTGTTCCAGCAGGCCCACGTCCGCCACCATGTCGCGCTTGGCCACGCCCACCTTGTCGGCGAAGGCGCGGATGCTTTCGGGGGTGTAGCCCCGGCGGCGCAGCCCGGTGATGGTGGGCATGCGCGGGTCGTCCCAGCCGCGCACGTGGCCTTCCTTGACCAGCTCCAGCAGCCGGCGCTTGCTCATGACGGTGTAGGTGAGGTTGAGCCGGGCGAACTCGATCTGCCGGGGCAGCGGGCGCTGGAAGAACTTGCGGTCCGCGTCCTGCTCCAGGAACCAGTCGTACAGCGGCCGGTGGTCCTCGAATTCCAGGGTGCAGATGGAGTGGGTGATCCGCTCGATGGCGTCGCTCACCCCGTGGGCGTAGTCGTACATCGGGTAGATCGGCCAGGCGTGGCCGGTCCGGTGATGCTGCACCCGGCGGATGCGGTACATCAGCGGGTCGCGCAGGTTCATGTTGGGGCTGGACACGTCGATCTTGGCCCGCAGCACCCGGGCGCCGTCCTCGAACGCGCCGGCGCGCATCGCCCGGAACAGCTCGAGGTTCTCGGCCACGGTCCGGTCCCGGTAGGGGCTGGGCTGGCCGGGCTTGAAGAAGTTGCCCCGGTAGTCCCGGATCTCCTCGTCGGAGAGGTCGCACACGTAGGCCTTGCCGGTCTCCACCAGGTACTCGGCGTAGTCGTAGAGGAACTGGAAATAGTCGGAGGCGTAGTGCTCCCCGGCCCATTCGAAGCCCAGCCAGCGCACGTCGTCGCGGATGGAATCCACGTACTCCACATCCTCCTTGGCCGGATTGGTGTCGTCGAACCGCAGGTTGGTGGAGCCACCGTATTTCTTGGCCTGGCCGAAGTTGATGCAGATCGACTTGGCGTGGCCGATGTGCAGGTAGCCGTTGGGCTCGGGCGGGAACCGGGTGCAGATGCGGCCGCCGTGCTTGCCGTCGGCAAGATCGGCCTCCATGATCTCCTCGATGAAGTTCCGGCTGCGGGTTTCGGGGGCTGGGGTTTCATTGGTCATGGTTACATCCAAGGCAGAAGGCGGGCTGCGACCTGGTCCGGCCCCAGCAGGGCCAGGGTGTCGAAGATGGGCGGGCTCACGGTGCGCCCGGTGAAGGCCACGCGCAGGGCCTGGGCCAGGTCCTTGAGCTTGAGGCCGTGCTCGGCCAGGATCTGGTCGAAGCCGGCCTTGAGCGGGTCGTGGCGGTAGTCGGTCAGGCCGCACACCGCCTTCAGGGCGGGTTTGATGGCAACGGTCATGAATTTTTCAACGGAAGCCGGATCGAACACGGTAGGCGGGGTGAACAGGAAATCCAGGGTATCGGCGATCTCCTTCAGGGTGGCCCGGTTCTTGTTGCAGCCGATGGCCAGGGCCTTCCATTCGTCGGACCGGGCCAGCCAGGCGTCCTCCTGACCGCGCATATGGTACTGCCAGCGCAGGTGCGGCTCGATCTCCCGCCAGTCCAGGCGCTGGATCAGCTTCTGGTTGAACCAGGTCAGCTTGTCCAGGTCGAAGACCGCCGCGCTCTTCTGGATGTCGGCCAGATCGAACATTTCGATCATCTGCTGGTCGGTGAGCAGCTCCTCCTCGACGCTTTCCGCCGCCTTGCCGTCCAGCCGAGGGGTCCAGCTGAGCTTGGCCAGGGTCAGGCGCACGGCGGCCGGCAGGAAGCCCAGGTCGCGGAACTCGGTGATGCTGGCGGCGCCGTGGCGCTTGGACAGCTTGGCCTTGTCCTTGCCCAGGATCATCGGCACGTGGGCGAAGGCGGGCAGCTCGTAGCCCAGGGCCGCGTACAGGGCGATCTGCTTGGGGGTGTTGGCCACGTGGTCGTCGCCCCGCACCACGTGGGTGACTCCCATGTCGGTGTCGTCCACCACCACGCAGAAGTTGTAGGTGGGGGTGCCGTCCATGCGGGCGATGATCCAGTCGTCCAGGCTGTCCGCCGGAACCGAGATATCCCCCTTGACCAGGTCGTGCAGGACGATCTCCCCGGTGCGCGGCATCGCCAGGCGGATGGTGGCCGGCTCCGAAGCGTCCCAGTGGCGGTCCCGGCAGCGGCCATCGTAGAGGAAGGGGTGGCCCTCGGCCTCGGCCGACCTGCGGCGCTCGTCCAGTTCGTCCCGGGTGCAGCGGCAGCGGTAGGCGCGGCCCTGGTCCAGCAGCTGCTGGATCTTGGCCCGGTAGAGATCCATTCGCAACATCTGCCGGTAGGGCCCGTGCGGGCCGCGGTAGCTGTTGGGATCGCCGGGCACCGGACCCTCGTCCCAATCAAGCCCGACCCACTCCATGCCCTCTTCGATGATGCGGATGTTGTCGTCGGTGGAACGGGTGAGGTCGGTGTCCTCCACCCTCAGGATGAATGTCCCATGGTGTTTGCGGGCCAGCAGCCAGCAGAACAGCGCCGTGCGGACGCCTCCGATATGAAGCATCCCGGTGGGGCTGGGGGCGAATCGCGTGACGACGGGCTTGGACATCTACACCTCGGGAACGAGTCCTGACCCTAGTTTGCCCGATAGTGCCCTATTTGAGGTAAAGCTTCAGTCGGATCTCCACCGGGGAGTCCCCGCTGAACAGGCTCCGGTCCAGCACCACCGGCACTTCCACCACGCTGTTGCCGTGGCCGCCGGGCGCGCCGGCGGGTCCGACCGGGCCCCCGGCCTCGGTCACCGGCAGTTCCTCGATCTCCTCGAGCATCTCCCCGGCGCCCAGATCCTCGACCTCCAGGGGGCCGGACGTCGTGGACCGGGGGGAGCCCGGCCGCGGCAGCACCTGGGTCGCGCCCGGCGGCTGGCTGAACATCTCCGAGGCGGACGCCTCGGCGCCGCCGCCGTACTTCTCGGTCAGCCGCTTGAGCACCAGCAGGGCCACGCCCTTGAGGGTCTCGCGCACCCCCATGCCCTGGGTGGCGCAGGCTTCGAAGGTGGGCGCGCCGAACCGGTTGATCTCCCGGTCCAGGACGTCCACGGGCAGGGCGTTGGGCGTGTCACGCTTGTTGAACTGGATGACGTGGGGCAGCTTTTCCAGTTCCGAGCCCTGCTCCTTGAGGTTCTCGATCAGGTTCTGGAAGCTCTCCTTGTTGCCGTCCAGGGCCTGGGCCTGGGAATCCGCCACGAACACCACGGCGTCCGCGCCCCGGAGCACCAGCTTGCGGGTGGCGTCGTAGAACACCTGGCCCGGAACGGTGTAGAGCTGGATCCGGGTCTTCATGCCGCGCACGGTGCCCAGTTCGATGGGCAGGAAGTCGAAGAACAGGGTCCGGTCGGTCTGGGTGGCCAGGGAAAGCATCTTGCCGCGCCCGTCCTGGGGCAGACCGTCGTAGACGGTCTGGAGGTTGGTGGTCTTGCCGCACAACCCGGGCCCGTAATAGACGATCTTTGCGGTCAGCTCTTTGGTCGCCGCATTATAGAGAACCATGTTGCCTCCGCCCGGGAGAGTGGATGCCAGCTTGGCTGAATGAGTGGGTTCCAGTCAAGAAAGCATCCTGGCCGGAAATTTGCATTGCCGATGACAGGCCACTAAACTGCATTTCACAGCCTGCCGAAAAAGGGGACCCCATGGCCAAGCTCCTCATTCAAGAGAGTAATGGAGCACGCGAATTCGAGCTGGTCGACCTCGAAGTGAATATCGGGCGCGAACTGGATAATACCCTGCGCTTGTCGGATCCAAGCATATCCCGTCACCACGCCGTCATCCGCCTGGGCACCTCGGGCCACGAGATCCATGACCTGCAGAGCAGCAACGGGGTGCTGCTGAACGGCAACAAGGTGCCGTCGGCCCAGCTGCACGACGGCGACCGGATCACCCTGGGCCAGATGCAGCTCACCTTCGTGGACCCCCCGGGCCCGAACAGCAATCCCCTGGGCACGGTGCGCATCGCCCCGGAGGAGATGGCCAGGCTCTGGGCCGGGCCGGAAGTTCCGGCACCGGCACCGGCGGCCACCCCGGCCGCGCCCGCGCCGCTTCCGGTCCAGGCGCAGCCCGGGCCCGCCTTCCTCCATCCCTACCTGCCCAGCATCCCGGATTCCGCCCAGCCGCTCCGGGCGGCCGACGGCTCGCCGGTGCGGGGGGATTTCCGCACCCGGCTCCTGGCCGCCCTGATCGACCTCTCGCCCATGCTGGCGCTCAACCTGATCGGCACCGCGCTCGCCCTCGGGCTCATGCCCGGCCTGGGCTGCCTGTTCGGCACCCTGCATCTGGCGCTGCTGGGGGCCTACCTGATCCTGGTGCCGCTTTACTGGATGCGGCTGGGGGCCACCCCGGGCAAGAAGATCATGCGGCTGCGCGTGGTGCCCGAGGCGGACCCGGCCGGCCGGATCGACCTGAACGGCGCGATCATGCGGCTGCTGGGTTATCTGGTCAACGGCGCCATCAGCTGGTTCATCATGGATCTCATCCTCAAGACCTTGATGCCGCACGCCCTGCTGGGCCTGAGGCCCGGAGAGCTCATCCTGCTCAAGGGGCTGAGCCTGGCCGCGAGCATCCTGCCCTACCTGCTCATCCTGGGCGCCGAGCGCAAGGCCCTGGAGGACAAGTTCTCCCGCTCGATCGTCATCAAGGTCGACCGTTAGAGTATCCTTTATACGACAGAAATAGCTTCCGACCCTCAGTCGCCACGTAATGAAGGAGTCCTGATGCCTGCGCTGACCAACGTTCTGGCCGTGATCCTCGGTGGCGGCCGCGGCGGCCGTCTCTACCCCCTCACCAAGATGCGCTCCAAGCCGGCGGTGCCCATCGCCGGAAAATACCGGCTGATCGACATCCCCCTGAGCAACTGCATCAACTCGGGGATCTTCCGGATCCACGTGCTGACCCAGTTCAACTCGGTGTCGCTGCACCGGCACATCTCCAACAGCTTCAAGTTCGACGCCTTCCACACCGGCTGGGTTCAGGTGCTGGCGGCGGAGCAGACCCTGGCCAGCGAGGACTGGTACCAGGGCACCGCCGACGCGGTGCGCAAGCAGCTGTTCGAGATCCAGAGCGCCGGCTCGGAACACGTGCTGATCCTGGCCGGGGACCATCTGTACCAGATGGACTACGCGCCCATGGTGGCGTTCCACGAGGCGAAGGGGGCCGACATCACCATCGCCGCCCAGCCCGTTTCGGTCCACGACGCCGACCGGTTCGGCCTGCTCAAGCGCGCGCCCGACGGGCGGATCGTCACCTTCGTGGAAAAGCCCACCGATCCCGCGGTCCAGGCCGCCATGGTCAGCCGGGACGACCCGCAGCGCCCCTACCTGGGCTCCATGGGCATCTACATCTTCAAGACCCAGGTGCTGGTCGATCTGCTCACCCGGTTCCTGGATTTCGATGATTTCGGCCACCATGTGATCCCCCACAGCATCGAGCACCAGGCCGTCTACGGCTTCGACTTCGACGGCTACTGGCAGGACATCGGGACCATCCGCTCGTTCTACGACACCAATCTGGAACTCACCGTGCCCAACGCGCCGTTCAATTTCTACGACGCCTACCACCCCATCTACACCCATTCCCGCTTCCTGCCCGGCTCCATCGTCGAGGAGAGCCGGCTCACCGACGTGCTGCTGACCGAGGGCTGCGTGATCCGCCAGGCGGAGATCAGCCATTCCATCATCGGCCTGCGCAGCCAGATCGGCCCCGGCACCCGGATCAAGGACAGCATCGTCATGGGCGCCGACTACTACCAGCGCAAGCAGGGGCCCATTCCCCTCGGGATCGGCGCCAACTGCCACATCGAAGGGGCGATCCTGGACAAGAACGTCAGCATCGGCCATGACGTGGTCATCCAGCCGTTCCCCCGCGGCACCGAGCTGGACCACGGCAACTTCGTGGTCCAGGACGGCATCGTGGTCATCCCGAAAGGCACCATCCTGGAGGCGGGGACGCGCATCGCGCCCTGACTTTTTTCAGGCCGGGCAAAATATCCGGAGCTTCTTGCCGTCTACAGGGGTAGAAGGAGGAAGCGCTGGAAACCACCTGGATGTCCCAACAAGATCGCCAGATCACCGAAGTCATCGTGCGCGAGGAGTCCAGGCTCCGGAACTTCATCCGGAAGTGGGTCCCTCAGGAGGCCGACGCGGAAGATATCCTCCAGGACGTCTTCTATGAGCTGATCGAAGCCCAGCGCATGGTGGCGCCGCTGCGGGAGGCCGGCGCCTGGATGTTCCGGGTGGCCCGGAACCGGATCGCCGATCTGTTCCGCAGGCGCAGCAGCCGGCGCGAGGACCCCTTCGAAAGGGCTCCGGGCCCGGACGCGCCGCTGGAAGAGTGGCTGCCCTCCCGGGAAGCCGGACCCGAAGCGGCCTACGCCCGGGTGGTGCTGCTGGAGCAGCTGGACGCGGCCATGGAGGAGCTCCCGGAGAACCAGCGGGCGGTGTTCATCGCCCACGAGCTGGAAGGCATCAGCTTCAAGGAGCTGTCGGCCGCCACCGGGGTGGCCGTGAACACCTTGATTTCAAGGAAACACTACGCAGTGCTTCACCTGCGTCGACGCCTGCGGGCGATCTACAAGGAGTATTCCAATGATTGAACACGGGTGTTGCAGGGCGACGGGCTGGCGCAGGGGGGTGGGCATCGCCGCCCTGGTGGTGCTGGCCGCGGCCGTGCTCGGCGCGGTGGTGATGGGCTTGTGGAACTGTCTGATGCCCGCGATCTTCGGCCTTCGAACCATCCATTTCTGGCAGGCCCTGGGGCTGCTGCTCCTGGCCAAGCTGCTGTTCGGCGGCTTCCACCGCCATGGCCACGGCTTCCACCGGCGCCGGCGGATGCTGCAGCGCTGGGAGGGCATGACGCCCGAAGAGCGGGAGAAATTCCGCCACGGCCTGCGGGCCCGGTTCTGCTGCCACACCGACGGCAAGGACTGATGGGGGGCTTTACCGGCGGCGCAACAGCAGACGCTCACTGCGGTCGGACCTCTGGATCACCTCCACGTCCAGATCACCCAAGGCAGCGAAGAGCCTTTCCAGGCGTCCCGGCGGCGGAACCGGGTGGCCGATCTTGATGCCGGTCCGGGCGTTGAACCAATACCGGGCGCTGAGCCCGCCGGGGGCGTGATGGATGTAGTTGTCGATGTAGCCCCAGCCTCCGGGCCGGATAAGCCCCCGGACCAGCCGGGCGAACCTGGAATCATTGGCGCAGTAGTACCAGCAGATCCGGTTGAACACGAAATCGAAGGGTTCCTCCAGATAGCGGTCGGCTTCCTCCAGGTAGCCCAGGCTGAAATCCAGGTCCGTTCCGTGGGACTCGGCCCTGCTCCGGGCCACCGCGAGGTAGTTGCGGCTGATGTCGTGCCAGGTGACGCGGGCGCCGCGCCTGGCGAATTCGACGGCGTATTGCCCGGGTCCGGCACCCAGGTCCAGGACGCGTTTCCCCTGTAAACCGCCCACCCGCCGCTCGAGCTCGTCGATCAGGCCGGTGTTCAGGTTGGACCACTCGTGCTCGGCGTAGCGTTCGGCGTGGCCGCGGGACACCGGGTCGAATCCGCGGGCCACCGGCTGGAGTTTCATCATGAACCTATTAATCAAACATCACCTCAACCCGAATCCGCATCCAATATAGGACCGTTCGCGCCGGCCGCTACCCGGGCATCAGCCGGTCCAGGAACGGGTTGCTGAAGATCCGCCCGGGATCGTAGCGGTCCAGGGCGGCCAGGGCCGCGCTCCAGCCGGCGTCCGGACCCTGGCCGGCGCTGAACGAGCCGGGCAGGACGCGGCCCAGGAACTCCGGGCTGGTCCAGGCGCCGGCCTCGGTGTAGCCCCAGCCCTTGGCCCACTCGACCCGGACCGCCGCGTACTCGCCGGTGTAGTTGCCCAGCAGCCACGCCTCCAGTTCCGTTTTGAACGGGTTCTCCCCGGGGGTCCCGGGGAAGGTCAAGGCGTCGAGCCAGACGGCGCAGTCCCAGTCCGGGTGGTCGGGCCGGGGCCGGAGCGCGGAGAGCTGGGGTTCCAGCGCCCCGGGCAGCAGCACCTCGTCGGCCCGGTCGAGCCCGGTGACCCGGATCTCGATGGGCCCGTTCATGGGGTATTCGCCCCGGGCCGCGTACCGGGCGATCAGCTCCCGGTAGGCGCGGTAGTAGTCGCTGACCACCCGCTGGATGCTGTGCCGGCTGGTGAGCACGGCGTAGCCGTTCTCGGCCAGCCGCAGGGTCGTGGGCTTCACGTAGAGGGTCGTGCAGCGGGACGCCCCCCACAGGTCCCAGGTGCCGGTCAGGATCAGGCCGGAGCCCACCGCGGCCATCTCCAGGTTCTGGAACGCCGGAGTGCCCGACGGGTCCCCGCCGACCAGCTGGTCGATGAAGCTGGCCTGGCCAGGGCTCACCCAGTTGGCGAAGCTGTAGGCGTAGGGGGCGGTCACGGCCCAACTCAGCCAGGGCCTGGCCGGGGCCGGCGACCAGACCTTGAGCCAGGGCACGGCGGCGAAGGGGAACCAGATGGCCTCCACCCGCCCGCAGGCCATCGCCCAGGCCTGGAAGCTGTCAGGCCCGGCCTGCTCCGGCCGCGCGAACAAGTCGTCGGCGGCGATATCGAAGAAGCTCCGGCAGCGCAGGTTCCGGTCGGCGCCCACCTGCAGGGTCACCTCGGTGACGAAGGCCCGGCCGGCATGGGTCAGCAAGGGCTGGATGCCCGGATCGTCGCGGCGGAAAGTGCGCAGCCGGTAGCGCTCCTTGCCGTCCCAGACCACGGCGGTAAGCGCCAGCACCGCATTGCTGATGGAGCCGTAGCTCTGGCCGGGCACCGGCAGTTCGCCGTCGGCGGGGATGGCGGTCCCGTGCCCGTCCACCGCCAGGATGCCGCCCAGGGTCACGTCCCCGACAGCGGGGGTGGTGGTGAACCCCAGCCCCGCGGCGCCAAGCTGCTCCAGCAGGACATCCATGGTCACCCCGGTCTCGGCGGTGACGGTGGCGGGCGACCCGCCCGGATCGATGGCGACCCGGGTCAGGTGCTGGGTGGTATCCACCAGCAGGCAGCCAGCCCCGGTGCTATCTCCGGGCAACAGCAGGGGCGACCAGCCGTGGCAGCGCCCCTTGGGCCGTACCCGCCAGCCATGGCCGTGGGCCCAGTTGGCGATCTCCGCCACCTCCGCCGCCGAGCGGGGCGCCGCCGTCCACACCTCCGGAATGAAGATCTCCCCCGCCCAGTTCTCGTAGGTCTGCTGGTACAAGGCGATCCCATCCGGGAATTGCGGCGGCGGCGCCAGGGTCGCCCGGCGGCTTGCGCGTCCCACCCGGACCGAAGGCAGCCACCCCATGGCGCCAGCCGCCGCCATGGCGGCGGCCTGGAGAAACCCCCGCCGGGAGACGTCCGCGTGACGGCCCATGTTCACCTCTTGCGCTAAGATCCTGCTTGTTGGGTGTTCCCGCCGGGCGGATGTTCCATGCGCCTTGCAGATAATCGAGGCCCGGAGAATTTATTAACTGTTATATTGGTCACACTTTCCCTTCCCTCTGACCATGAGGAACCCATGAAACGAAGCCCCCTGTTCGCCCTGATGGCGCTGTGCGCTGCCAGCCTCGCCATGGCCGCGCTGCCCGCGACCATCAAGATCGGCGCGGTGGAAACCCTGACCGGCGACAACGCCTCGTACGGCATTCCGATCCGCAAGGGCATCGAGCTCGCCGTCGCCGAGATCAACGCCTCCAGGATGATGGGCAACACCAAATTCAGCCTGACCGTCATGGACGACAAGGCGGACAAGCAGGAAGGCATCAGCGTCTTCAACAAGCTCATCAACGAAGAAAAAGTCTCCGCCATCATCGGCCCGACCCTCAGTTCGACGGCCTTCGCCGCCGACCCCATCGCCCAGAAGGCCGGCGTGCCGGTGATGGGCACCAGCACCACGGCCCTCGGCATCACCGCCATGGGCGACTACGTGTTCCGGGACAGCCTGCCCCAGGCGGCCGTCATCCCCGGCACCCTCGCCCATGTGGTGGCCAAGTACAAGGTCAAGAAGGCCGCCATCCTGTTCGAATCGACCAACGAATACTCGAAGAGCGAGGCCGATGTCTTCAAGACCGCCCTGCCCAAGCTGAACGTCCAGATCACCGCCAGCGAAAGCTACAGCAAGGGCGATTCCGACTTCCGCACCCAGCTGAGCAAGCTCAACGCGCGCAAGCCCGACATCCTGGTGTTCTGCTCGCTGGTCGGCGAGGCCATCCCGGTGCTCCAGCAGGCCCGGGAGATCGGCATCACCCAGCCCATCGTCGGCGGCAACGGCTTCAACAATCCCAACGTGCTCAAGAACGCCAAGGAGGCGGCGGAAGGGCTGATCGTCGGATCGTCCTGGTTCATCGAATCCTCCGTCCCCAAGAGCAAGGTGTTCGTGGAGGCCTTCCGCAAGAAGTACGGCGGCGACCCGGACCAGTTCGCGGCCCAGGGCTACGCGGCCGTCTACATCCTGGCCACGGCGATCAAGAGCGCCGGTTCGGCGGATCGCGCCGCCATCCGCGACGCCCTGGCCAAGGTGCGCGACCTCGACACCGTGCTCGGCACCTTCTCCTTCGACGCCAACCGGGACCCGCA
>Ga0316231_1004151_pt1 | contig 12209 bp, 14 predicted proteins | sample TBH18027metaG_FD_206002 | JGI IMG/M metagenome (GOLD analysis project Ga0316231, IMG submission 206002) | Freshwater microbial communities from Trout Bog Lake, Wisconsin, USA - TBH18027 | ecosystem: Environmental > Aquatic > Freshwater > Lake > Hypolimnion/Profundal zone | place: USA: Wisconsin...
CCATTGTTAGATTAATACTATAAACAGAATTCGCTGTATCGGGAAACCTGGAGCGTATTCATGAGGTGGGAGATCATGGTAACACCTGAAATGATTCTTCAGGCCAGAACCACATTGCACGAATTGGTATTGGCAAAATGGCTCTCGGAAGAAGTATTTTCCCCGCGTTGGTGGGGCATGGTGATTTTGGTCGCACTGTCATATCTGTTGTGCTTTAGCCTGTTCGATAAACGGCGCTTAAGCAAATTATTTCTGTTTGGTTCGCTGCTGACCGTGGGGGCTGCGGTATACGAGACCGTAGGTGTGAATTTTGTTCTTTGGTTTTGTGCGACGCCGATTTTCCCCATAGTTCCCTGCCTTTTTGTCCCCTATTTAACGATACTTCCTGTATATTACATGCTGATTTTTCAATATACGACCACTTGGCGGCAGTTTTCCCTGTGGAATTTGATTGCCGTAAGCGTATTTTCCCTCGTTCTCCAACCTATTTTCATTTACTTAAGAATTGTTGAACTGGATAACTGGCAAGCAATTTATCATATGCCGTTTCTGTTTTCCATCGCTTCGCTGGCCCGCGTGGTTACTTTATTGCTAATAGGTATCGAACAACGACAGGAAAAGATGGCGGGAGAATTTTCTTCAACGACGATGCTTCATCAACCAGCGATGAAACCTATGGATATCCGAAAAGATCGGGAAGATGAGCCGTGAGACCACGGATAATAAAGACTTCTAACAAAGAAACGTGACCACGAACAGTGGTGAACAATGGAACCAAATGGGTATTTAAGAAAAAAAGATGTCGCGCCATGATGAACGCCTGTTCTTCCCTGCCACGCTCGCCCAAAGGTCATAGGCTGTTTCGTATATTGGATGGTGAGGCTCGCCTCCACCAGGCAAATCAGGAGAAGATAAAAAAGCCGCGAAATTCGTGGCTTTTTTATTGTTTGTGAGATGGTTTGTGGAGGTGGCTTTCAGAAATCCGGCTGTATTATGAAGGAAGCAGCAGAACTGTCATCTTGCTTTTCCAAGCAAAAGGAGAAATAAAAACCCGGGCATAAAGCCCGGGTGCAGAGGCAGCAAATGTTACTGGTAAAGTCTGAAGTTGTGGCTTAGCGGATGCCAGCTGCTGTCGCCGATGTATATTTCTCTGGGGTGGATGGGGCGTCCGTCGATGAAAAGATCGAAATCGAGGTAACTTGCGTTCTCCAAGTGGAAATTCAGTCCGTCCGAGCCGCCGGCGGTGTCAAACCGAAAACGCAGCTTGTCGGCAAGGTAGTCTACTTCCCGTCCGCCGATGGCAAAGTGGTTGCCGCCCTTCTGGCCGGTTTCGAACCAGGACTTTTCCCGGATGTCGGAATACACTTTGAAAGAATCGCCTTCCTCCAGGCGGTGGCCCCGTACTCTGGTAAACTGCCCGTCTGTTCGGATGACGCCGCTGAAAACGTGTCCTTCGGCGCGGGTTGCTGTCCAGAGGTGGAAACCGTGTTCGTCCTGCCAAATGTAGTAACCTTTAGAACTGCCTGAGTAAAGTTGATCAGGCTTGCCGCCAATATCGGCTTTGCCTGACCAGGCGAAAGCACTGCCGGCCAGAGTGAGGAGAAACAGACCTGTCAAAGCGACAACAAGCCATTTCTTTTTCATTACGATGCAACCCTCCCATATCTGTAAGGTGTCCCATATACCCTTGACGTCATACCACTGTTAACGGTGCCACCAGGAGAAGAAGAAGGAATCACGGCTTTCATAGGTTTCATGGTCTTCACGGAACAAGATAAACGCGCCGTCATGCATGTAGCCGACGCTGACCAGTTGGTTGTCCCGGTCAAAGAAAAGAACCGCGTCAGACACATAGTGGCCGTGGTGCCAGAATCTGTAGGCTCTGAGTCCGGGGAAGCGGCGATCCCAGTCACGATGGTCAATCCGCTCCAGGTGATGGCGGTCGCGCATCGAATCGTAGCGTTCATGCCAGGTGAAGGGCATTCCCCGCTCGGATTCATAGTCGTTGTGGTGGGTATGCTGCCAGGTTCCGTCGTTATCGTAATGCCGGTCATTGTTCCAGTCGTGGGCGCTGGCGGTCACCGACATCAATAGGAGTACCGATAGGGTCAGGATCATCATAAGGGTCTTTTTCATTATGGTTGCCTCCCTAGTTATTATTTACGGGTTAACGAAAAGCTCGAACAGCTACCCTCCTTTCTCGAATGACCAGTCAGTCATGATCTAAGAAAAAAAATACAGTTTAATTGTTTTTGCTCCAGAACTGGCATCCAATAGTGCCAACCAACTTTTTTTGTGCAGTCTCTCTTGTATTGGATTTAATTCTAGTATAAGGGAAAAGTGTGACAAAAGTATGATAATTTTAAAAAAAATCAGAGGAAAATTATGTTGCTTTTTGCGGTGGTTTTTTTATCCAAGGAAAGAATGATTTCTTGCTTTGTAAAATAAGGTAGAAGAAAGCAAGGAAGGGAGAGGTCAGCGTGCCGCAACCCATCACTCATTATCTTGTTGTTGAGGAAGCAATGCTGAAAGCCAGTCCGCCGTTGTGGCGAAAATACGGTAATTACGCGGGATTCGGCTCGTTCGGACCTGATTTATTCACCATCAAAGACAGCACTAACGGTTATCGGAATCCAAGTCTGAACTGGAATGAGATTTCCAATCTCCAGCACTGGGACTGTTCGCTGGATTTCTTTTTTGCTATGCTGGATGTCATCAGGGACGGGTATGACGACGCCAGCGCCGAAGGTGATAAGCTGCTCGCTTTTGCGATGGGCTATTACGGTCACGTGATAACTGACTGTATCTTCCATCCTTTCGTGTACCGGCGTTCCCACGATCACTGGCGCTATCATCAGCCTGCGGCATATTTCCGGGAGCACAAGCGGGTGGAAGCGCTGATTGACATCGATATATTGGCCTTTAAAGGGAAAGAGGGGCCTTCACCCGAGGTATTTCGTGTCTTGTGCGACGACAGACGATCTCCGGCGCTGCTTGACGCCGATCTGGCCTGGCTGCTCGGCGATTGTCTGCCCCGGATATATGGCGGCAGCGACGGTGTCCGAAAGGACTGGATGGAGCGTTATGCTGTTGATAATCCGGCCCATCCGATCAACGCGGTCTACGCTGATTTCAAGAAGATTGTCGGGGTGACATATGAAGCGAAAAATATCCTCTATGGCCTGGATGCTTACTGGGGGAAAGCAGAACCGCTGCACCGTCTCAGCACGGCAGATATGAAAGAAACGGACAGGCTGCATGGCCCTTGGCTTCAGGGCGGCCTGAGCACCGCGATTACCTGCTCGGCCCGGGAATTGTTCTGCTTGGCGGTTAACTCGGTGCAAAAAATGGTGGTTGCGGTCGCTGACTATTGGCAAAGCGACGCCGGTTCAGTCAGCGAATTTTTCAGCGGGGACGGCTTGTTGTTCCTGGAGCAAAACTGGAATGCCGACACCGGGTTGCCGGCGAAGTTTAACGACGATGCCATCAATATGGCTGCCAATGCTTCGCGATTCGATTTTGGGGTGGATATTCTGACCCGAAACTATAGCCGCTGTATGAGGGGATAATAAGAGCCGGCGAAACACCTGGTAAGCTGATGCCAACAATTGTCCGGCTGGTTGTGCTTGTATTGATCAAAGGAGCCGGGCAAACTAACGGTGGGAGGTGTTTTGCTTGACTATGGATAAGAAGTCGGCAAGAAAAGAACTTGAACCTTGGATTCATCTGCAAACCATTGAGGCTCATCAAGCTGCAGCGCAAAAGATGGCCGGCAAGGCCAGGTACGACAGCCGGGCCTATCTTGACGCAATCCCGCCAGGCAGCCAGGGTTAGTATCGGTGATAAGCTGAGGAATATCGCGCATGCCGCCGTTGTCACCGGTGGCATGCTTTGTTTTATCGCCCCCCAGTGAGGGTAGGCTGTCAGGGGGTATGGGTTGCCTGTCAGAGTGGAATAATAAGAAGGGGTGAGGGGGGACTGGTGGCGACAGGGTGGCTTCGCCGGCAAAAAAGGAGGATTCATTTATGACAACAGAAACGACCCAGACCGGCAATCTGAAATTTGAATTCATTGATCGCATCGGAAGCGCGGATTTGACTGTTACCGACATCGAGACAGGACAGTCGGTCACCTTGAAGACTGAAATCATTAGTAAGGTGCCGGGGCTGGAAAGCATGAATACCAAGTCGATGCTCAAGGAATTCACCCGCAAGATATGATTTATTGAAGCCTATTTTCGGGTCTTGTTTAACTTAAGTGTAGTTTATGCGTCTTTTATACCGTGACCGGCAGCTTATGAGGCAACCGGCTTTTGCTTTGCCGTTTTATCGAGGTGTGTTATAATGATAAAAAGTTGACATACTGGGAGGTATTTTATGAGACGCTTCGCAAAAGTCGCTCTGGTTCTGTGTTTGTGCGTCTTGGTTTCGTCTGTTTCTTTTTCGCTGGCTCAGGCCGCGCCATCGAAAATGACGGTGAAGGTTCAGGTGATCGGTTCATCCAAGGTGTTTTGGGACTATTCCTATCTGACACGGGACGGCGTTCTTTTGAAACCTGCCAGCGTCCAGATCGGCTGGGACGTGGGGCCTGTATCCCGGGAGTTGAAATATGAAACAGCTGTCATTCCCGGCAAACTCATGGGCGAAGTGGATATCACCACCGAGAAAGGCGCATTGGTAAATTATCGGGTATCGGTGCGCGACGCTAAAAATGTTGAGTTGGGCTCTATCAGCATGCAGGTCCGCAACACCGGACAAACCGAATTTTATTATGTCTCGCTGCCGGAGTATACCGAACCGAAAATCAACTACAGCAACGAAGCGAGTTCGACTGAAGATCGGACAAGGTAGCATCAGGACGAAGTTGTAAGGGCCGCTAAAAGCGGCCCTTTTTTCATGGGCGCGATCCGCCCCGGCCCGTTCTTACGCATATTAAAACAGACAGCCGGTGAGGCAGTCTGTTTGCATTTTTAGCCCTTGGCGCTAAGTATCGGGATTTTTCGCTATTTTTTCAGCGCAGCCAGAACCTCGGCGATATCCGGCAACTGAGGGATGTCATAGACTTTGATCCACAGGACTTTGCCGGTTTCGTCCAGAATAACGTTGGCCCGTTCGGAGAAGCCTTCGACTTCCCGGAATAAACCATAGTCGGCGGCTACGCCGCCGTGGGGCCAAAAATCAGCCAGCAGTTTGACGGTGGCGACCCCCAGTTCCTTGGCCCAGGCGTTTTTGGACGGATAGGCGTCAATGCTCAGTCCAAGGGGAACGGTGTTGAGTTTCTCGAATTCAGCCAGGTTAGCTTCCAGGGCTTTCATCTGCTCGGCGCATACTTTGGTCCAGGCCAGGGGATGCCAGGACAGAAGAACTTTTTTGCCTTTGAAGGAACTGAGCTGGACAACTTCTCCCCGGTTGTCCTTGAGGGCGAAGTCTGGGGCGGTAGCACCGACGGCAATGCGGTTCATACAATCTCCTCCTGCAGTTTATTGGGTCGAGTCCGGTTTGGCTGCCATGGATTTGTCAGGCGGCTGTCAACGAACAAAACATCGAGTGTCTATCAATATTGATTCTCCAAGCCCAAAGCGGTTCCCTCTTTGCTATTGGTAAAATTTAGGGCGGTTGTGGAGGGATTTTGGCAGAGGTTGAGGAAAGTATTTTTGTAGTATGGAACACTGTGGATCGGTTTGAAGGAGAGTGTATATGGACGATAAGATTTGTGCATTCTTGCAACAGCGGGTATGGGCCGTTGTCGGCGCCTCGGCCAACCCGGAAATAGTCGGTTACAAGATTTTCGCCCTGCTACGGCGGTACGGTTACACCGTCTATCCGGTCAACCCCAGGGAAACCGTCATTGACGGCCAGCGGTGCTATGCTACCCTGGCCGACCTGCCGGTCATACCGGATGCTGTCGATGTAGTGGTTCCCCCTGCGGTGGCGCTGGAAATAACGCAGCAGTGCCACCAACTGGGAATAAGGCGGGTCTGGTTCCAGTTCGGTGTGGCCAATAGTGCGGTGATTGCCGCCGTAGGATCGCTCAAGCTGGATTTCGTCCACGGCCATTGCGTCATGGTGGAAAGCAGCAAGCTGTTTCTGTTTGGCCGGAAAGTCTGGGCTGTGGTCGGAACCGGAGCCAAGGCTGAGCGGCTGACCCAGTTTCTTGCCGCCAAGGGCTATGAGGCCTATATGGTTTCACCCGGTGCTTTGCCGGGCGGCGGCTTTCCCTCCCTGTCAGGTCTTCCGGTGACGCCGGAAGCGGTGATCATCGCCGCCGGGGAGGCTGTAGCCGAGACCGCCATCCGGGACAGCGCCGGACTTGGTCTTCACTGCATCTGGCTGGAGGACGGCGCCTCCGGGGGCGGATTGCTTGAACTCGCCGTTTCCCTGGGGCTGAGCGTCGTTCATGGCGCCTCGCTGGAAGCAGAGTATCCGGGAGCGCTGGCTTGCCGCCAGCACACTCCGGTGCCGTGATTCCAGCTGACTTTCGGCTGTCGATAAAGGCCCATCTGCGTCGTTGGCCCTACGTTTGCTTGCTAGCGTACGTCCAGTACGCGTCGCGGCGCAAGCCTCGTGCCGTCTAGCAGCTGAACCTTTCTCACCAGCCTTTGGGTTATTTTTAAAAGGAGGATTTAGCATGAAAAGTGAAATTGCCGAGCGACTAAAGCTGAGATATGCCCCGGTGGCTATCCTGTTCGGAGGGGAGAAGCCAGCAGGGGCGCTGGAGTTCGTTGATGGACGCCGGGGCTGCGTGGCGGCCATGCTGACTGCTGCCGCAAAAGGCAGGGAGGCGGTTTTCAGCCGCTCTAGCTGCGGTTGTCCGGGCGGTATGGTGGGTCTGGGATTTGGCAACAGTCATAGCAAGTTCCCTGGCGGGTTTGAGTATTTTCTGTCCACAGGCAGGGGGGAAGGCTACCCGGAAGGCGAGGGCTACAAAAAGACCCCCGAATTGGTAAAAACCTTTACTGATGTTCTGCCTTACACCGATATACCTTATCAATACGTTATATTTAAGCCACTGACCGCGCTGGAGGCGTCTGATGAACCTAAAATCATCGTGCTGTACGCCAACCCCGACCAGTTGTCGGCGCTGGTAGTGCTGGCCAACTATGGCCGGGAGGGTAATGATAATGTCATTATACCCTTCGGCGCGGGCTGCCATTCCGTATGTCTTATTCCCTGGCATGAGGCCAGGCAGGAGCGGCCGCGGGCGGTGGTCGGGATGACGGACATCACGGCACGGCCCTTTATTGACGCCGATCTGCTGGCGTTCAGTGTGCCTTATTCCATGTTCCGGGAAATGGAAGAGAACGTGCCGGGAAGTTTTCTTGAAAAACCTGACTGGCAAAAGGTGGCCGGACGGATTGGCGGATGCTAAACACTGATACAAGGGAGAGGTAGCGATGTCGAAAATTGATTTCAAGAAAGAATTACCGGAACTGTTTAAGGCGTCGGCGCGGCAAGCCGCCCTTGTCCGGATTCCCAGGATAAATTTTCTGGCAATTGACGGAGTCGGCAATCCTAACACTGCTCCGGAGTTCCAGCAGGCGATCGAGGCTCTGTACGGAGTGGCTTATACCATTAAATTCTGGCTGAAGCAAAACAAGGGAATCGATTATGGCGTGCCGCCGCTGGAGGGACTATGGTGGACCGAGGACAGGTCTTGTTTTAGTCCTGACAACACAGCAAAATGGCTGTGGACGCTGCTTATCAGGCAGCCGGACTTTGTGGACGAAGCGCTGGTCAAGCCGGCGCTGGACAAGCTAGCAGCCAAGCGGGACCTGCCCGCCGGCGGCAAACTCAGGCTTCTGAGCGGCGAGGAAGGCCTGGCGGCTCAGATTCTTCATGTCGGACCGTACTCGGCTGAGCAGCCAACCATTGAGCGATTGCACAGCTTTATCAAGGACCAGGGCTACAACCTGAAAGGCAAGCATCACGAGATCTATCTCGGTGATCCGCGCCGGTCAGTGCCGGAAAAACTGCGAACCATTCTGCGGCACATGGTAGAGTAGAAAAAAGGTGAGACAAGGAGTATAGGATGATATCAATATCGGATGCCTTTCGCAGTAATTTTCCCGGAGCGAGACTGGGCCTGTTGGCGCTGGGCGATGTCGCGAATCCTGCGTCTCACCCGGCACTGCAGCAGCGCAAGGCCGAACTGGAGGCCGAGCTTCGGGGGCGGTTTGGCGGGATGGAAAAGGCCGGGCTGAAGGAACTGTCGGCGATGAAAGTGTATGACGCCCATTACAAGCGGTTTGACAAGAGTTATCACGTCCTGCTGCAACTGGAATCGGTGGCGCTGAAGGGCAAGAGCCTTCCAAGTGTGGCGACGCTGGTGGAGGCGATGTTCATGGCAGAACTGAAAAATATGCTGCTCACTGCCGGACATGACCTGGATAAAGTCGTCCAGCCGCTCACTCTTGACGCATCACGCGGCGGGGAGAATTACCCGGGCATCCGCGGCAAGGAAGAGACCCTTAAGGCTGGCGACATGATGATCCGTGATGGCTTTGGCGTTATCTCCAGCGTGCTCTACGGGCCGGACGCCCGCACCCGGATTGCTCCCGATACCACCAAAGTGCTGTTCACCGTCTATGCTCCGGCGGGCATTGGGGAGAAGGCTGTGGCAACTCACCTGAAAGACATTGAGGATTATGTTCGGCTCATCGCCCCGGCGGCCCGGACATTGGTGGCAGCAGTACGCTGATCGCCAATGGGTTAAGTTCCTTCTGGGTTTTCTACATTCGAACAACATACAACAACAGGCCAAATGGTTGCCCGTTTGGCCTGTTGCTTTATGTTGTCAGCGATGGGTCTAAAAGGGATCAACTTCTGTGGGAATCACTTTTGATATGATTCTTTTATGTGAAAATAAAAGAATCAGTGAAAGGGAAAATGCAATTAAAGAAGTCCAACCAAACCAATCTCCTAGTTGACTATAGACTGAATATCCTGAGCCGAGTTTTACCTCGCCGATTAGTAACGCTTCATCCGGGCTTGCATCGGTTGATTTCATGGCGATGATACGTCCATTGCTATCGCTTAAGGTCAGTAATCCCCACTGCCCTGCCCGTGCAACCGTATAATTGCCTTCAACTCCCCGCATGATTGCGACCCGTCCGTGGGTCCAACCATCATCATGGAAATCCAGGGCAGGGACAAACATGATGTTAATTCCTTGTTGGCTATAATCCAGAGCCGGATGGGTAAAATCCATATCTTTGCAAATTGCGATGCCCCAAATACCCATTGATGATGTTTTTACGACCTTAAGACTGTTGCCGGGAGTATAGCTATCTTCAGAATGTTGCAGAAGATGTTGCTTATCATATTTCAGCAATACTTCTCCGCTTGGAGAGAACACGAAAGCGGAGTTGGATAATCTCTCGCTATTTTGGCTATTCATGCCTGCAATCAGATAAATGTTATTGTGCTTTGCCGCAGTGCCCAGAGACTGCAAAAGATCATACTGGCTCGATAAGGTAAAAGTTTTTTCCGGCAATAATACGACTTGGGTGCCTGATTGTGATAGTATTCCAATATCCCGCGTGTACCTTTGGATTGTATCTGACACCAGTTTAGGATCTTTGTTTGTTCGCACGGCAATATATTGCTCTAATGTCATGGGTTCGGCAACAACACCGATTTTAATGCTGGTTTCCTGGGAAGGCCAATATAGACGGCAGACCCCGAATGCGGTTACTACGATAAGTAAAATGACCGGAACCAAAAACGCTGTGATATATGGCCGGTGATTTTGGCGGTAGTACCATATTGAAGCAATACTGGCGGGAACGATTGACAGCAAGAAAGTAATACCCCAGATGCCTGTAATGGAGGCAATCTGAATTACAGGCAAATTCGTTATTTGAGTATAAGCAAAACTGGAGATCGTTCCACTGGGCGAGAAAAGTGAAGTAATAAAATCAAAAGCTGTAATGCCGCTGGCAAAAATCAGTCCAGCGGTCCAGCCTTGGAATTGCATGGCCATTTGACGAAATACACTGAGAACAATCGCAAAGGTTGTCGCTTTAAACAAGATTGCGAAAACTAAGGTTTTGATAATAGCTGGTGGTAAATATGACCCGAGAAGCAGAGCAGCAATGACCAATAAAAAAGTGGCAAATACCGCACAAATAGTAGGAGTTAAGGGAGCTCGCAGCGCGTACAGGCAGAGTGGTAATGGGGCCAGCCATATCAAAATCCAAAAATTATGCCCACCCGCAGAAAAGTAATAAGCAAATGCGCTGAGGATGACTACATATAAAAATCCAAGAATGTTACGGTGCCTTTGGAGAAGTTTATTGTTGAACAGGTTTATCACACCGTTAATCCTCCGATAAATCAGATTCAAATAGACTTTGATTAATATTATATGGAGTAAAACAGGACTTAGCCAATCGCATTTGAAGGGGCGGTTCATATTTATGGGTGGGTTAAGACACTAGCCGCCGCAAGAGATCAAAGCTGATCAGGATGACGGCCAGAGCCATCAGGGCTGAGAAATATTTGCGGGTGTTGCAGGGGTCAATTCGCTTGGAAAGCCAAACCCCGACGTTCACTCCTCCCACCGAACCTACCAGCATGAACACTACCAGCAAGACATCAACATGGCCGTCCTGCATGTGCCGCAGAGCACCGTAGGCGCTGGCCAGCAGGACTTGGGCGGTGCTGGTCCCGATGGCGATGCGGGTCGGCAGTCCCAAAAAGTAGATCAGAAGCGGCAGGTTGATGAAGCCACCGCCGATGCCTAAGAGTCCGGTGAGACAACCGACCACGAAACTGAGTGCGATTGGCACCCATACGCTGAGCCGGTCAATATTGGACTGCTCGAAACAGATGAAGGGGGGCAAGGGACAGCTTTTTACCACTTCGGCCAGTTGGGTTGGCGGTTCTTCGATGCCGCACTGCTGGCTGTTGCAGGCTTCGCGATACATCGACACTCCGACCGCGGTCAGCAGGACGAGAAAACAGATGTTGATTACAAGGTCGGTGAACAGGATGGCGTGGCCGCTGATCGATACTGTTCCCTGGTTGCCGATGGCCCGGAGCATGCGAACACCGCACTCGGCTCCGATCAGACTGCCGGCCGCGGCCACGGCGCCCAATTTTACATCAAGGTTTTTCTGCCGCCAGTGCTTATAGGCTGAAAACAGAGATGTGGCCAGGATTTGCAGCAAACTGCTGCCAATGGCGACCGGATAAGAAATGTTGAAGAATATCCGTAGCGCAGGTGTAAGAAGAAAACCGCCGCCAAGGCCGAACAAGCCTGTTACGATTCCGATAAGAAACCCGAGCAGTACCAGTCCGGGCCACCAAATGTCAGCCTGCGACACCGGCAAGAAAATCGAAAACATCGTCATCCTCCATCTGTGAAATCTGCAGAAATATCTGTCCAGAGTTAAAATTGACTGTCTTCTCCTGCAAAGGGGAGACCTGTCAGGAATCTGAATGATTGCATTGTTTGATTAGTTTCTCTGTCTGGAGACATTTACCTGCCGGATTGGCGATAGTGCCGTTGTTGTTGGAATTTGTCTGTATAAATTTGTAATACTTAAAGGCGAATCTGAATCATAAGTTGAATTAGTATCATACAACAACCATTATTATTTTGAGGAGAAGTACATGTTAAGCTACAGACTGGCCAGTTTTGCGTTTCTGGAACCGCTGGTTCACTATCGGCGGGAGTATTTGAAATATGATTTGACGGCGGCGATAACTGTCACGTTATTGGCTGTGCCTCAGGGAATGGCTTATGCTCTTATTGCCGGACTCGATCCGGTGATCGGCCTTTATTCCTCCATTGTCTGCCGTATTTTCGGGTCGTTTTTCGGCAGTTCCAATCATATGGTGACAGGTCCAACCAACGCCATCGCCCTATTGGTCGCGGCGTACATGAGCCCGTTTCTCGGGCAGCCTGACTTTTACCAGCTTCTGTTTTTGCTGACCTTCCTGATTGGACTCATTCAATTTAGCCTGGGGGCGCTCAGACTTGGCAACCTGGTCAATTATGTGGCCCATTCGGTAATTGTGGGGTTTACCGCCGGCGCCGGGCTCATCATCGCCTTGGGACAGCTTAGCGAACTGCTGGGTATCCGCCTGCCTGCGGGCCATTGGTCGACGATGCAGAAAGTGGCGCTGACTTGGCAGTCTCTCAGCCAGATCAACTACTACGCCCTGGTTTTGGGGCTGTTGACTATCGTCATTGTCGTGACGTGC
>Ga0316231_1004153_pt1 | contig 12202 bp, 11 predicted proteins | sample TBH18027metaG_FD_206002 | JGI IMG/M metagenome (GOLD analysis project Ga0316231, IMG submission 206002) | Freshwater microbial communities from Trout Bog Lake, Wisconsin, USA - TBH18027 | ecosystem: Environmental > Aquatic > Freshwater > Lake > Hypolimnion/Profundal zone | place: USA: Wisconsin...
ATGGCTGTTCGCATCGTTTGCGCCATCACCCGAAGGCAGCTTCCACAACGGGCCGTCGCCGCTCTTCGCTCAGGTTCGCGCGTCGGACTGGGCGTTGACCGCCGAGCCGACGGTTCGCGGCGATTGCGTGAAGCTAACGCCGACGTCTTTGCATCAGTCTCCGAACGTCATGCTGTCGTTCTCGCAGCTTAAGTATCTGCTGGAGTGCCCGTACTCGTTCAAGCTGCGCTTCCTCTACGGGTTCGAAAGCCCGCCCAACGAGGGCCTCGGATACGGGCGTGGACTGCACGACGCCGTCAAGGAGATCCACCGCCGCGCTCTCGAAGGCGAGATTGTCGGCCAGGACGAGGCAGCCGAAATTGTCGAGCGCAACACGTATCTGCCCTTTGCGTCCTCGGTCACGAAGGCTCGGCTCATGCGGGCGGCGGAGGAAGCTCTCACTTCCTACATCGGCCAGGAAGCAAGGTCGTTCAAGAACGTCACCCACGTCGAACTCCCGCTCACGATTACCGTTGCAGGCGGCGTAACCGTCACCGGACGCATCGATCTGGTCAAGCGCCTCGACGCGGGCGAGGAGGCCATCGTGGACTTCAAGTCGAAGAAGCGAGCGCAGGCGGAATCGGTCTCCCGTCAACAGCTTCACGCCTACGTCATCGGCCACGAGCAGCTCACAGGTCGGCGCGTCGATGTCGTCGAGGTCCACAACCTGGACAAAGACGACACCGGCGTCGTTCTGCGCGAAAAGGTGGACGAGGCGCTCATCGAAGCGACCCGCATCAGCCTCCGAAAGGCTGGCGACGCGATACGGTCCCGAAAACTACCGCGCTTGGCCGTCGAGGGCGACGCCTGCAAGACCTGCGACTTTCGAGGCATCTGCCGCGACGACCATGCCAAGTGATCTGTCAGCTTGGCATGGTTTGCCGCGTCGCATCCACTGCGTGTGCCCTACGCTTGCATTTGGGCACGCGCTTTGGATGGCCTGTTAGCACTTCGGGTCGGCCTGCGCCAGGTGCGCCTCTGCCTCCTGAACGGCGGCCGATGTTAGGCACGGTAGCCAGTCGTTGAGGAAATGCTCAACCTCGCATTCGTCGCATTCGTCGCTCCGTTCATCCATACGGACCTCCAGAATTGGAACGTGCGGGCCTTTGTACCAGGCTGGCCCATCGCTCATGCGAAATCGCTTGTCCGTGTTCGAACCCGCGTCTATGCCGAACTCTTTCAGAAGGAATGCCTCCAGTTCCTCATACTCAACGTATTGTGCTCGGCCCTTGTCTGGCCTAAAGCTGGCAAGAAACCGATGGATTGGCAACTTGTCAAGCGCGGGTTTGACTTGCGGATAGTCCGCGTAGCCCTGCTCTTTTGCGTCTTCGATGTCGCTCCACATATCAGACAGCCTGTGGTTGAACTCGCTCTTACTCATGACACTGTTCTCCTATTCGATGTGCGGCGACGCTGCAACCAGACACTCGTAGACTTGCATCGATTGCATTCCGCAACACAAACACCATTTACAACTTTGTTAACCCTGGGTTTTTCCCGACTGGTCACCGCCGATGATTGGTGCTACGGAATTGGAACTTTAGGGCAGTTTTACGGGACGCACGTATGAGACCGGAGTAAGCATCCCGAACCCCCAGTTTAGGTCTGTAGACCATGAGGCGAACGTAAAGTTGACTCAAGCACCGCCAGCAGGCCAACGACCAATCAAGAGGTGTTCGCTGGGAAGCGAGCGGTGCCCATTTTGCTGTCACTTCGAGCGAGCGTCCTCTGCGTCGCATTGTTCAGAAACGGGACGCTCGTCTCCCGTGAGCGGCTTCAGACTTACGTCATTGGCCGCGAGCAGTTCACCGGTCGGCGCGTCGATGTCGTCGAGGTCCGCAACCAGGACAAGGACGACGCGGGCGTCGTTCTGCACGAGAAGGTGGACGTACCGCTAATCGAGGAGATCCGCGTCCGTCTACGAAAGGCGGGCGACGCGATTGGGTACCCCAAACTGCGTCACTTGCCTGTCATGTGAATTTCGCGGAATCGGCTGTCGCGCAAATGGGCGAGGCGATATGTCAGCCGTTTAATATCGAAGTCCAGTACCACGGCGCTTGCAGATACTCGTCCATATCCATTAGGCGACGTGTCCACGCTGTCCCGCGTACAGATGCACGTATCTTAATCGACGGAAACAGGTCTGTTCCGCCCGGCGCCTTGACGTGGACAGTCATGCGCTCGTCAGGCGGATTGTCAAGCACCTCGAACGGCTCGAAGATTTTCTTCAAGTAGCGATTCTTTTCAAGCGTGGTCATTTTGGGCCAGCAAACGAGTTGCTTTTCAAGGGCAGACCGATCTTCGCCGGAAATCATGGCGGCGAGCCGTCGCCGTTGCGATCGCAGATCATCCTGCAAACGCCTCTCTTCGCGGAGGCTATCGCGCTCCAAGATCGCCTGCGCTTGCACTACCGTCTCTTCATATGCCTGGTCGCTTTCCGTCATCCCGTACGCATCCAGTACAGTCTTCTCGGCCGCTTCTCGAACGTGTGCCGAGTTAGATGCTCTCTTCTGGACAATTGTTGCTATTTCGGCCTCGATCCTGGCAACATCGCGCCTCGCGCTGGCGAGATCTTCATCGCTGCGGAATGCGCGGGCAATAACGTCCCTCCGACGACTCATGAGGTCGTTGAAAAACGCGTCCACATCATTCGCGGACAGCGTAATGTGGGGAGCGGTCTCTCTACGGGCCGCGCCCATTGACCGGCACAGATATTGCGGCCTTTCCGTGCCTCGCTGGTGCCAGCCGAGAAGCTTGCCGCACTGGCAGCGAATCAGTCCAGTCATGAGATAGCCTTCTGGGTTCTTGATCGTGTACTTCGGGATATTCGCCGAGCGGCGTTCCACCTTCTCGCGAATACGGTGCCACGTCTCGTCGTCGATGAGGCGGTCGTACACGGGCCAGAGCTTTCCGAACACCTTTTGCTTGCCAATCAGTGCCGGATTAGCCAGGAAGTTGGTAATGGTCGAGGTATTCCACGCGCCCCCTTTCGGTGCTCGGATATTCTCGTTCGCCAGGATTGTAGTCACCTTATGGAACGAACCTTCGCCGCCCTCATCTTGCTGTAGGTAGAGTTCGATGATGTGCCTGATGATAGCGGCCTTTTCGGGATTAAGTTTTGGCGTGCCGTCTTTCGAATGGTCAAACCACGAAGGGCATGTCCCATACGGTCGGCCGCTTTCTAAACGGGCTAGGCTTCCTCGGAGAGTGCCTAGCAGCACTTCGCGGATCTTGAACTCTGACACCACGCTCAGCACTTTGGCTGTCAAAACGCTGCCGAGTTGCTCCTTGTCGTTAATCCACGCCAATGACTCGATCACGCCTTCGACAGTTACCTCATGCTTCTCAAGCTGGTCGCTAATTTCGGAGAACAGGGTATCCGAGCGGGTAAGCCTGCTCATGTCGGTGATTGCGAGCGTATGGATTTGCGGCAAGTTCGCCAACAGAATCGTCAGAGCTGGCCTAAATTGAACCTGCTTGCGCTCCTGCGCGCGGAACTTGGGAGGTTCGGCGTCAACCAGTCCTTCTTCGCCGACGAGAACACCGCCTTTGAGGAGGCGAGCCACTTCCAGTTCCATGTACTCGCGCATCCCGGCGATCTCGTCTGCGCTATACTTGCGGTTATCGAGAAACACGGCCGTGAAGACGGACTTGTACATTTTTGCCTTCTTGAGGGCAAGCTTTTCGACAAGCGTCGCATCCGCCGTGGGCAAGCTCCCGGACAGGCCGCAGTCGGAGAATATCTGGAACGCCATTTCCTTGCGAACGAAGAAGTTTATGACGCGGTCGAGCTGGTCCGGTTCCGAGAATCCGTCGCCTTGCCCCTCGTAGCTACGCTGCTCAGGTGTCGAAACGCGAACGTAGGCAGCCCCATGGCGTCCGTCCTTGAGCGCGAGATCGACTACCTTGCCGTCCACGAGGACTTGCCTGTAGACGAGCGTCGTGCAAAGCCTGTCGTACCGGAACGCTGGATTCTTCGCGGCCTCAATCGGCTGAAGCTCCGTGCCGATCCGAATGATCTCCTCTACCGTCAATGGCTGTTCCATAACGATGTATACTCCTTAGTGTATGATTTAGGATACCTTAATCACTACACCAAAGAGTACACATCGGGAGAGGGTTAGGGTGAGTGCTGGCCGGGCACGCATCTGCTGGACAATTTGTGAGTTAACTAGACAGCGCCGCGAAATTGTCATTTCGCGGAGTCTTCGACGCCTGGAATCTCAAGCCCTTCGCCTTCGCGGCCGGTTTTCGGGGTCGGCTCGCGGGCCTTTTCCAAAGCCTGCGGAGGCGCAAGAACAGGATGGCCTGCGGCCAAAGGCGCCTCCTCCGGCCGAAGATGGAAAATGCCCACAAGCCGACCACCGGGGTTGTAGGCGGAAAGGATGCAGTATAATAGTCTAGGATGAAAGGGTATCAAATTATGAATGTCCCTATTCAAGCGTTTCGTCTGGAGACAACCTTGAAGCGAAATCGAACTCTTACGCTTGACGATCTGCCTTTTCAGGCGGGTGACCGCGTTGAGGTAATCGTTTTGCCGAAAACGGAACCCATGGACGAGAGCGCCTCTTACCCTTTGCGAGGGTTACCCATAACCTATGATCGACCGTACGACAGCGTCGCCGCCAATGATTGGGGCGCATCCCAGTGATCGTCCTCGATACTCACATTTGGATTTGGTGGGTGCATGGCGACTCTCAACTTCCGCTTTCGATTACCGAATACATCAAGCAAGAGGAGCAAGACGGGCTCGGAATTAGCGCGATAAGCTGTTGGGAAATTGCCAAACTCGTGGAGCACGGACGTCTGGATCTTCCGCTACCCGTCGGCGAGTGGTTGACCAAGGCTCTGAATTATCCCGGCATGCGTTTACTGCCGTTGTCTCCGGCTATTTCCATTGAATCGACCCAATTACCTGGAGTTTTTCATAAAGATCCGGCCGACCAAATGATCGTGGCAACGGCTCGGATTTATGGATGCGGCCTTGTAACAATGGACCAGAGCATTCGCGCATATCCACACGTCGACATTGTGCCCGATGTGGGGTAAGGCATTGTCCACCGCCCGCGCAAACGGAACCACATAGACTTACGTCTTCTTGGTATTCTAATAATTCAACGGTCGTCGATATGACAGCGAGCATCCAAGACACACTTTCCGACATCCAAAAATGGTACGCCGCACAGTGTAATGGCGCTTGGGACCATCCTTGAAGAGAAGGAGTTCGAAACAGTACGGAAAGGATTGGAAGATGCTGCACCCAACGCTTTCTGGATGAATTGTGAAGTGCGATTTCACAAAGGGGACATCATCGCATATATCGGGCAAGGCGATCCCACTCGGTTGGAAGAGATACTGCAGATTTTTTTGGATTGGGCGAAGTCCGAGCCAGACTGGCTTGCGGTTCCACCCAAGGCGACCCAAGAAGGCTTGGACAGAATGTATTGGGAGCAGTTGCCACAGGACGACGGCTCTCTTGAGTGCGCAGACGAATTCTGTCAGCGCCATCGTATATCGTTCAGCGTCTATTGTAGAAAGCACCACTTTGAATCGACACGACATAAGATTTGCCCCTTTGAGGAGACCAGAAGGACAACAATTCATTCGGGACTGTCGGCCGTATGATATAATTGCGACGGCCGTTGCTTGCTGTGTTTTCAAATCAAAATAGGATAGAAATAGGACTACACTATGAGACTATTTACAGCTTTCCTCGTCATGCTCCCGCTTCTTCTTTTCGTTCCCACGCATGCCGATATCGTCGGCGATGCGGTCGGCGGCGCGAGGGCGTCGATGACTGCGGGCAGCAATATCCTGACCGATTCGGATGCGTTGTTTTCGGCCGCGGCCGTGGGCAAGAGCGTGGTTGTCAAGGGGGCTGGCGCTAGCGGGGACGATCTGATATCGACAATCGCTTCGGTCGATTCCCGGTCTCGTATGCGGCTTGCCGGGCCGGCATCGAACAGCGTTTCGGGCGCGGCTTATGCGTTCGGAACGGACAACACATCGGCAATCCAGGCCTCTCTGGACAAATTCAGCGCGCACGGCGGGATAGTCGACCTTCCCGCGGGCAACTATCTGTGCCTTGGACATCTGAAGGTTCCGGACTACACCACGCTGCGAGGCATCAATGGATTTTGGTGCCATGCGGGCTTCGTGGACGGCGTGCCGCATACGTATCCGCAGGATGGAGGGACCACTCTCTGGGTTACCGAGAAGGGATCGACTTCGTTTATCGATGCCTGGACCGACAGTACGGTAGAGGGCATTTGCTTCTTTTATCCCCTGCAGATGGCTTCGCAGGCTGTTCCAACGCCGTATCCGTGGACAATCGAAGGCAATTCCGGCCACAGGAATATCAATGTTCGGAATGTCGAACTTCTCAATTCGTATCAGGGTATACGAGTGGCCGGCAAAGGTAATCCCGAGAGAGTGTTGCTCGATGGCGTCAGCGGCCAGCCGATCGCATTTGGAGTTTCTCTGGACGATATATGGGATGTATGCCGGGTGTCCAACTGCCATTTCAACCCATGGTGGTCGGGTTTGAAGAGTCCGATCTTCGCCTGGCAGCAAGCTAACGGGGTGGCGTTCGACATCAGCAAGGCGGATTGGTCGTTCGGGGTTAATGATGCGGCGATAGGATACATGACGGACTTCTGGTTTGGCCGCGGCCTGGGAGCAACCGGCACCTGGACGAATTGCGATGCCGACATGTGCCGTTACGCGGTGGTTTGCAACGGTATCGATCGGGCGATTGGCCTGAACCTCGTCGGTTGGAAATTTACCGCCAACGATCCCCACGGCGTGGCCATCCTGCTGACCGATGGCTGCAGCGGCGCGGTCACAATTGCCGACTCGGATTTTGCGGCGGTTGGAGAGCGCGTCCTTCAGGTAGGCGCCGGCGATCCGTTCGTGTGCCTGGCGAATAACCACATCGATAATTGGGGCGGCGGCGGACCGTCGAGCGCCGTGTATGCGAAATCCGGAGTGCTGCGGTGCACCGGAAACTACTTTGGCGGGAATGTGACGGCGCCACAAGTTGAGTTGGAACCTGGCGTGAAAAAGGCGATCGTGTCAGACAACCTTGCAGCGCCAGGCGCGACATTCAACGTGAAGAACGGCATTGGCGACAGAGCGGGAATATCCGGCAACCTGTAATCGCTGGAAGACCCGCTCTGTGCAGATGTCCGAAGTGTTAGGATGCGAGGATTTCCTCTATGGCGGCCAGCTCGTTGGCGCTGAGCGCTTCGAAGCTGAGTCCTGCCACGAGTTCCTCGACTTGCGCGGCTTTGCTGGCTCCGATCAACACCGTGGTGATTTGCGGGTTCCGCAAAATCCAGGTTACCGCCATTTGTGCCAGCGTCTGACCACGGGCGCCGGCAATCGCGTTCAACTTGCGCGCGCGGCCCATATTCGCCTCGGTCAGGGCAGACTCTGTGAGAAATTGGCTGCCCTTGCCGATTCGCGAGTCGGGCGGAGTGCCGTCGAGATATCGGTTTGTAAGAAGCCCCTGCGCCAGCGGCGAGAAGACGATACATCCGATGCCTGTCTCTTCCACAGCCGCCAGTAAACCGTCTTCCACACGACGGTTGAACATGTTATAGGGAGGCTGATGGATAATGCAGGGTGTTCCGAGCTGATTAAGCACGCGAACGGCCTCGCGAGTTTGCTGCGGATCGTAGTTCGAGATGCCGGCATAAATCGCCTTGCCGCAGCGGACGGCCTGGCTCAAAGCGCCCATCGTTTCCTCAATCGGCGTGTTGGGATCGGGCCGATGATGGTAAAAGATGTCGACATAGTCGAGTCCCAGGCGCTGAAGGCTTTGATCGAGGCTTGCCAGGATATATTTGCGGGAGCCCCAATCTCCATAGGGACCGACCCAACCGAAATAGCCGGCCTTTGTCGAGATGATCAGCTCGTCGCGGTACACCCCGAGATCTTCGCGAAGCACGCGGCACATCGTCTTCTCGGCCGCGCCGACAGGCGGTCCGTAGTTGTTTGCCAGATCGAAATGCGTGATTCCCAGATCGAACGACCGGAGAATGATCTCACGGCTATTGGCGTAGTTGTAAGCATCGCCGAAGCTTTGCCACATGCCAAGGGCCAGCTTTGGAAGACGCAATCCGCTTCGTCCTGCACGGACATACGGCATCTTATCGTAACGAGTGGGGTCTGCAGAATAGGTCATGTATCATTCTCCTAACGCGGCGAGTTTGTCGTTCTTTTCGTCAACCGCCTTGCGTAGCTTTTCTCTGTATGCATCGAGCTTGTCACGCAGCACCGGGTCGGACGCCGCCAGGATGCGCATGGCCAAAAGGCCGGCGTTCGCTGCGCTGCCTATGCCGACCGTGGCAACGGGAACTCCCTTGGGCATCTGAACGATCGAGAGCAGCGAATCGAGGCCGTCCAGATATTTGAGCGGCACAGGAACTCCAATTACGGGCAGCGATGTAGTGCTTGCAATGACGCCGGCAAGATGCGCCGCGCCTCCGGCGCCTGCGATTATTACCTTGAGGCCGCGTTCGACTGCGGATCTTGAGTACTCAAGCGCCCTTTCAGGCGTGCGATGCGCCGATACGATCGCCAGTTCGCTGGCGACGCCAAACTCCTGGCAGATAGCGGCTGCCTCCCGCATGACGGACAGGTCGGAATCGCTGCCCATTATAATGCCTACTACCGGGGCATTGGTCATTTCAAATTACCTCGCACCATTTCATTGATTATAGCGGATACGGCCTCGATATGGTACACTTGCCGCATCCCTATGCCTCTACTTGAAGTCGTAAATTGCACCAAACAGTTTGGCGGTTTGACTGCCGTGAATGGGTTCACTCTACGTATGGAGCTTGGTGAACTCGTCGGATTGATCGGGCCTAACGGCGCCGGCAAGACCACGGCGTTCAATCTGCTCACGGGTGTCTACAGCCCCACGTCCGGCAGTATACGCTTCGAGGGGCGCTCGATCGCGGGGCACAGGCCATCGGCGATTGCAGCAGCAGGTATTTCCCGCACCTTTCAGAACATTCGGCTTTTCGACCAAATGACTGTTCTCGACAATGTACGAACCGCTTCTCATTTGCATTTCAAGCCGTCGTTGGTCGATGCGATGTTGCAGACACAGGGGCTTAAGAAGGCGGAAGCCAAAGTCAATGCCGAGGCGCATGCACTGCTTGAGCGTTTTGGAGTGGACCGATATGCATCGGAACTCGCGTGCAACCTGCCATACGGCGAGCAGCGGCGTCTCGAAATTGCGCGCGCGCTAGCCACCAAGCCCAAGCTGCTCCTACTGGACGAGCCCGCGGCAGGAATGAATACGCTGGAAAAAGTCGCCCTGATGGAGCAGATTCGAACGTTGCAGCGTGATTTCGATCTGACTATTCTACTGATCGAGCACGACATGCGCCTCGTCATGAGCATCTGCCGCCGCATTCTCGTTCTCGACCAGGGAGACACGATCGCCGAGGGTGCTCCGCAGGATATACAGCGAGATCCCGCCGTGATCGAAGCTTACCTGGGCGAACCCGAGGAGGCTGCGTGATGCCTCTGCTGCAGGTTCAAGATTTGTCCGTTTCCTACGGCGCGATTCGGGCGCTAAGCGGCATCTCGCTCCATGTCGATGAAGGCGAGGTCGTGACGTTAATTGGCGCCAATGGGGCAGGTAAATCTACCACGCTCAGGGCGATATCGGGGCTTGCCTATTCGTCGTCGGGACAAATCGTTTTCGATGGACGCGAAATTACGCATACGCCGCCCGACAGGATCGTACGCTCGGGGATTGGCCATTCTCCGGAGGGACGCAGAGTATTCGCGAATATGACCGTTCGGGAAAACCTTGACATGGGCGCATATACGCGTAAACATGGTCCCGACGTCGAAGAAGACCTTCAAAGGGTGCTGAGCTTGTTCCCGCGTCTTAAAGAGCGGCTGTCGCAAAACGCAGGAACACTCTCTGGCGGCGAGCAACAAATGCTTGCGATCGGACGCGCACTGATGGGGCGGCCTCGCCTGCTGCTGCTCGATGAGCCGTCATTAGGCCTGGCGCCCTTTTTAGTCCGAGACATCTTCGCCATCATACGCGACATAAACCAGCAGGGCACGACGATTCTCTTGGTGGAACAGAACGCCCATATGGCGCTGCGCATTGCCACGCGAGCTTATGTGATGGAGACGGGCGCGATAACGCTGGAGGGCGACGCGCATGTTCTATTGGCAAGCGAGGAAGTGCGCAAGGCTTATCTGGGCGAATAAGAAAGAGAGGAATCTCTGGCCGAATTCCTACACCAGTTCGTGCAACTCGCGAGTGGGGAAACGGCTCAGGATCGAATGCTCAAAGTCATTACTGACATGCTCATTGATTGCAATGAGAATTATTGTGCCCTTTTCAGATGTGCATATCGCCAGCCGGTCTGCCATCTCCCACATAATCTTAAAGCCCATCCCGAGGGAGACGCGGGTTGAGTATCCTTTTTCAAGGGCTGCCCTGGCCAAATCGACCGGGGCAATGCCAGTTCCTTTGTCCCAGATGAGTGCGAGCACGTCCTTACCATGGATATAGAGTTCGGCTGTGCCGCACCCGGCGTGTTTCAGAGCGTTTGTCGCAGCTTCCGTGGTGCATGCCTCGAAGTCGTGCAGGCGCTCGCTTATCAGGCCGAGTTCCTGGATCTTGCGCTTGAATGCAACGCGGGTTTCCGAGATGTCTCGCGCACTCTCGATGTTGTATTCAAGAACCTTTTCTCCTCGCACCAACTCGCGGATCTCTTGCGGATCGCATACCACCAGCCGTGAGCCGGTCACTGCCAACAAGATTTCGCGATGGGCGGCAATTCGCAACTCCTCGCTCTCAATTAGCTTCTTGTCGGCTTCAATGATTGTCTTGTGCATGCGGCGGACGTCCGACAACGTGTGTCGCAACCGTCCGACGACGATGGAAATAATTATCGAGCCGATGGCCAGGCCGCTAAAGTCGACGATGTCGCTGATATCGAGCTGCCATCCGCTTGAATTGGTTGCCACCATGAGGTAGCGAGCGGCGACTAAGGATATCACCGTGACGACTATTCCGCCTCGCGTTCCAAGCACAGAAGTGGCGAACGCAATTGGAATGAGGAAGAATGTAAGTGTTGGCCTGCACGCAGGGTACGCGCGATGTGCGATTGCAATCGCGGCGCAAAGCAACGCCAACAGGCCAATGGATGCCAGCGCGCCAAATGCGCGCGGGAGCGCCGTTGCCCGCAATAATCGGTTGATTCGAGATTTACTATCAGTCAATTTAGATCTGGCAGTCAGAGGTGTTACGACTCTGGAGGTGCTTATCATAGTATAACCTGATCGCGGCATCGGGACGTGTGCTCGTCCGCACAACTCCATCAGCGTTTAGTACCCACCTGCTCGCGCCATTAAACGGAATTATTCCACAAGCCGGGCGCAACTTGACACGATTTCATGCATCGAGTATGATTGTTATTCAAGACCGTTTCAAATTACATTGACATCTAAAGAGGCTAAGAGTTGAATTGCCCGCATTGTCATGTGGAATTACCTGGCGGCGCTACGGCGTGTCCGAGTTGCAAGAGACATATCGACCCGGATCAATCGACGCAGCTCTATTCTGTTGCCGACAAGTCGCGCCGCATCGCAGTTTGGGTCTTTGTCGCGTCGGCGTTCGTGTTGTTGCTCATCGTGGCCTACTGCCTCATTCAGTCTCGTGTTACAGATGTTGGCGATCGAGCGGCTATCGATCCTTCGATTGTTCATTCGCACGCCCCTGCGATCGAATCGACGCCAATCGCTTCAGATAGCTCTACGAGCGCGACATCCGACAACAAGCCCGTGCTGGGCTATATCAGTTTCCTGCAGACGATAGAGTTGCGGCGAACGGCGCTCCGGCAGTCGTTCACGAGTGCTGCGACCGGCTTGACAGTTCCGGCTCCGCAGTCCAACACGGCGGCTTCCACATCCGCCCCCGGGGGGCCTGTCGCAATTGCGGCATATCAACAGGAGTGGCTCGATCTCGTGCGCGACTACAATTCGCAGCAGATTCCCAAAGGATGCGAGATGCTCAGCAACAATTATTATCGTGTCTTGCAGGACTATGTCACACTGATCGCGCAAATGAGCAATGGGCCGCATACCCAGGAAGCTGTATCGAGTGCTCAGTCGCAGA
>Ga0316231_1004158_pt1 | contig 12191 bp, 8 predicted proteins | sample TBH18027metaG_FD_206002 | JGI IMG/M metagenome (GOLD analysis project Ga0316231, IMG submission 206002) | Freshwater microbial communities from Trout Bog Lake, Wisconsin, USA - TBH18027 | ecosystem: Environmental > Aquatic > Freshwater > Lake > Hypolimnion/Profundal zone | place: USA: Wisconsin...
AACATTCTCCCGCTGATGTAACCGCTTGAACTCCGCATCGTCGAGTGTCTTTAAAGCCGGCTGGTAATTGAAGGCCGAGCTTTCCGCGCCCGCGACATGATGAATGCCCGACGGCACGCCGAAATCGCCCCGGGCAACATGCGGGCAATATTCCACCCACGGCAGAACAAAACTATCGTCGTGCAAAATCTCGATCTCATGCTTTCGATTCCGCATCGTCATCTCAATTCGCCTGGCCCATGCGTCTGTGCACTGTAGATCGCTTTCATTGACCGTATGATTCGAATCTTTGGTGTACCAGTGTTCCGCCCGCACCATGACACGCGCGCCGGGCACACCGGCATCGTGTGCGGTCCAGGCCTTGATCTTTTCCTGGTTTTCGGCGGTCGCTGAAGCTCGGACTTTCCACTCGCCCAGTTTGCGCAGCACGGTCTTGTCATGCTCACTTAATGCGATTTTTTCAGCCATGGTTGCGGATGCTCCTTCTTTTTCCCAGAATCTTGCATGATCCAAGTTTTACGGCCTCATGTCGAGGCAGATGAGGCGACCGGCACCTGTGCGGCAATAAAGGCGTCCATTGGCAAACGACGGCGGCACGGTGCATGGTTCGGGCCCGAAAATGCGCACGTGCACAATTTCCGCGTACGCCTCCGGCGTGGCGCGCACCAGCGCCAGTTCGCCCGTCACCAGCGCCAGCACCAGTCGATTCCCGACCAGAATCAATTGCCCGGCCAGACCATCCTTGCGCCAGCGGACATCGCCTGCCTGCGGATCCAGACAGACCAGGGACTGACCATGCGGGTAATCGATTTGTCCATCGAAACCATACAGGTTTCCGCCGAACAGGACCGGCGGGCTGCAGCAGGACGCCAATTTCTGGTTCTTCCACCGCACTGTCCCGGTCCGCGCATCCACAAAGGCGCAACCCCGATCATATGCGGTGGTGATGAAGACGCCGTCGCCAATGACCATCGGGTCAACGGCGTTGACGCCCCATTCGGTCGGCCACGCCAGCGACCAGTTTGTCTGACCATCCGCCGGATTGACCGTATACAACGCCTTCCCGCCGAATACAAACAGGCGCTGCTGCATCCGGTCGCGCTCGTCCAACACCAGCGCGGCATAACCGGCCATGTCGCTGCCGCTCTGCCAGCGCGTAGCGCCGGTGGCCGCATCCAGGGCCGACCCGTTTCTTCCGACATTCACAAATACCACACCATCGCGCACCAGCGGCGCGCTGGCAAACCCGCATTCCGGCAGTTTTGCCTTCAGATCCACGCACAGATCGCGTGACCACCGCTTGGCGCCGGTGGCGAGATCCAGACAATGCACCTTGCCATCGCGACTGAGCGTGTACACATTCGTGCCGTCAATCGTTGGCGCGGCGTGCGGCCCGCTGTAGGCGCCGTTAAAGGGTTCACCTCGACAAACCGCAATGGCCGGATAATCGAACTGCCAGAGCACACGCCCGTCCGCTGCCTGGAAACACCATACGCGATCGTTCTGCCCGGTATGTCCCAGCGCGATGACACGCGCACCGGAAATCGAAACCGGCGCGTGCCCCACCCCCACATCCGCGCTCCAGAGCTGGCGTGGCCCGCCTGCCGGCCAAGGGGTGGCAATCTCCTCCGCGGAACGGCCATCGCGCTGTATGCCGCGCCACTGCGGCCAGTCTGCGGCGCAGACGGTGCTTCTTATCAGTGCACCATTCAACAGCAAAATCACCAGGCCGACTATTTTGCTGCATCTCCATCGGCTTGTATCCGTCTTTGTCATTTCGTTCCTGTTCATGCAGTACCAACTGCAACCAAACAGTACGCAATTGCCGTGGCCGACGCAAGAATGTGAACCGCAGAATCCCGCACCAGGAACCTCGCGTGACGAACGAACACGGCACAGCCAAAACTTTCCTTCGACATTCGGAGCTCCTGGTTCGAGATTCTACGGTTCAAGTATAAGAATCACATTGATCCCCGCACCCCCAGCCGTTATGTTTCCCCCGACGAAAGGGCTCGCGCATGAAGGTGGATACACTCGATCAATGGACCGTGGATAATTCCGTGGAATTGTACGGAATCCGGACGTGGGGCGCCGGGTATTTTGACATCGCACCCGACGGCAATGTGCAGGTCCGGCTGCCCGGCGTCACCAACGGCGACACCGTGCCGGTGAATCTCACCGACCTCGTGGCCGGGCTGGGCGACCGCGGCCTGATGCTCCCGCTCGTGCTGCGATTCGGCGGCATCCTCGGCGACCGCATGCGCCTGATCAACGGATCCTTCAACGCCGCCATGAGCAAGCTCAACTACCAGGGCGTGTACCGCGGCGTCTACCCGATCAAGGTCAACCAGCAGCAACAGGTGGTCGAGGAAATCACACGTTGCGGCCTGAAATGGCACCACGGCCTCGAAGCCGGCAGCAAGGCCGAACTCGTCGCCGCGCTGGCCTACCTGCACGACCCCGAAGCCTACCTCGTCTGCAACGGCTACAAGGATGAGGAGTTCATCCGCCTCGCGCTCTACGCCCTCAAAATGGGCATCCAGACCATCATCGTGCTGGAGATGCCCGGCGAACTTGCCCTGGTGCTCAAGGTTGCCAAGGCGCTCGGTGTGCGCCCGCGCCTCGGCGTGCGCGTGAAACTCTCCTCCCGCGTCGGCGGACGCTGGACCGAATCCGGCGGCGACCGGAGCGTCTTCGGCCTGACCCCCGTGCAGATCATCGATGTGGTGGACACCCTGCGCGAAGCCGGCATGCTCGATTGCTTCCAGATGCTGCATTACCATCTGGGCTCGCAGATTCCCAACATTGACCACATCCGGCAGGCCATTGCCGAAGCCAGCCGCTTCTATACCGACCTCGTGCGCGAAGGCGCGCCCATGGGCATTCTCAACATCGGCGGCGGTCTGGCCGTGGATTATGACGGATCGCACACCAACTTCCCCAGCAGCAGCAATTACGACCTCAACGAATACTGCTCCGACATCATCGAAGGCGTCATGGCCGCCACCGATCCGGCCGGCATCTCCCACCCGACCATCATCAGTGAATCCGGACGCGCCCTGATCGCCTACCATTCCGTGCTGTTGTTCAATGTGCTGGATGCCGCGCGCTACGAATCCCACCAGATTCCCGCGCAACTCGACCCCGCCACGCCCGTGCAGGTGCGCAACCTCAAGGAAGTGGACGATCTGCTTACCTCCAAGAATCTGCAGGAATGCTATCACGACGCCATGCACTACCGCGACGAACTGCGCAACGGGTTCCTGAGCGGCTCGGTCTCGCTGCGCCAGCGCGCCACCGGCGAACAACTGTTCTGGCGCATCGTGGCCCGCATCGCGCGCGACGTGCGAGAGCTGCGCTACGTGCCCGAAGAGCTGCAGAAGCTCGACACGACCCTGGCCGACATCTACTACGGCAACTTCAGCGTGTTCCAGTCGCTCCCCGACTCCTGGGCCATCGGCCAGCTATTTCCGGTCATGCCGATCCACCGCCTGAACGAACGCCCGACGCGCATCGCCACCATCGCGGACATCACCTGCGACTGCGACGGCAAGATCGACCGCTTCATCGATCTGCACGACGTCAAGGAATCCCTGCCCGTCCACGAGGTCAAGCCAGACGAAGAGTACATCCTCGGCGTGTTCCTCGTCGGCGCCTATCAGGAGACCCTGGGCGACCTGCACAATCTGTTCGGCGACACCAATATCGTCAACATCAACGTGGATGAACAGGGACGCATTGAATTCGGCGAGGAACTGCACGGCGACACCGTGGCAGATGTGCTGAGCTACGTGGAATACGAGCCCAAGGAATTGATGGAGCGTTTCCGCGAACTGGCCGAAAACGCCGTGCGCAACGAACGCATTTCCGCCGCCGACCGCCGCGACATCATCGACGCCTACGATGCCGGGTTACGCGGGTATACGTATTTTGAGACGTGAGGATCGAAATTGTCTGGTAGGGCAGGGCCGACGGACCCCCCGTGTCCCGGCAACACGCAGGCCAGTTGCGGCTTGCCTGCGCGGACGGCGCGTGCGGCGCCCCCGCCCTACCTGTCATTACGACCCGGGAGAAACGCACCATGAGCCGTGTCCTGATCATCGGCGCCGGCGGCGTCGGCGGCGTGGTAACGCACAAATGCGCCCAGGTGCCGGAAGTTTTCAGCGACATCGTGCTCGCCAGCCGCCACCTGGACAAGTGCAACGCCATTGCCTCACAGCTCAACCGCCCCATCCGCACGGAACTCGTGGATGCGGACGATCCCCGTCAGGTTGCCGCGCTCATCCGCAAGGTACAGCCGGATCTGGTGCTCCATGTCGCCCTTCCCTATCAGGATCTGGCCATCATGGAGGCATGTCTCGAAACCGGCGTGGATTACCTCGACACCGCCAACTACGAACCGCCGGATGTCGCCAAGTTTGAATACAGCTGGCAGTGGAAGTATCGCGAACGCTTCGCCCAACGCGGCCGCATGGCGCTGCTCGGCTGCGGCTTCGACCCCGGTGTCACCAACATCTTCTGCGCCCATGCCCGCAAACACCACTTCGACGAGATCCACGAGGTGGACATCATGGACTGCAACGCCGGCAGTCACGGCAAGGCCTTTGCCACCAACTTCAATCCCGAGATCAACATCCGCGAGGTCACCCAGCGCGGCCGCTACTGGGAAAACGGCCAGTGGATCGACACCGAACCGTTTGCGGTGCACAGATCCTTCGATTTCCCCGAAGTCGGCCCGCGCGAAATGTTCCTCATGTACCACGAGGAACTGGAATCGCTCGTGCAGAACATTCCTGGCCTCCGCCGCATCCGGTTCTGGATGACCTTCAGTCCGGATTATCTGACACATCTGCGCGTACTGCAGAATGTCGGCCTGACGCGCATTGACCCGGTGATGTACGAAGGCCGTCCGATCGTACCGTTGCGCTTCCTCAAAGCCATTCTGCCGGAACCCTCTTCGCTGGGCGAACACTACACCGGCAAAACCAATATCGGCTGCCTGATCCGCGGCGTCAAAAATGGCCAGCCGCGAACGTATTACATCTACAACGTTTGCGACCACGCCGCCTGCTACCGCGAGGTCAAGGCCCAGGCCGTCTCCTACACCACCGGCGTCCCCGCCATGATCGGCGCCAAGCTGATGCTCACCGGAAAATGGTGCAACACAGGCGTCTTCAACGTCGAGGAATTCGACCCCGATCCGTTCATGGCCGCGCTGCCGCTGCACGGTCTGCCGTGGGTGGAAAAAATCACGGATGAGTTGCTATAGAAGCTCTTACCTCCAGATCTTCTGCCGGTCCGGCGGCATGGCAAGCCCGCCGACGCCGGGCCATCACTGGCGCTGGACTTCTTCTGCCGCTTTTGGCACGCTGCCGTTTTGTACGCGCAAAAAGGAGAAATTCAGATGTCGGCAGCCAGACCCGTCGGCCCCATTCACCATATCGCCATGCGGGTGAAGGATTTTGACCGCTCCGTGCAGTTTTACAACGGGCTTCTTGGTTTCAAACAGACGCTTTCCTGGGAAAACAACTCCAGCCGCGCCACGATGCTTGATTCCGGCAACGGGAGCTGTCTGGAAATCTTTTCCGCGGGCAAGGACGGTGATAAGCCCGAGGGCCATTTTATTCATCTGGCCTTTGCGACTGCTGATTGTGATGCCGCGGTGAAGCGTGTGTGTGATGCCGGCTACAAAGTCACCATGCAACCGACCGACGTCTGCATTCCGAGCACGCCTGCCACGCCAGTCCGGATTGCTTTTGTGCTCGGACCCGACGGAGAAACACTGGAGTTTTTTCAGACCAAGTGAGTTGCTGGCCATAGCTTCACCACTGAGACACGGCGGCGCTGCGTTTTGGCGGTTTAGTAATCTTTTATGCACAACTTCTGCAAGAGTGGCACAAACCTATGAGCAGCGTCGCTTTTATTGGCCTTGGCACCATGGGCTTCCCTATGGCCGGTCACCTTGCCTCCAAGGGGCATACGGTGACGGTTTACAACCGCACCAGCGCCAAGGCGGAAAAGTGGGCCGGCGCGCATCCGGGCAGGATCGCCAGGACTCCTCGCGAAGCATCCGTTGGCCAGGAAATCGTATTTTGCTGCGTGGGCAATGACGACGATCTGCGCAGTGTCGTGCTGGATCACAATGGCGCGTTCGCCGGCATGAACCCAAACGCAATCTTCGTGGATCACACCACAGCTTCGGCTGAAGTTGCACGTGAACTGGCCGCCGAAGGTGCCAAAAGCGGTCTGTATTTTCTGGACGCGCCAGTATCCGGCGGACAGGGCGGTGCTGAAAAAGGGATGCTGACCGTCATGGTTGGCGGTGAGGCCGAGGCATTCGAACGGGTGAAACCGGTCATGGCCGCATTTGCTCGCGCCGTCGCGCACATGGGACCGTCCGGTTCAGGCCAGTTAACAAAAATGGTGAATCAGATCTGCATAGCCGGTCTGGTGCAGGCGCTGGCGGAAGGGATTCATTTCGGCACCCAGGCTGGTCTCGATATGAAGCAGGTGTTGGAGGTGATTTCCAAGGGTGCAGCGCAATCCTGGCAGATGGAAAATCGCGGCAGCACCATGGTGGCGGATCGATTTGATTTCGGGTTCGCCGTGGATTGGATGCGCAAAGATCTCGGTCTCTGCCTGGAAGAGGCACGTAAGAACGAGGCGCGTCTGCCAATCACCGCGTTGGTTGACCAATTCTACGCCGATGTGCAGGTTATGGGCGGGAACCGCTGGGACACGTCGAGTCTGTTGCGACGTTTGAACAAATCCTGAACCGGTCCGCACGGACAGTTCTCGGCGCGAACCAGTCAACGAAAAGCGGTATTGGAATAGTGGCCGTGGGCGCCCGTTCCCGCGCTGCGAAATTTCTTATATCCCCGTCGCGCCCAACACTTGCTCGCACGCGCGCCGGACATCCTCCACGGAAATTGCCAGCATACAAGCCGCAGGTTCGACGGCGCAGGGTGCGCGCTTGTGATTCCTGTAACAGAGGCACGGACCGCAGGGAACATCGCCAGTCAGGACAATTGTGGTGCGGGCGTCCCGCCTGCATGGAACGGGCAAGCCGGAGGCCTGCACCACGGTTGGCCCCGGTCCATACCGTACCGGCGATTCCGGTCCGAACAGCGCCACCAACGGTGCGCCGACTGCGGCCGCCAGGTGCATCACACCCGTATCGCACGTCAGCACCAATTGGCTTTGGCGCAGGATGGCCGCCAGGGTTGCGAGGTTCGTGCGTCCGGCCAGAACTGAAACGCGCGCGCGCCGTTCATCCGGGATCAACGCGCGCAACTGCTCGGCGCGTTCACGCTCGCCGGCGGTGCCGGGAATCGCGATCCGCAAATCCGGAGCGTGCCGCAACAATGCGTCCATCACTTGCGCAAACCGCTCCAGCGGCCAGCGTCGCTGCATGCAGAGTTCTGTGGCGTGCGGATTGACGACCGCCCACTTTGCCGCAGGCGTGAGCAGTTCCGTTGCGGCCTGTTCCGCCGCCTCCGGCGGGGTCACGATCCCCTCCGGCAGCTTCCGGTAATCCACGCCCAACGGGTGCAGCAGGCGCGCCACACATTCGCGGAAATGAAGGTCCTCGCGAAAAGCGATGCCGCCGTCAATCAACCGCCGCCGCCAGCGTGCCGGCAGTTGGAAGCCGAGACGGTACCGCGCGCCGGCCAGGGCGCAAAAAACCGTGCTGAGCTTGGAAAAATACTCAATGTCCGCAATGATCTCCACGCGACGGCGCCGCAATTCAAACAACACGCGCACGCCATCGCATAGCAACCGGCCGATGCCGGTCGTGGAGATTGTCAGGACTTCGTCAATCTCCGGGATCAGCCGGGATGCGGCCGCCATTCCTTCGAGCGACACCACCACCAATCGCGCCTGCGGCTGACAAAGGCGCAAGGCGCGAAATACGCCTGCGCAGGTCAGCAGACTGCCGAGCCCGAAAAATTTGACGATCACAATCTGTCGCGGCAGCGTGAAAACTTTCCGCCTGCGTCGCGGCCATAACCCAAGCAGTGCGGCCATTGGCCACCCCACCCAGTCATCGAATTGCCGCATGCGTGTCAATGAGATCACACTTCCACCAAACCGTTTTTGTCTCACGCCGCTGTCATTTCATCGTCAGATCCATTTTCAACCGCCCGTGCCGCACGTGAACCCTGGCGCCGGGCGCGGCCTCACGTGTGCGGCGCAGATCCAGCGGCTCGGCATCCCAGACCGCCCAACCACGTGGTACGGCGCGGGTGTAGACCGAATGCATGACCTCGAGGAAGCGTTCTTCGCCGCGCCAGAATGGCAGCGGTCCGAGTCGACGTACCAGCGGCGCGGCCGCGGCACAAGCGGGCGCCGGACCGAAATCCGGCTCGTTGCTCTTCGCCGTTTTCGCGTGGCGCGCGGCGCCACCCCAAAACACCGCTGGATCGCTTGCGAGTTCCGCCGGGTGCGCGCCGGCTGCGTGGTTCTTCGCGACCGTCTTTTTATCCGCCGTCTGCCTGCCCAGCAGTTCGTCGCGCCCGATCCCGCGCAACGCGAGCAGCAGCAGCGGATCGCGGTCAACCGCCTCGGCCAGCAGAAAACTGACGGCCGCCGCGTGTTTGCACAAGCTGGTCCAGTCCGGGCAACTGCAATGCATCTCCAGGTCTTCCGCCCGCTCCGGAAACAAGGGGCATCCTTCCGCCCGGAAAATCTGCTCCAGTTCCGGCGGCAGCTCGCGCACCAGCAGGCGCGCCGCCAGCATCGGCTGCTGATGCAACACGGCCAGGATCCGGTTGCGCCCGTCCTCCGCCAGCGTCTGCAACCGGATTTCAATCCGGTACGGCTGCGGGTTTGCGCCCTGGACTGTGGCGCTGACCACGCCCGCGCCCAGCCGCAATTCCGCAACCTGACCGGATGCCGCATAACTGCGTCCGCGTCCCAGTCGCGGGCCGGACATGTTCTGCTCGATCAACGCAATCCAGCGCTGACCCCACCAGTGGCGCGCGCGATTGCCGCGCCCCGCCTGCGACCGGATGCCGCCGGCCACGGTGATGGGAACGCGCAACGCGTGTTTTTTGTGTTTCTTGCTCATGGGTTGCGTGCCGTCATTCGCAGTTGAACTCGGTGGCCCGCGCGCTCCGCGCAAGGGCATCGGCATGGTGTGTGCCTCTTATGCTCGGTCCGTGCGCGGAGCGCCCGGGCCACCTGAAATCAACGTTCGATTTTTTCTCCGGTTCCTTTCTTGACCGCAAACGCATACGCGCCCCTTTCCTCATCTTCCATTACGTCGCGGGGCGCCAGCGCCAGGGCCGCCTTCAATTCGTCGTCCGAAAGTTCCGTCAGCCAGGATTCGCCGCCGCCGATCACTTCCTCAGCCATGGAACTCTTGGCGGTGATCATGGCATCGATCCGGTCTTCCAGCGTGCCGGCGCAGATGAATTTATGCACCATGACGTTGCGCGTCTGCCCGATGCGGAAGGCGCGGTCCGTGGCCTGGTTCTCCACCGCCGGATTCCACCAGCGGTCGAAATGAAAGACGTGGTTGGCGCGGGCCAGGTTGAGCCCGGTTCCGCCAGCCCGCAGGGACAGCACAAACACCGGAGGTCCTTCGTCAGACTGAAACGCCGCCACCATCCGTTCCCGCTCGTGCAACGGCACACCGCCATGCAGGAACAGCGGTTCAAAACCGAATAACTGACCCATGTGCCGCTGGATCAATTCCCCCATCCGGGTAAATTGCGTGAAAATCAACGCCCGTTCGCCGCTGTCCAGGACCTCCTCCAGCATTTCGCCCAAGCGGTCGAGCTTGCCGGAACGTCCGGAGAGGTCGGTTGTTTCGGATAATGAGGGCGCGCGTCCTCGCGAGCCGCCGATCTCATCCTTGCCCAGATAATTATCCGGATGGTTGCAAATCTGCTTCAGTCGCGTCAGCGTCGCCAGCACCAGGCCGCGGCGCGCGATGCCGCTGGCATCGGCAAGGGCTGTTTCCAATTCGTTTAACACGGTCGCATACAACGCCGCCTGTTCGCGTGTCAACGGGCAGAAGACGCGGCCTTCGATCTTCTCCGGCAGATCCGCAATCACTGTGCGGTCGGTCTTGAGGCGGCGCAGCACAAAAGGTCCGGTGGCGCGGCGCAGCCGTTCGCGGCCCGCCGGATCGACGCCCAACTGAATGGGTCGCAGAAACTGGTCGCGAAAAGCCGCACGCGTGCCCAGCAAACCGGGGTTCAGGAAATCCATGATGGACCAGAGATCGCCCACGTGATTTTCAACCGGCGTGCCGGTGAGCGCCAGACGATAATCGGCCGACAACGCACGCGCGGCCTGCGACTGCCGCGTTTCAGGGTTTTTGATGTTCTGCGCCTCATCCAAGATCACGCCCGCCCACGTCACGCGCCGCAACGTGGCATAGTCCCGCGGCAGGAGCGCATAGTTTGTCACCACCAGGTTGTGCCGGCCGGCCTCCTCCACAAAGGACTCGCCGAACAGACGGTCGGGACCATGGTGACGCAATACCTTGAGCGCCGGCGTGAAGCGCACCGCCTCGCGCTGCCAGTTTCCAATCACTGAGGAGGGACAGACCAGCAGCACGGGTCGTTTCTCGCCGCGTTCCTGTTCCCGCGCCAGCAACGCCAGCGCCTGGATGGTTTTGCCAAGCCCCATGTCATCCGCCAGGCAGGCGCCCAAACCCCACCCGCGCAGAAACGCCAGCCAGGCATAGCCGTGCTGCTGATAGGGACGCAGTTGACCGTGAAAACCCTGCGGGGGCGCCAGCGATTCGAGCGGCATTTCACCTCGCAATCGTCCAAACAAGGCCTGCACCCAGCCCTGCGCCTGCACGCCGCCGACGCGCAACCCGTGGGCCTGCTGGTCAATGCCGATCATCATGCGCACCAGGTCGCCGGCCGAACGCGCCTCGGGTTTGCGGCGACGCCACAGCCGCAACGCCTCATTCACCTGCCGGTTGTCGAACTCGATCCAGCGGTCGTGGAACTTCACCAGCTTCTCGCCGCTGCGGCCGAGCTTTTCCAACTCATCGATGCTGACGGCCTCGCCGCCCAGCGCAATCTGCCAATCCACGGACACCAGCGATGCCAGCGAGCAGAGACTGCTTCGGGAAGAATCGCCGCCGGCTGCCGTGGCAATCAATTCAATGCGCGGCCCGTTTCCGGCGCCCTGCCACCATTCCGGCGTGATCACGCCAAATCCGGCGGCTGCCAGCAACGGCGCATAGACCGTCAGGAATTCATACACCTCGCCGGTGGTCAGGTAACAGCCGGATGTGGCCTGCGTGCCGTCACCGCGACCGAGCAGCGGATAGAGCGTGGCCGCCTGGCCCAGGGATGTCAGCGCCAGTTCGCCACGTTCGGCCGTGGCCGCGTTTCCCTCGTGCCAGACCGCAGCCAGCGGCTGCACCACTTCCGGGTGTGCAAAGGGTTGAACCAGGTACCGCAGAAACCAGCGGGAAGTTGCGTCCTTGGGCGGTTCTTCCAATTGCAGCAGCAACCGCCAGTCGGCACGCGAAGCAAGAGCCACCGGTCGCCGCCATTCCTCGATCTCCGCCGACAGCGCGGCCAGTTCGCTGACACGCTCCCATCGCACAACCCGTCCCTCGCCGCGCAACGCAGCCAGCCAGGCGTCATGCGCGCTGAAGTAGCGGCCCTTGCTCGCATGCGCGCGGGAGAGCGTGGTGACCGCGGAAAAACGCACCAGCCGATCCACGGTTTCGGTCACAAAAGCCTCTACCACGTCCGCGGCGGAGACTGCGGCAAACGGCTGGTCCGACGGGGTCAGACAGCGCGCGACGGACGGCAATTGCGCGGCCAGCAGAAAGAGGCGATGTCGGTCGCCGCCATCGAAGGCCGGCTGCCAGCGCGCCTCAGCATGCGTGCCGCAATCCACCAGCGCCGGCAGAAATGCCGCACGCGCCACCAGCGCGCCGGCATACCGGAAGAGATCGGCCCAGGCCAGCAAATCCTGTCCCGCCACCACGCCGGACGCCAGACGCCGATCCTCGCGACAAGCACCCAGCAGGGCGAATTGCGTTTGACGCGAAAGCGGTATGGCCGTCACATGCCACGGCGCAAGCGTAACATTTTGCGGCGCAGCATCGGCAAATTGCCAGACTTTGCGCGAATGCACGGGACGGTTGTTGACCGTGGGGAGCCAGGCGGTCCGCACGATGGCTTTCTCGTTGTCAGCCACATCGGGAA
>Ga0316231_1004161_pt1 | contig 12184 bp, 9 predicted proteins | sample TBH18027metaG_FD_206002 | JGI IMG/M metagenome (GOLD analysis project Ga0316231, IMG submission 206002) | Freshwater microbial communities from Trout Bog Lake, Wisconsin, USA - TBH18027 | ecosystem: Environmental > Aquatic > Freshwater > Lake > Hypolimnion/Profundal zone | place: USA: Wisconsin...
ATATTAAAAAATAAAGAAGATTTAAACAATTATTAACATATTATTGTTATTTTTGCAAATGAATTCCTAGTGTCATTATATGTATTATAACATGTAACTGACGTGGCGAAGCTGTGTAAACTTTATTGTATTTTTATTGATATTCATATTAGATATCAATAGAATATAGCATAATTATCCAAATATATTTTGAAGATTCTTGTAACAGGTGGTACCGGTTATATTGGTTCTCATACAGTAGTTGAATTAATTCAATCCGGTTATGAAGTAATCATAGCTGATAGTCTTATCAACTCAGATATAGATGTTTTAAATGGTATTGAAGAAATTAACGGGATACGTCCACACTTTGAAAAGATTGATTTAGCTGACCGTACAACAACTCTTGATTTCTTTTCTAGACATAAAGAGATAAAAGCTGTTATTCATTTTGCTGCATTGAAAGCCGTAGGTGAAAGTGTTGAAAAACCTTTACTATATTATCGGAACAATCTGGATTCTCTTATGAATGTTCTCGAAGGGATGAATGAAAATAATATTAACAATATTGTATTTTCTTCCTCTTGTACAGTTTATGGTCAACCTAATATACTTCCGGTTACTGAAGAAACTCCTATAAGAAAAGCTGAGTCTCCATATGGAAACACAAAACAAATAGCAGAAGAAATTATTGCAGATTATTGTAAAACAGTAGCTTTAAACTGTATTTCATTGCGATATTTTAATCCTATAGGAGCTCACGAAAGTGGAATAATAGGAGAAAGACCTCAAGGAATACCAAATAATCTTATACCTTATGTAACTCAGACAGCTCTAGGTAAAAGAGAATGCTTAAATGTTTTTGGTAAAGATTATAATACTCATGATGGCACTGCAATTCGTGATTATATACATGTATCAGATCTAGCAATTGCTCATGTTCTAGCTCTCAAATATCTTTTTAATTCAAAACAATATGGGAACATAGAATATTTTAATTTAGGAACAGGAACAGGTTATTCAGTATTAGACATAATCAATACTTTTGAAAAGGTAAATGATCTTAAATTAAATTATCAATTTAAAGATAGAAGGAAAGGTGATATTGAAAAAATATGGGCTGATCCTGCAAAGATTATTAATAAACTGGGGTGGAAAGCTACAAGAAGTCTCGATGATATGATGAGAACAGCTTGGAAGTTTGAGACTAAAGTTTAAAAATTATTGAAAGAAAAAGAGACTAATTTTAGAATTAACTTAATAGATAAAAAAATAAATGAAAATCATTTCTCAACCAACATCTTTAATGCAATTGTGGGAAAATAAAGAATCAGATTTCATTGAAATGTTGAAAATTGTTATTGATGTAGAAAAAGAGATATTGGCTATAGATGCTGAAATGCATGCTGATTTAGAACAATTGTTACTTACTCATAATAGTGAACAACAAAATCTTTGGGGTGCAAATATTTATCCCTTTCAAACAAATGAAAATTATCTTGAATATACTTCATTTATTAATATTCGTCCATCACAAAAAAATAGAAGTATGGAAGTTGAGGATGAACTTATTCGTCATGCAATAAATAGAATTGTAAATTATTTAATAATAAGATAAGAATTGTATCCTTTAATTCTTCATAAATCACTTACTTCAGAAAAATGGAGTTCTTATTCTAAAGGGCAACAAATTCTAATGATTGCAAACGAATTGAATAGAGCTAAAAATTGGATAGTTAAAGAGGAAAACAAAGAAGTTAACTTTGCATACGAAAGAGCTTTTGAGTTAATTGATCTTTCTATTGAAGATCCAAAATGGGGAATTGGCTTAAAAGAATTACTTAGACTTCGAGAAATAATAGGAATGCTTTATTTAGAACCTAAAAAAGATATTCAATTCAATAAACTTTGTTACTCTTCACTTATAGCATTTTCTCATGAATCGTATAATCTGATGAATGGAAAATAAAGATTTTAAAAGTAAAATAGTAAATAAAAGTATTTTAGAATAAAGAATAATTAGGAACACTAAAATAATTAATCCGTTATGAAAAACATCTATGAAAAATTATTAAACAAAGAAACAAAACTATCAGTAATAGGGCTTGGATATGTTGGGCTTCCAATAGCTCTTGAGTTTGCAAAGAAAATGCCTGTTATTGGTTTTGATATCAGAGAAGATCGTGTTGAATTGATGAAAAATAATGTTGATCCTAGTGATGAGCTAATTTCATCTGATTTCGAAGGATGTGATATAATGTTTACATCTAATGCTGATGATTTAAAAGCAGCAGCTTTTCATATTGTTGCAGTACCTACTCCAATTGATGATAGTAATATGCCTGATCTTAAACCTCTTTTATCTGCAACAAGAACCGTAGGGAAAGCACTAAAGAAAGGGGATTATGTGGTATATGAATCTACTGTATATCCGGGAGCAACTGAAGAAGATTGTATTCCTATTCTTGAAGAATTATCAGGTTTAAAGTTTGTAGAAGATTTTAAAGTAGGGTTTTCTCCTGAACGAATTAATCCAGGTGACAAAATAAATACGCTAACTACAATTAAAAAGATAGTTTCAGGTTGTGATGATGAATCTTTAGATATTATCGCTAAAGTATATGAGTTAATAATAAAAGCAGGTATTCACAGAGCCTCATGTATTAAAGTAGCGGAGGCTGCTAAAATTATTGAGAATACCCAACGTGACATTAACATTGCATTTATGAATGAACTTTCTGTTTTATTCAATCGTTTGGGTATTAATACTTATGAAGTTCTTGAAGCTGCCGGAACAAAATGGAATTTCCTTAAGTTTTATCCTGGATTAGTAGGTGGTCATTGTATTGGGGTTGATCCATATTATTTAGTTTACAAAGCAAGTAAAGTGCGTTTTCATACCAATGTTATAAAATCAGGTAGAGCCGTCAATGATTCTATGGGGTTTTATATTGCAAAACAAACTGTTAAAAAGATGATAGCTGCAGGGAAAAATATACTTCAAACTCGTGTTCTTATATTAGGTGCTACATTTAAAGAAGATGTTTCTGATATACGAAATTCAAGAGTACCTGATATATATAAGGAGCTAAGGTCTTATGGTGTAAATGTTGAAATGATTGATCCACATGCAAATTTAAAAGATTTCAAACATGAGTACGATATTCAGTTAAGCGATTACAAAGCTGTTATGGATAATACTTCCGGAACTTATGATGCAATTATTGTTGCTGTCTCACATATACCTTTTAAAGACCTAAAATTAGATTTCTTTAAAAACAGATTAAAAACAGACGGTATCTTAGTAGATGTAAAAGGAATGTTTAGGGAGTTTAGCAATGAACTTAAATATTGGAGCTTGTAATTCAATTACGAATTACGCCTGCCTGCCAGTAGGCAGGAATTACGATAAAGCTTAGAGTCTATTACTTGAATTCAATTTTTAATATGTTGACAGAGTAGTTTTGGTGGCTACTAATTTAACTATAATTATTTACGATCCTAAAACCCATATCTTATTTATTACATTTAGGAATCTATTATATTTGAAATAAAACAATATTACTTATATTTCAGTCAATCTATATTTAATATACTATGAAGAAAGTAGTTGTTCTATCAAAAGAAAGAATTCAAAAAGTACCTTATCATTATAAACCAACAGACTTGGATATTGCTGATTGGCAAATGGCACTTAGGAAGCAGTTTGTAAAAGATAAGATTTTTGGAATTGAAAAATTAGACAAGCAATTAGTTTTTGGTGATTATAATGTCTATAATCCTGAAAATAAAAATATTTACAAAGTTGCACTTCGTAGTAATGACAATACTCTAAATTTTTGTTCGTGTTTAGACTTTAAAACAAATCATTTAGGAACTTGTAAGCATATTGAAGCAGTTAAATATAGAATTGAATCAGACCCTGAATTAGTTGACATTCTGAATAAAGAATATATTCCTCCATATACTTCTGTTTATTTGCATTATAAAGGATACAGATGTGTTAAAATTAGAATTGGTATTGATAATAATAGTGAATATACAAAACTTGCAAAAGATTATTTTGACGATAATTTAACCTTAAAATCTGAAACTTATTTTTACTTTGAAAGGTTTTTATTCTTTGCTAAAAGTATTAATAATGAATTCAGGTGTTATGATGATGCAATGGATTTTGTTCTAGAAAACAGAGAAAAGGATAGAAGGGCTAATTTAATATCTGAACTTTATAAAGAAAAAAATTCATTAGATAGCTTAATCAATACAAATTTATTTCCTTACCAAAAAGAAGGAATAATTTTTGCAGCATTAGCAGGACGTAGTTTGATAGCAGATGATATGGGGCTTGGTAAAACTATACAAGCTATTGCAACAGCTGAATTATTAAAGAAAGATTTTAAAATATCAAATGTACTAATAGTTTGTCCAACTTCTTTAAAATATCAATGGCAATCAGAGATCAGCAAATTTACTAACAGTAGTGTTAAGGTTATTGAAGGATTACCAAATATAAGAGAAACACTGTATATTTCTGATGAGTTATATAAAATAGTTTCGTACCATACCTTAAAAAATGATATTAAAATAATAAATAAAACTGAAGTTGATTTAGTTATTCTTGATGAAGCACAACGTATAAAAAATTGGAAAACTAAATTAGCTCAAGGTGTTAAAAAGATTAATTCTCGATATACAGTTGTATTAACAGGAACTCCTTTAGAAAATAAATTAGAAGATTTATATTCAATTATTCAATTTATTGATCCATTTAAATTAGACCCATATTATAGGTTTTTAGATTATTATCAAGTTAAAAACGATACTGGTAAAGTTGTAGGTTATAAACACCTCAATGAAATTGGTGCACTTTTGTCTGATATTATGATACGTCGTAATAAAAAAGAAGTCCTTTCGCAACTACCTCATAGAATGGATAAAAACCTTCTAGTTCCGATGACTGAAACTCAAATGGACTGGCATGAACAGTATAAAGATGTTGTAGCAAAGTTGGTTTATAAATGGAGGAAATTTAAATTTCTTAATGAGAAGGATCGTCAAAGGCTGATGATTAACCTCAATTTAATGCGAATGGTATGTGACAGTACTTATATTGTTGATCAATTAACTCGTAACGATACTAAAATAAATGAACTGATTAATATTTTAGATGAGTACTTTGATGGAAATACCGAAAAAGCAGTTATCTTTAGTCAATGGGAACGTATGACCCGATTAATAGCTCAAGAACTAGACAATTTAGGCATTAGATATGAATATTTACATGGAGGAGTGTCTAGTGTAAAGAGAAAACAATTATTTGATAATTTTAATGATAATGAAGATGTCCGTATATTTTTATCAACAGATGCCGGAAGTACAGGTCTCAATCTACAGTCTGCTTCCTTAATTGTAAACATGGATATACCTTGGAATCCTTCGGTATTAGAACAACGGATTGCACGTATTCATCGGTTGGGACAAAAGAGTAATGTTTCTGTTATAAATTTTGTTTCTAAAGGTACTATTGAACATAGAATGCTTGATGTTTTGAAATTTAAAACTTCATTATCTCAGGGTGTATTTGACAATGGAGAAGATAGCATCTTTTTAAGTGATGATAAATTCAATGAGTTTATGAAATCCATTGAAGGAATTGCAGAAACTTCAACACAAGATGAATTTAAATCGACACCTATTTTAGATGAAGAACAACTTGAGCAGAAAGAATTAATCTTTAGTGAAGAAAAAGATGCTTTTATTAACTTAATAGATGATGAAGAATTAGATGAAGTTATAAATAAAGCTGATATTCCTCAGACTGAAGATTTAAATAAAGAGACTCCAGAATTAGATACAACTACATTAATCACTCAAGGAGTTAATTTTATAGGAGGCTTAGCAAAAACACTTTCAACCCCTGAATCTACAAAACAATTGGTAGATTCTTTACTAGAAAAGGATACTCAAACAGGGAAATCGTATTTGAAAATTCCAATAGAAAATGATGCGACAGTTACTAATGCATTAAATTTAATTGGACAGCTTTTTAGTAATCTTACTAGAAAATCTAAATAAACAAAAACTTTTTTTTAATTCATCTAATAATTTTAAGCATCTTAAACTGCTAATTATAGGGACTTTTAATTAGAGTTCATAATTAGATCGAAAGACAAGTTGACAAAGAAACAGATATACTAAATGGAGATATTGACAGTATTAAGGGAATTATTTAATTGCAATTTTTATTAGATAAATAAAAGGAGATAAATAAGAATAACAATGAATACAGCAGAAGTCAAAGAATTCATTAATCAACAAAAGTTTCTTTTTTGGTACATTCCAGAAGATAAAAAGCAAGACATTAGCAATGAATTTCTAGTAGAAACAATATTAAATTACGGGGATATTAAAGCAGTAAAACAACTTATTAAAATATTAGGAATAAATGAAGTGGCAAAACTATTTTATTCTTTAGTAAATAATAGTAGTCGAAAAAAAGGGAATCTGCACGAGTTAACAATTAATTTTTTTACGCTATTCTTTAATAAATATGCATCCTGAAATATTAAATACTCGACAACTTGAACTACTTCCTCATTTAAAAGCATTTAATAAATCATTTTATCTAGTTGGTGGAACAGCAATTGCCCTTTATTTAGGTCATAGACGTTCAATTGATTTTGACTTGTTTTCATCTACTCCTTTAGTAAAACATCGAATTAAAAAGAAACTTATTAAAATACCATTTCAACAAATAACTATTTTTGAAGATGTTGATCAAATCCATTTAATAATTAATGACGTTAAAGTTACTTTCTTCTATTATCCTTATATAGTTCCTCATAAAGAAAAAACAAGTGAAAACTTCTCTATCCCTTCTCTTCTTTCATTAGCTGCTATGAAAGCATTTGCTTTAGGTAGAAGAGCCAAATGGAAAGATTATGTTGATATGTATTTTATATTAAAATATCATTTTTCAATTGAAGAGATAAGTTTGGAATCTGTAAAAATTTTTGGCAATCAATTTGCAGAAAAACTATTTCGACAACAACTAGCATTTCATAAAGATATTGATTTTTCAGAAACAGTTGGATTTATTAATAATCCTGTTAGTGAAGGTGAAATAAAGGAATTTTTAATAGAAAAAGCTATTAAATTTATTTAAGAGGGTAGGGATTATAATTGCAAATTACAAATTACCTTTCGACTTTGCTATTTATTTAGTGCATATTTATAAAATTAAGATGCAGGAAAAGCTAAAGAGCAAACCGAAAGTGAGACTAAGCGAATGAGAGAACTAAAAGAACTAAGCGATAAAGTGATTAATAGTAAGCAAGTAAACATTTTTGTTTTTACTCATAATTCCTGCCTACCGGCAGGCAAGCATAATTTTTTATTTACCTCATTTCGAATCCGCTCAATGAACCTCTAAATTCTGTCCTTGAGCGTAGTTGAAGGGGAATTCATATTCTTATTTTTAATTGGTAATTCGTAATTTGTAATTTGTAATTCCTGCCTACCGGCAGGCAACCGTAATTCGTAATTCGTAATTTTTTCCATGTCTTCCACTCACCACCATTCTTCTTCACGACACCACCATCACAAACACAAACAAAGTAGTTTGAAGAAGGAGAGTATTACTTTTGATGCAAATATTGGATTACCATCTCAAGTTGCTATTGTGAAAATGGGAAGTAGTGCTAAGAAAGTGCGGAAACATAAAGCTAAGAAATCAAGTGTACGTAAGATTGAATCTTTTATTACTACTTATCTATTTCTCGCACTCGGAGTTATTTTTATAATTGGCAGTATATGGTGGTTATATGATTCCAGTACAACCCAAGGTGGTTCTTTATGGAATAACTTAATGGCATTCCTGTTCCCAACAAATAAAATAGACAATGGAGGATCTTCAAATGAGATTAGCAATCCATTTCTTTGGAACATGTATATACCATTTTCATTAGGTTATATCATGTTATTAGTTTCAATTTTTATAAAAAACATAAAAAATAAACTCAGTATAACTTTAGCAAATATAGCAATAGTCTATATAAATATTATAAACATTAAGATTTTATATTATGATGGCTTATATACAATGAGCTCCTGTTATCCTAATCATAATACTGCTTTATTTATTTCACTATTTTTACTTTTTACTTCTTATGCAATTTCTTATTATTTAAATACTCCCAAAATAAATAGAATTGCAATCCCATTTTTTTATATCTCTTTATTTTTGATAATTGCATATTTTGGACTTAAAATACGCTATTTAATGCCCTCTGTACTTATAATTACTGCATCAACTTATATTTTATCTTTAAAGCAAAATTACAGACCTCTTAATTTATGGAATTTTATTTTTGCCTGGTTCTTTATAATCATGATATGGTTGCGCAAAATTGTTGCATTAAATACTCCTGATTATTTGTTTAGTTTTATTGTATTCAGCAGCTTATTTTACATCTTATCTCAGCTAATCCTTATTTTAAATAATACTACTATCCAATCTAAGAGGATTCAATTTAATAATCTTTTGATATTATCGATTAATATGATATTATTACTTTCTATGGGATTATTTGCTTTTAAAAAGTATGAATATCAAAATTATGAATTTATTTTCACTTTTGGAATGGTTCTTGTTAATGTAGTATTTCTTTTTTTCATTATTAAAAATGCTATTAAAGCTAACTTAAATTATTTTTATTATTCCACTCTTTTTCTTTTAAGTATCTCTGTCGCTCTAATTTTCAATTCGAATTTTATAATTATTTTTTCAGCAATAGCATCAATTTCATTATTAATTTACTCTAAAAGAACAAGAGATCAGATACCCATACTTATATCATTAGGATTGGCAGGTATCATGCTTCTTATCTTTGTAATTAATTGGCTATTTGTCTATCTCCCTACTGCATTCTCAGGATTAATAATAAATGACAATGATGTACTTTTAAGAGGAATTCTATCTGGAATATTTGTAGTCCCTATTTTATTTGTAAATAATCAAATCCTAAAGAAAATTTACATCTCCTTTTCTGATGACTGGTTCAAAAGGGATACTATCAGACTAGCTATAAGGTTATCATTTATTTTCTCAATGTATTTACTTTTATTTTATTTGTTTCAATATATTTTCCTTTCTACAATCAAAACAATACAAATAAGTGCATTAAGCTGGTATATTTTTAACTGCATATTTTTAATAATATTAATTTATCTTGCAGGACGTAAAGTTAGAACTATTTTTATTATTAGTATTTTATTATTTGCAGCAATTAGTATTTTATTTTATCCACTATTTGTACATTTTAGTATTCGTGATATCAGGAATGCTTTTTTAACAAATCACGAACTCTTTCTATCTGGATTTGGGTTACATTATGTGGCGGTCTTTTTAAGTTTTTATTTATTACTGGTAATTTATCATCGTATCAAGCGCAAGTTCAGTGGGAATAAAATTATTTTCAGAACCTATTATATCTTTTCAAGCTTAATTTTTTTATTTTTTGTATTATCCGAATACGATCATATTAGCTTTATTCAGGCATTTCGTAAAGGTGAAATTACACAGCAGTTGGCAATTAATAACAGTCATATACCATATTCTATTTTATTGATCATAAGTTCACTTTTAATACTTTCTGTTGCTTTTGTGAAACGTTTTCGTTTTGTACGTTTTATTGGAATTTTTGTTTTTTCAGTAGCACTTTTAAAGATTTTATTGTTTGACTTCGAAGTATTAGGTGGTACAAGCAAAGTAGTTGTATCCTTATTATTAGGTACAATCCTAATTCTATTATCAATCTATTACTCAAAGTTTAAGCGTATATTAATAATAGGAAGACACAATAAGGCTAAAAACTAAATTGTAATAGGATCCATTTTTATAAAGTCCCGAGAAGAATGATTCGGGATAGTAAATTTAAAAGAAGAAATAAAATAAATGCATTATCTACAGATATTAAATGAGGAAATTACCTCACCCTAACCTCTCCTGAAATGAGAGGAGCTAAAATAAATAAACACAATCAGAGTAAATCAGTGGGTTAAAATAAGTAAAAAGTAAAAAGTAATCCTTTGACCCTCCAACTTCGCTCACTGTACTACTTTTGCTTAGAAACCTAAATCATAGACCTTGAGTGGAAGAAATCTTAAAACATATCCACAGAAACTACAGATTTAACCACAGACGTTCATAGATAAAATAAAATGGGACAATTAAATTCTCAAAACGCAGAAAGTAAAATTATTATAGTTAATAATACTAATGTAATTATTGATAGAGACGTTGCAGAAATTTATGGAGTTGAAACAAGAGATATTAATAAAGCTGTTAAAAATAATTTAGATAAAATTCCAGAAGGGTATTATTTTGAGTTAACAAATAATAAAAAAGATGAACTGGTTGAAAATTTTCACCACTTAAATTCATTAAAACATTCTAAAGCTAATCCAAAGGCTTTTACTGAAAAGGGTCTTTTATATGTTAGCAACAATATTAAAAAGTCCACAAGCTACTCAAACAACACCCTTATCTGTGTCTTTCCCCTGAAAGGAGAAAGAAAGAAAAGACAATAAAAGAATTATCAAATGTTGAAGATGATACGCAAAAAAGACTTTGCTTGAGAAAAGTGGTAAAATTATTGCAGATTTATTAGATGATGGCTTTGAAGCCAGTGAAACTGAAACAACAATAGAGCTAAACTTCGCAGTTCTTAAATTTAAACATACTATAAAAAGCAAAAAACAATAATTAGTGTTCATCAGTGGGTCAAAATAAGTAAAAAGGTAAAAGTAAAAAGTGATACTTCGACCCTTCTACCTTTCGACTTCGCTAAAGGCACCACTTCGCTCAATGACCATAAAGGAGTAAGGAAAAAAAGAAAAGAAAAACAAATAACGATATACAAAAAAAGACTTTAAAACTGAGAGTTTAATTCTTTAACGTCGAATTTTTCGACCTTAGACTAAAAATAAAATTGAATAGTAATCATTAATAAATATAATCTATACTTTGGTTTATCAGGATAAATTATCTTTGAATCTCATTTTATCATGTTTTTAAGAAAACAAAAATTTGAGGGATTAGCTCTAGAAAGTGCATTTTTGTGGGGTGCCAGACAAACAGGTAAAAGCACTCTATTAAAAATGTTATATCCAAATGCTTATTATATAGATTTACTGCTTTCTGATATATATGAACGTTTTCAGCGGCAACCTAATTTATTAAGAGAAATATTACCCACATTAGCTGATAATATTATAATTATCATTGATGAAATTCAACGAATTCCTAAATTGCTAAATGAAGTACATTGGTGTATAACAAATAAAAACACTCAATTTATTTTGAGTGGATCAAGTCCAAGAAATATATTACGATCCGGTGCAAATTTACTTGGAGGTAGAGCTATAAGACATGAATTATATCCCTTAATTTACAATGAAATACCAGATTTTGATCTTTTAAAAGCTTTAAATAGTGGGTTGCTTCCTCGTCATTATCTTTCTTCCAATCCTAAAAAACTGCATTCAGCTTATATAGGGAGTTATTTGAAAGATGAAATAGCACAAGAAGCTAAAATACGAAATATTTCTTCTTTTTCGATGTTTTTAGAGAAAGCTGCTTTCTCAAATGGTGAAATAGTAAACTATACTAATATTGCTGCAGATTGTGGAGTTAGTGCTATTACAATAAAAGAATATTTTCAGATATTAGAAGATACATTAATAGGTAGATTTTTACCTTCCTTTCAAAAAAAGCCTAAAAGAAGAGTTATACTATCTCCTAAATTTTACTATTTTGATGTGGGAATTGCAGGTTATCTTTTAAAAAGAGGTGCGATAAATTATGGAAGTGAGATTTTTGGTAATGCTTTTGAACATTTTATATATCAGGAAATATATGCCCATAATCATTATACTGACATAAATTATCCAATTAGTTATTGGAGGACAGCTTCTCAAATTGAAGTGGATTTTATTTTAGGGGATCATCAAATAGCAATAGAAGTTAAAGCAACCAATAATGTACACTCTAAACATTTAAGTGGTTTAAAAGCTTTTGCTGAAGAATATTTAATAGAAAAGAAAATTTTAGTAAGCACTGATCCTTATGAAAGACAGATGGGAGACATTATACTTATGCCTTGGAATATTTTTTTAAATAAGTTATGGTCAGGTGATATTATTA